>Ga0315284_10016697_pt1 | contig 10405 bp, 18 predicted proteins | sample YL17G09_16_MG_FD_203696 | JGI IMG/M metagenome (GOLD analysis project Ga0315284, IMG submission 203696) | Sediment microbial communities from Yellowstone Lake, YNP, Wyoming, USA - YL17G09_16 | ecosystem: Environmental > Aquatic > Freshwater > Lake > Sediment | place: USA: Wyoming | collected...
ATTTAAGTAAGATAATCACTAAACCAAATAATTTGGTTTTGTGTTCAGATGCATATAAGTATTCACACCCTAAATTCTACACCAATGAAATGACCAAGATGATTTCATATATGGAATCACGTGGTGGAAAATTTGCTGAGACACTTTTCTATGGTCTTCAAATTAGCCTTAAACAATACCTTGAAGGTGTTGCAATTACAAAAGAAGAGGTTGATGAAGCATACGATTATTTGGGTACCAAGTATGGTGTGTTTGGTCGTGATGATGTGTTTGATAGAACAAAATTTGATTATATCGTTGATAAATATGATGGTAAATTACCAGTAAGTATCAAAGCTGTTCCAGAAGGAACTGTTGTTGGAACTAAAAACGTATTGTTCACAATTGAAAGCCTTGACCCTGAATGTGCTTGGTTAACAAACTTCTTAGAATCAATTCTATTACAAGTTTGGTACCCTATTACTGTTGCCACTCTTTCAAGAGAAGTAAGAAAAATCGCTATGAATGCGTTTGCTAAGTGTACGTCATATGATGATGCAACACTAAACTTCTTGGTTGACTTTGTATTGAATGACTTCGGTTTCCGTGGTGTATCAAGCGTACAATCAGCGAAGATTGGTGGTTCAGCTCACTTGGTTAACTTCAAGGGTTCTGATACTGTAATCGCATCAAAACTGGTTCGTGATATCTATAATACTGAAACAGTATATGGACTAAGTATCCCAGCAACTGAACACTCAATCATGACCTTAAAGGGTGAGGAAGGTGAGGTAGAGTTGATGGAAAGAGTACTTAGAACTTTTCCAACTGGATTGGTTGCTTGTGTGTCTGATTCTTTCAACATCTTCAAAGCATGCTCTGAAAAATGGGGTACAACATTACGTGAGTTGATATTGAGCCGTCCATCGGCACCTGGAAACCAACTGGTTATCCGTCCAGATTCTGGCCACGTTATCAATACACTTAAAGAAATCTTTAATATTCTTTTCGATAAATTCGGTTACACAATAAACGAAAAGGGTTATAAGGTTCTACCACCACAAGTACGTGTTATTCAAGGTGACGGTGTTAACTTGGATTCAATTAAAGAAATCTATGCTATGTTGGATGTTGAGAAAATCTCTCCAGAAAACTTAGCTTTGGGAATGGGTGGTAAATTGTTACAAGCAGATATTAACCGTGACACTAACAACTTCGCTACCAAGGCTTGCTTCGCAATACTTAATGGTGTTGAAAAGAATGTGGTTAAATCACCAACCGAAATGGATGCTGATGGTAATATTACCAAGTCATTCAAGAAATCTAAACAAGGTCGCTTGAAATTGGTTAAGAATGATGATGGTACTTATCGTACTGTAACTTCAATGGATGCTGATTTCAATGATGTTAAAGACGAATTAGTTGAAGTATTCAGAAATGGTGAAATCCTTGTTGAGTATACCTTTGAAGAAATCAGAGAAAGAGCAAAGTATGTCGTAAATAAACAAGAATTAGAAACAGCTTAAAAAAAAACAATATGATAACAACAATAACAACTTTATTAGCATCAACAACCTTCATCGTATGGGGAACTATTATATTTCTAGTTCTAATGACGGTACTATTAGAATTTGAACAAGAAGGATGGGCTACAACTTTTTTCTCATTAGGTATGGCACTTTGGATATGGAATTTTGGTTGTGAAATTTGGGGGTATGTATCTGCTATTATTTGGTCTATATTTAAATGGACCACTTATGTTAAAGAAATATTTAATAAAGCTAAGGTTATTAAAGATAAATTTAATTTACCAAGTGACGTTAAAACTACAGATAAAATTTGGAAGGATTTTATTGAAGAGCTAAACGATTCAACTCTTCGTATTAATAAACTTACTAGGTTTTATAGTTCAGATACATTCGAAACAATAGGTAAAAAGATAGCGTCATCATCTGATAAGAAATCAGTTATAACCTCTTGGATTGCCTATTGGCCAGTGTCACTTGCTGGAACACTTTTGAATAATCCGTTCCGTAGATTCTTTGAAATGCTATATGCTAGTATTTCTGGGTTGTATGATAAGATTAGTAATCACTATCAAAAAAACGCCTTCGGGAAATAACATGGCAAAAGAAGATTTCGTATTTTTTTGGGGTGGGACATTCAGTCAATGGTGCCCATCCGTATTCACAATAGAAGGTGTTGATTACAACTGTTGTGAGCAATACATGATGGCTAAAAAAGCCCTTCTATTTAACGATGCAGTGGCTTACCATGAGATAATGCTGGAAGATGAACCAGCGACTCAAAAAGCCATTGGACGCACTGTGAGAGGCTTTAATAAGGAAAAATGGGAGCAGTATTGCCAACAATATGTTTATGATGGTAACTATGCTAAATTCAAACAAAATCCTAAGATGCTCAAGGAGTTAATGGCAACTGGTACTAAAGAGATAGTTGAAGCTTCACCACAAGATAGAATTTGGGGGATTGGTCTTGCAGCGTCAGACCCACGTGCTTGGGATAAATCAACATGGAGAGGAACCAATTGGTTAGGAATTGCTATAATGAGGGTTAGAGCAGAAATTTAACATGATAAAGTATATTGATGGTGACTTGGTTAGAGATGCCGAGCAATACGATGTTATATTGCATGGGTGTAATTGTCAAAATAACATGGGTGCTGGAATAGCGTTACAAATAAAGAATAAATTTCCAGAAGCCTATGTCGTTGATTGTAAAACCAAGAAGGGTGATAAGACTAAATTAGGTACTATTACCTTCACAACCGAAACTAAACCAATTGTTGTAAATTGCTACACTCAATATAACTATGGTGCTTATAAAACTGGCGGTAGAGATTTTGATTATATGGCAGCTAAATCAGCATTACAAATGGTTAGAAAACAATTTGGTGGTAAAAAGATTGGGATGCCTATGATAGGAGCTATGCTTGGTGGTGGTGATTGGAGTATTACCAAAAGGATTATAGAAGAAGTTTTAGGTGATGAGGATGTAACAATTGTGAATTACAAGCCTTAAAATTAATTTGATATAATGAAATATATTTCGTACCTTTGTGGTATGAAATTGATGTTTTTGGATATTGATGGTGTAATTTGTACTTCAGCTTGTTATGGGGTAGGTAAGAATAACAAGTGGGATGTATACATGTTTGATTCAAAAGCGGTTGCTGTTCTTAATTTCATATTGCAAGAAACTGGTGCTGAAATAATACTTTCATCAGATTGGAAAAATGACCACACGCTACAAGAAATGCGTGAAATCTTTTCTCACTTCGGTGTAATAAGAGGCCCGATTGGTTTCACACCCAATAGCAAAACATACACTGGTATGAATCTAGAAGGTGGTAGAGCTGATGAAATTAAGATGTGGTTGAAGATACATGCTTGGAAGGATGATGTTACATATGTTGTTATTGATGATTTACCGATGGGTGAATTCTTCCCAAACAATTTTGTATTGTGCCCCAGAGAGCAAGAAGGAATAAAAAGAAACGGAATAAAAGATAATATATTAACTATACTAAACGGACAAACAAATGGCAGATTGGAATAAAAGATTTATTGAGATAGTAAGAGTTGTTGCTTCTTGGAGCAAAGACAGAAATACAAAGGTAGGTGCTGTTATTGTAGATGGAAACAATAGAATTGTTTCCACTGGATATAACGGATTTCCTTCTGGTATAAATGATGATATTGATGCTAGACATGAAAGACCAGCTAAGTATCTATTTACAGAACATGCGGAACGCAATGCGATATATAGTGCTGCAAATCATGGTATCAAAACAAACGGTTGTACCATTATATTAGAATGGTATCCTTGTAGTGATTGTACTAGAGCTATCATTCAAAGTGGTCTTAAGAAGTTAATTTGTGCTACACCAGATTTTACAGATAAAAGATGGGGTGATTCATTTAAAGCTTCTTCAGATATGCTTTCAGAAAGCGGAGTAGAAGTAATTTATCATAACAAATAATATGGGTGTAATTAAAGCGATAGACAAAGCCTTTGAGGATATGCCTAAGAGAAAGTGGGATAGGTTATACTTTTTCTTTGATATACATGGTACAATATTGAAACCAAATTATCAATATGGTAACACCCCTAAAGATTTTTACCCATATGCTAAAGAAACCCTTCAATTAATAACCAATATTCCATATATAATATGTATCCTTTATACTTGCTCTCATCCGAATGAGATTCAAGAGTACGTAGATTTATTTAAGACATTTGGTATTAATTTTAAATATGTTAATGAAAACCCAGAAGTTCCAACACAAACAAATGGATATGGATGTTATGATAAAAAACCATATATGAATGTTTTGTTTGAAGACAAAGCGTCTTTTGACCCTGAAATTGAATGGCTGGAAGTGTTTAATTATTTTAACGATAAATTAAATAGTTTATCTATTAATGGATAATAGTGTTGCTATATATGCTGTTAATAATAATGGGGGGTGGTATAACTTTGGCTTTGTTGGTGGATTTTGGTTCATCTTAAGATTCATTGGGGTTGTTGTAAAAAGTGTTAGAACATGAAGAAGAAAATAGTGGCTTTCACTGGTGCTGGTATCAGCCGAGAATCAGGTATCTTAACATTTAGAGATTCTAAGGATGGTCTATGGAATAACTATAGTATCGATGAAGTTGCAACACCAGCTGGTTGGAAGAAAAATAGAGAGAAGGTTTTAACGTTCTATAATGAACGAAGAAAACAAATGCCAGAGGTTAAACCTAATGGTGCACATGAAGCATTGGCTTTATTAGAAAAAGATTATGATGTAACTGTGATTACCCAAAACATTGATGATTTACATGAGAGAGGTGGTTCCAAAAATATTATACATCTACATGGTGAATTAACCAAAGCTAGAGGATGTCTATATGAAGGTAAGACATCACCTATCGATGAGATAGTAGAAATTGGTTATAATGACATCAATATTGGGGATAAGTGTAAAACCACTGGTTCTCAATTAAGACCACACATTGTTTGGTTTGGTGAATATCCATTTGGTGTAAGTGAAGCTTATGACGCTGTTTACAATGCGGATATTTTACTTATCATAGGAACTAGCCTTCAAATAAGTTATACCTTAGATATGCTTAATAATGTTAGAAAAATAGGTGAGCCTTGTAAGATAGTATATATAGACCCAAAACCAATGCGTTATTTAGATAACTATGGTTTGAAGGTGGAGTATATTGAAAAGGATGCTGTTGAAGGTGTAACAGAAATTGTAAATAAAATTTTAAGTAAAGAACTATGAGTGTAATTAAATTAGAATTAACAGAAAAGCACGTAAAGCTACTAAAGTATTTACGTTGGAGTATCAACTCAAAAAACTTCATAATTGGAACTGAGGATGAAAGTGAAGACCCAGCACCCTTTGGTGAAAACAATCTTTATGATGCTATGGACCTTATTCTTAATGGTAAACCTAGCGACTTCAATCCATTTGAAACCAGCGAAATAAAAAAGTATTCACCTGAGCAAATGGCTGAATGGGATAAACTATATTCTGAACTACCAGTGGCATTGGATATTATTCTATATAACGGACATTTTGAATTGGGTACGTATAAAACTAAATTTCACTTCAGGGAATGGAAAAAAATAATAGGATAAAAATACACTACATTTCATCACCAGTCTTTATGTATGGTGGTGAAAAACATATGGTTACTGAAACAATGTTAAGGAGTTTTGGTGATATAGATGATATAATTCAAAAACATTTGGCCTATTGTGAAAAAAATAATATCGTAACAGAAATGGCCATTTTAAGTCTCACAAATATGAGTATAGATAAACCCATAATATCCTTGGGTGGTGACTTTATACTTTTTCTTAGATATAAATTTTTTAAAACCATAGAAGGAGAGTTGCCAATATCTTTAAATTTAAACAAAACAATATGAAAACAATCAAAATTATTTTAATCATCCTAGCAGTATTGTTAGGGTTATTTGTGTTACTAGGGATGTATTACGGTATGTTACTATTCTTCTTCGTATTGAAGTTAATCGGGGCCGCTGTTCTGATTGGTTATGGGATATTTTTATTCAGCACTTCTAAATCAAAAGAGTAATGAAAGACTCATTATTATTCTCCTTAGACGGAAGAGAAAGCTTGGCAAATTCAATTGTAAGTGAAACCAAGAAGTGGTCTAACTGCGTAACATTAGGTAAGCTAAATACCCAAAAGTTCTCAGATGGTGAACTATGTGTTGACTTCACGGATTCTGTTAGGGGTAAAACAGTTTACATCCTATCCAGCCCAAATAGTTCAGATGAGATTATTAAACTCAATTTAGCCATAGATGCTGCAAAGCGTGGTGGTGCTAGAGAAATAATCCCAGTACTCCCATATTTCCCTTATGCAAGGCAAGACAAGAAAGACCAATCACGTGGTCCAATTGGTGCTAAGATAATGGCAGAGATGATTGAGCATCGTGGAGCAACATCAGTTATTACATTCGATTTACACGCTGACCAAATTCAAGGATTCTTCAACATACCAGTAACACACATTGAAGGTAAGAATGTGTTTGATACTTACATAGCAACCATTTGTAATGGTAACGATAATGTTGTATTAGCTGGGCCAGATGCTGGTTCTGGAAAGAGAGTTAAGCGTATGAGAGACCAACTTCAAAAGAAGGGTTTTAATCTTAATTACATCATGATTGATAAAACACGCAAAGAAGCTAATGTGATTGATGAGATGGTGATAATTGGTGATGTTAAAGGAAAGGATGTTATTATCCTTGATGATATGGTTGATACTGCTGGTACACTTTGTAAAGCTGCTGAGGTTCTAATAGAAGCTGGTGCCAATAGAGTACGTGCAATCATTAGTCATGGAGTATTATCTGGTAAAGCATATGAAAGGATTGGTGAATCTAAACTAACAGAACTTGTTATAAGTGATTCATTGGTTAGCGTTGCACACCCTAAGATTCACATCATAAGCATAGATAAGGTTATTGGTTTGGCTATAGCTGCTAATAATAATGATATGTCTTATGAGGCGTTGAAGCACGTAAAAGAAACTGAACAATATACCGCTTAATTATGAGCATAGAAAGAACATTTAGATTCACTAAAGCACAAATGGAGAAATTTGACGCTTGGCGTGAAGCAAAGGGTGAAGTGTATGTTGGTGCTGCTGGTGGTGCATATGAATTTTGTTTTACACCAACAGGTTTGGGTATAATACAGATTGTTAAATGTGCGGATGGTACTGAATTAGATTTAACTGATTGGGGTCACTTTTAAATATAGTTGCAACACAAGAAATAAAGTAGTATCTTTGTATGAAAATAAGACGATTAAATATATTAACATTAGTATGGAAAAAACATTATTTAGAAATTTAACACCACAACAAATTGAGAAAGCTAAGGAAATTTACAGAGACAAAACGATAAAATGGGATATCAGAATGGCTAAATTAACAAAGCTATTCGGAGGAATTTCAGAACGTGCTGCTAGAAGATGGTGTATCAGTTTAGGGTTAAAAGAACGCACTGATATTGAGATTAAAGATATAAAGAAAGCCAAAACCAAAAAACACGACAAAGCTAAGAAACGTTTCCTAATAACATCAGCACAAGCAGCTACACCAGTCCACGATAATTTTATTGATGGTATGGAAGCCCTAGCTAAGTATTACGATGCTGAGATACTAGTAATACCTTTTAGATACCATAACCCTACCAGTATTTTTACTGAAGCTTCAGAAGAAAACGAATGGTGGGATAAACGCATTTTAAAGTATTTAACACTTAATAGACACGATTTAAATAAACGAATTAGTATTCTATCAGACGTTAAAATCCAACCAACAAACGCAAATCCACTTCAAGGTTTAGAGGGTATGACTGGTGAACACTCATCGATTATAGGTCACCCCAGAATGGAACTTAGAAGTATTCCAGTGATGGAAGGTTCTGCACCTAAGATTTTATTTACCACTGGTGCTTGTACTAAAGAAAATTATACCGATACGAAATTAGGTAAGAAGGGTGAGTTTCACCATTCACTTGGTTTTGCAGTAGTTGAGATTAAAGATAGTGAGACTTTCTTTTTTAGACAAGTTAGTGCTAATTCAAAAGGTGAATTTATTGATTTGAATAATTATGTTAATGGTGGTAAAGTTACAAAGGAGAAAGAAGTTGAAGCTATAATATTAGGTGATGTGCATGTTGCTGATTGTGACCCAATGGTAACAGATGTGACCTTTAATGATTTGTTCAAGAGGATTAAACCTAAGAAAGTTTTCCTTCATGATATCATATCATCAAATTCAATTTCACATCACAATTTGAATAATCCATTTATCTTACATCAACAAGAGAAGAATGGAACCAACTCTTTGGCTGATGAGATTAATCAAATGATAGAATGGTTGAAGAAGGTGGAAAGTTATGATGTATATATTGTTAAGAGTAATCATGATGAGCACATTGATAAATTCCTTCAGACAACTGACTGGAGGAAAATGGCTAGTTTTAAAAACGCATTACCTTACATGGAATATTCAACAGCTATTCTTAGAGGTGATGCACCTAACGGAATTGTACCATATGTGATTAACAAGTATTATCCTAAATTTAAATGTCTAGGGCATAATGATAATGTTATTGTTAAAGGATGGTTACTATCAGTTCACGGTCATATTGGAGCTTCAGGTAGTAGAGGTAGTCTTCAACAATATAGTAAACTAGCAACTAAAACAGTTACTGGTCACTCTCATAGCATTGGAAGGATTGGTGGGGCGGTAGCTGTAGGAACTAGCACCCATTTAAGACTTGCTTATAATAAAGGTGCGTCATCATGGGTTAATGCACATGGTATTATAAATAGACTAGGGAAGTTTCAACACATAGTATTTTTCAAGACCAAGAATGGTATGGAATATACAACATTAAAATAATTATGGGAAAAGAAATAGAACGTAAATTTTTAATGGCTAAGGCACTTCCCTTTCCATATACTAATCCACAGAAGATTAGACAAGCTTACATATTTGCTGAAAAGGGTAAGCATGTACGAATCAGATTATATCACGATAAAGCTGTTCTTGGGTTGAAATACACCACAGGGCCAGTAAGGGATGAATTTGAATACGAGATTCCAATGAAGGAAGGTTTGGAGATATACAAAAAATGTAAGTCTAAACTTGAAAAGGTTAGATTCAGCTTTGATAAAGATGGTAAGCATTATGATGTTGATACGTTCCCAAACAAGGTGGAATTTGTGGAAGTAGAATTTAAATCATTAGAAGATGCTAAGAGTTGGGTCAAGCCAGATTGGATTGGAAAAGAAATCACAGGAGTCTCAAAATATTCAAATATTGTTCTAGCTAAGAAAAATTTGACTTTTTAATATGGGTAAAGAAAAAATTAATATTTGTATAGATTTTGATGGTACATGCACAACACATGATTATCCTTTAATTGGAAAAGATATTGGTTCTATTCCAGTTTTAAGAAAATTAGTAGAGTCTGGTCATAGACTAATTTTATTTACTATGAGAAGTGGTAAAGAGCAAGATGACGCTGTAAAATGGTTTAAAGATAATAAAATTGAACTATATGGTATACAAACCAACCCAAAACAAAAAGAATGGACATCAAGCCCTAAAGCCTATGCTCATTTATATATAGATGATGCAAGTTTAGGTTGCCCACTTATAGTTGACGATAAACAACATTCAAGACCATTTGTTGATTGGAATAGAGTTGAGGAAATGTTAATAGTAAACGGAATAATTTAAAATAAATAATATGTATAAAGTAAGTACAAAAGAATTAGAAAACATTAAGAAAGAATTAATATCTAATAATAAAATATTAGAAGTATTACATGATGAACTAAATGATGTTGCTAAAACATTAGTTGATAAACAAATAAATAAAAATGACAAGTTAATTAAACTATTGGAAGATAACTTTTATATTTAATATATGAATAAAGAACAAATAACATTTGAAGAATTTTTAGAGCTTGAAAAAAAGCTAGACATAAGAATTGGTCAAGTGATTGTGTCTGAGCGTATCCCTAAAAGTAAAAAGCTATTAAAACTTACCGTTATCTTTGGTGAAACAGAGAACGATGTAAGGATAGTGGTAACAAACTTAGGTGATAGGTTTGAGCCAGAAGCTTTCCTAATGGTTAAGATGCCATTCATTATGAATTTAACCCCATCAACTATGATGGGTGTTCAATCTCAAGCAATGATAATGGTTGGTGAAAATTCTGATGGTGTTATTAACTTACATGACTATAATGTTGGTGCAAAATTAATGTAATGGGAAAAGTAATCGCTGCTGGTATATTCATAGTAAGGAAAGATGGTAGACTTTTAGTTTGTCACCCTACAAGA
>Ga0315284_10016698_pt1 | contig 10404 bp, 7 predicted proteins | sample YL17G09_16_MG_FD_203696 | JGI IMG/M metagenome (GOLD analysis project Ga0315284, IMG submission 203696) | Sediment microbial communities from Yellowstone Lake, YNP, Wyoming, USA - YL17G09_16 | ecosystem: Environmental > Aquatic > Freshwater > Lake > Sediment | place: USA: Wyoming | collected...
CACCTTTCGCTTCCTCTGGCTTGAAGTCGTAGGCGTCCGTCAATACGATCTCCACACCCTCAATTGTCCTCGCCCCATCCGCTATGGCCTCGGCCATAGTCTTCGTCCTTCCCAGGCCGCTGCCGTATACTATTACCATCTTAGGCATTTAACATCCCCAGGAGGGGGTCTGCCCTGCCGCTTATAACTAATTTATGGTTTTTGGGATGAGTTGTATCTCTGCAGGCAGCAAAGTCCCAAGAGCGTGTGCGGAAAAAACAAAGAGCCGACGCCGCGAGAGGCTGTATTTCGGGCCAGAGGCGCATCCCATGCTCAACGTTTTGAAATAGATTGGGATTCTGATAATAATAGGGGATATGAATGAGAAATAGCGCAGGTTTCGTGGGATTTGATGGAACTGAAAGCAAGAGGGCAATAATGGCCATACATTCTGTCAAGGATAAAGAAAAGATCTCCGGCGATCTGAATGTGCTGCTCCGCAGCCCTCATGCCCGGGCCAAGAGCATGCTCGCCAAACAGCAACGGATGTGCGGCGCTCGGGCCTTCTTGAGCGATGAGAAAGACAGGGTGAAGTGGGAGAGGGCTGGAGCGGTGATCGAAGGCGGACTGCGGGAATTCTTTGAGCAATCCGATTTGGTGGTGATAGGAACTCCTGCAGGGTTTGAAACCCCTTACGTGGAAGCATGCATAGCCCATGGTTGCGAAGCCGTCCTCATGGGAGGAGCCCATCGTCCCAGGATCCGGGAGGAGCTGGCGAAAAAGGGGATCGAAATCCCTGAGAAGATGCTGGAGGATCTGGGCAGGGAGTTTTTCTTCGGCCTGGCCAACTACGAGAAGTTCCTGCAAGCCGGAGCTAGGCTCGTCCAGTGCACCAGCTGCAACACCACAGGAATAAGCCGGGCAGCTCTGGCGGTCAGGCCCCTGGGGCTGCAGGCGGTCATTGGCAACCTGGATCGCAGGCAGGGCGACCCCCATAACATCGTAAGAGCTTCTCCCGGAGCAGTGCAGTTTGGCCAAGGCGTTGGCCATCAGGGGGCGGATGCCAGCACTATATTCAGCCAGGTGAGATTCTCCATAAGGGCCAGCAAGATACCAACCACCTTGCCTCATGTCCATCATTTGAACTTCATCTTTCGTGGCGAGGTAGCGCCGGAGGAGGTGGTAGATAGTCTGAGCCGCACCAATCGGGTGGTGGTAATACCCTACCAGGATGAGGGAAAAGTGCACGATTGGACCAGCAAGATACTGGAGGCCTTTATATCCGGCTTCGAGAGGCCCTTCTCTCCAGAGATCTATGAGCTATTGGTCTCCGATGCCCTGATACCTTTCCCCCTGGGAGACTATACTATAATGCAGGCAGTTTTGATGGTGGAGCAGATGTCGCTGCCTGTCCCCAACTACGTTGAAGCCTATCTGTTATTCTGCGGATTCCCGGCCGAGCAGGTCCACAATGTAGTGGACAAGCATCTGGGATGCGTCCACGGAGTATGGCCGGATAAGCTGTCGGCATGAGCAGAATCAGCAAGGCGTTGGTGCAATTCATGAGCAAGATAACAGCCTACAGTGCAGCCAGCCTGATCCCTGCGTCCGGCGTCGATCCGGCCAGGTGGAACAAAGCTCGTTGCAGGCTCGGCAGTTAGCTCCACAGCCAAGAGCTCTGGAAGCCCGGGGAATAAGAGTCGTCCAGATAGATGACGGGATCCAGGCTTTGGAGGCACTGAAAAGGATTATTCCCAGGGGTGCCGCTGTTATGAACGGCTCGCTACCGTTGTGAAGATAGGTTACGATGACTTCCTACAGAGAAAACCAGCACGGCTGGGTGGATCTCCATACGGCCATCCTGGCTGATGACGATGCCAAGAAAAGAGCCGAGCTGCGCCGCAATTCGTTATTTGCCGACTATTTCATCTCCGGTTGCAGCGCCATATCTGTAGTCCGGAGAGATCGTGGCCTGCGACGCCAGCGGAAGCAGGGTTGGAGCATGGCATTTTTCTTCCAGGAACCCTGGTTCTGGTCAGTGGCGCGAGCAAGATAGTCCCAACCCTTGAAGCGGCATTGAGCCGGGTGATAGATTTTGCCTTTCCACTGGAGGAGTACAGGGCCAGGAAGGCATATGGAAGACCAAGCCAGATAACCGAGTGGGTGATCCTGGCAGGGGAGCCGGTGGCTGGAAGGACTACATTGATATTGATAGCCGAGGTTCTGGGCTATTAATGGAAGGGCGGCAGCGCGAACAGCGGTGGGCAAGAAGCGGGATGGTTGAAAGGTTTGATCACCATGGCCGGAATCCATCCCTGGTCTTCATCCTGGCGGAGAGTTGAACCGGCTGACAATAATCAAAAAACCGATCAGCAGCAACGGCAATAATTTGCAGGGACCAGGGCTTACCAACCAGCAAATAGGCGCCGAGATTATGGCCGGCCTTATGCGAGGGCCGACTGTAGAAAAAGCCTTGGCCGCGATGGAAGAGAAGGCCTCGATAAGAGGCAGCAGGCCCGGAGATCAGCATATGAGGGGCCCTCTAGCTTTCAATAATCAATATCCAGTGCAGATAAGGCGTCCCCTTGGGGGTCCGGATATTTTGCCTCTTTGGCCTTAACCAGAGAATAGAGCGTCTCATTTACCTTTACTGCAATCCTGTGCCTATGGCCCAGGCCGATCACATAGCCGTTTATGGAATCGATCTCCGTCCTCTTTCCTCTCTGGATATCCTGAAGCATGCTGGAGGTGTTCTGGGATGTTTTTTCGGCTATTGATCGAACCATCTCCAGAACTCTTTCCTTGTCGAAGTCCATCCCATCCTGCCTTGCCACGCCCACGCACTCCTCCACGATAAATTCAACTGTTCTCTCAAATGCTTCTGAGAGAACGATGCCATTCTTCTCTCCAGTCAGCGCCGTCAATAGGTTGATCACCGCATTGGCAAAGAGCTTAGCCCACTGATGCCTCTTGAAATCGCGCAGGAATTCTATCTCGAAACCTTTTTCGGCTAGCTGCTCCCTCATGAACTGCTTTAACTCAAGGGCAATTCCCTCTTCGATGAGGGTATCTCCCACCCCCTTCAGCTCAATCAAGCCATCCTCTGGAAAGATCACCCCTATCGAGGTTATTCCCTCGAAGACCTGGTGAGGTGGCAGGGCGAAGTTTTCCCTGTTCCCCATGCCGTTCATCAGAAGAATAAAGCTGACATCTTTCAGCCCGTCATTAAGGAGGCCGGAGTTCTGCAGATCGTTCTGCAGGCTAGATAGGGAGAGGGTTTTAACACACACTACCGCTATGCTGGGATGGAAATCAGAGCTCGCCAGCTGGTCAAGTCGAGAGTAGCAGTGCTTGAACCTGATGCATTTTATTTCTTTGAATAAATCTCTTCTCAAGCCCGATTTCTTTATCTGCAGAATATGGCTTTCTCTCCCCAGGAGGGCCACGTTCTCCACATGGTCGCCTTTCTCAAGCTCCGAAAGCAGGTAGCCAAAGAAAGAGCCGATGGCCCCAGCCCCGCAGATTAGAACATCCACTATGAGGTCCCCTGATATAATTTAAAAGGAGTTAGGTGCGTTGAACCATTTGATTCTACCCTTGGGATAGCGCTTCTAACTCTAGTGGGGAGATGTCAATGCAGTTCATGAAACCGATTTGATTACGTTTTTTTAAAAAGATGGCAGAAGACAAGGACTATAGTCAAGAGAATGCGCAGCGATCTAAGTCTATGCATATCGATCTTGGCGAAGGACTATGCGTGCTATCCCCTCCCATCTAAATAAAAATCTACGGACATGTAGAATCCAAAAATCTAGTATGCCCATATAAAATAAACAAAAAATAGCAAACTATGGGTATTTCGAGTATATTATGCCTCTAGCCGCGCATGATTCCCCAAAGCGCCAGTATAATGAAGATTATTGCCAGAAGCCCTATCCAATATCCGAACACGCCAGGGATCGTCATCTGTGTATCTCCTTTCTTTTTGGTATTTTTACCTTTTTCCCTTAAGGTATTTATTCCTTTTGATGTAATTATTTTATAATATTTATATTTAATTAATTTTATCCAGAGACGCTCAGGAGAATGCATGGATGCTATGATCCTGCAATAAGAAGGCTAAACGGCAAAAGAGCTACTAGCAGCTTTTTTAGTCGATTGGCTGAAGGATAAACATGATTTCTGTGCGGCGGTCATTTGGGGGAGAAGGTAACTCAAATCGGCCTTTGCTGCAAGTTTTCTTGGATTTCAAAAACGACAATTATTGGTCCTCCGAGGGTGCAGATGCAAGAAGGAGAGCTCTACGCCTTTCTGGTTTACAGAATGCGGGGTACGGGATTCGAACCCGCGAACTCCTGCGAGACAGGATCTTAAGTCCTGCGCCTTTGGCCAGCTTGGCAAACCCCGCTGTAATAAAAGGCAATCAAGCCGATTTGGCCTGCGAGATAAATACTTTTTTGAAAGAAAAAAGTTGAGGGCTATTCCCTGGCACTCACTAGGCCGGAGTTTCTGCCGGCACCACATGGATACTGCCGAGCAAGCCCTCGGTCACGTCTTGCGGGTAGTATGAGATTAGGTCTACACTAGTCTTGCCCGCGGAGACAGGGGCGAGCTCCCAGTCGATGCTGTCCAGCCAGTACATGGCGCGATAAAGCGTAAGATCGGAAGGATAGGCGGTGTTCTGCGGGATGGGCGGGCCAGAGATAAGAATGCCTTTCTTGCCATCTATGGTAATGTCCCCCATTCTAGTGACGTTAAAGCCAAATAGGGCAAACTTCATGGCAATTAGGTTCCCATTCATTGTAAGAGTTGAATCGGTGAGGTTTTTATAATCTGTTATAGTTACTTGTGCTAGTGTTTCATTATTGGTGATTATCAGCATGCTATAGCTTGTGGCAAGTGGATTCTCAATAGTCCGATTCTGCACCTGGTACTTCATGTCGGTATTCATATCGAACGATACATTGTAGGGCCCGAGCTGCTGCGTCTCCACTGCAGCCAGGACGGAGCAGGAGAGCATCAACAACAATGCTGTTGACAATATCAATCTCACTTAATTTTCACCCAGACCGCCATTGGAGCTGCTCCTAGAAAAGTCTTGCCTTGATATGGGCTTCGTATTTGCTCCCTGGAGAGCAGGAGGATACAAATAATTTCCTTCAAAGAGATCCTCAGGATGGAGCGCGGAGTATACACCCTGGTGCTCAGGCTGGATGATGACCTGGAGGCCTGCGTTGGCTCCCTAGGAAGGGTATCCTTCCGCCAGGGCTACTACTCCTACACCGGCTCGGCTCTGGGAAAGGGCGGCCTTAAAAGGGTGCAACGCCACCTCCAGATCATGGAAGGAAAGAAGGCCACCCGGAGATGGCATATAGACTGGCTGCTTCCCCTCACCCGCCTTGAGGAGGCCATCCTCACCTTTACCACTGAGAGGCTAGAGTGCCGGATCGCCGGCCGAATAGGGGCCCGGCTGGAGCCCATCCCGGGGTTCGGATGCACAGACTGCCGCTGTGCCAGCCATCTGCATTTCTCCTTCAATCGCGAGGAGATGCTGGACGCAGTTCGAGATGCCCACAGGGCATATGGAGAATTAAATTATTCAGCGGTCCTATAATTATTTGATTTAATTTTATAAAATTATCTCTTCCCCCTCCCTTCGGCCAGGTTTGATGTGCTCAAGCGTGGTATGGCATGCATTAGAAGGGCAGTCCATACAGGTTCGTTTCCGCCTTTCTAGGATCTGGCTTTCCTCGGGATCTCAAGCTGTGATTATTACGACTATGCTTCTTCATGAATCGTCCCGATGCCTTTAGCTCCCGCTCAAGGCCGCGGGCGGCCCCCCTAACCCCGCGGCCGCGGGGAATACTTCCCATGTGAGCGCGCCGAAGACAGTTGATAGATCTATTTGCTCTTCAGCTCCAGTTGCCAAAAAGAGTGGGTGCGAAGCGAGGCGGAATAATCGATAGAGAGTTACCGCGGAGCTAATGCATACCTTCATCATTTCCAATCTGAATCCATGCAATATAATCCATCGGCGGGGCAGGCGGCACTTTTCAAGATCGCAAAGAGCCACCTTGAATAGCTCCCGCAGAGGGGATTATCGGCCTTTCATCGCAGCCGGTCTTCCCGCTCGCAGCCATCCGCAGCTGCCCGCCGGGGGAGCGTCTGCGGGATGCCAAGGCCCGGGCGCATGGGCGCCCGCGATTGCGAGCGGCTCAGGCTGCTATAGCCCTCAGCTGGCAGACTGTCCCCGGCGGGGGGCTTGCCGGCCGTCCCCAGGATCACAGCCGGCAACTGGCCTTTGTTTCCCTGCAGCTGTTTTCAATCTAAGGATGCCGATGGAGATGCGGGATTACACACCCCAAGCTAGTCGCACTATCCTGGGAAGATGCGGACCTTGTTCTTTGGGCTTGCGTTCTCATTGCGTTCTGTCAGCGTGGTATATATCGTGACATGATTATTGGAGTTATCAGGATCGACCTCCGCTCCGAACACGTAGGCCGAGTTGGCGATCTTCCGTCCCGGTGGCACTTTCGCCGGGGTTTGTACAGTGATAACAAGCTTCGCGCTGCTATATTTGGCCATATCGCCCACGCTCCAGATTCCCGCGTCGTACTCACCCTGGCTGGCCTTTGAAGACACATTTACCAGCTCTGACGGCAGGTAGTCCTGGACTTTTACATCAGTGGCACTATCGGGCCCTCTATTTGTCACAGTGAGCAGATAGTTCATCAGCCCATTGACAGGCGCCGGATCTGATGAGGAGCTCTTGGTTATGGCCAGATCGGATGTGGCCAATGCATTGGGTGACAAGACGACAATTAGGACGGACTTAGATATTGATGTATTGGCCATAACATCTTTAGCCTTAACTACCAGGTTGTACACTCCAGGCTCAACATCGGTCCAGACTAAGGAATAAGGCGGTCCTTCCACAATTTCCCCAATTTTCTTGGAATTCGCAAAGAACTCCACGATCTCCACAGGATTACTGTCGGTGATATATGCGTCAATGGTTATGTTCTTGGGAACCGTGAATATCTGACCGGCATAGGGGCTTGTGATCTCCACTTTGGGTTCCGGCGGATTGACTATAATTACAACCGGAGAAGATGCGCAGGTCATGTCTTGATTGTCCGTGGCATTGGCCATCAAGGTGTGAGTGCCTGCAAAGAACTGCTTATTGAATGTAAGACCACAATAGGCTCCGCTTGCTGGGCAGGAGGAAGAACCGATCTCTTTCAGACCGTCGAATAATCTCACCGGCTGGCCCGCCATATCCCCGGAGACAGTTACGTGGACAGGTATTCTCGCGGTTGTATTCCCAGGATAAATAGTAAATATTTCTCCGTTTAGGGGGCGGCGGATTCTCACAGAAGGCGGATGGTATAATCCAAGTATGCCGATGTCTATGGAAATGGTCTCTTCTCCGCCAAGGCCGTCGCTAACCCCGATAATGATTGAGTCATTGCCGGTGTAACCCTGCTCGGGCACATAGATCAAATTCGGCGCTCTCCCGGTCAGATTTCCATGCTTGGGTGGGCTGATGATCTCATAGCTCAACAGACGGTTATCAATATCCGTTGGTGCCAGCCTGATGATCGCGGCAGTGTCGTTGCCGGTTACAATATCTTGTACCTCTTCAGATGCTGATTGATCCTTGAAATCAAAAGCTATGCCCACTGTGTTGAGCGCATTTATGTCGTAGGCGAGATTACTGCTAAGGCTCGACGCCAACATTGATGCACCCACATCCTCTATCGGCAAATTCCACCCTTCGTCACAGGTTTGATCCCCCTCACCACACGGCTCCGCACTCGATGCAATGGCCAAGAAGATCACAAAGATAAATGCCATCATGAGCACGCCCCCTGGGATCTTGCGCTCCATCCCCGTCTTCATAACTAATCCCTCATTTTCTGCTTATTGATAGGATATCTGGGCATGCAGATATATATAACTTACGTGGAAATTTTTTCCGCTAGAAGAGGAGAGGGGAGCCCTCCGAGTAGACAATGAATTAAGCAACATCAAATCACAGAAGGAAATACAATAAGAAGACGAGGATAAGAAGACGAGGCGGCGCCAGGACCGAGAAATTCGATATATCAGTATAAATATTAAAAAAATCGTTTATTTCATTTTATATAATATAATGCGCTCGCCATTCCGAAGGCCGCAAGGCCCATCATGCTCAAAGGCAGTGTATATCCTCTGACCATCTCCCTCATGCTCGCTCCTGTGGACTCCTTGATCAGCCAGAAGTAGGGATCGGAGACGTAAGAGAGCATGAAGGCGCCCGCGCTTATGATCAGCGCCATGGTCAGGCCGTCGAGGGGATAGCCCTGCAAGATTTGAGATGCTACGATGGCCGTCACCACCCGCGAGCCCTGGGCCAGCTGGAGGACGGAGGAGATTAGAAAAGGCAATAGAAGAATCGGCAGGCCCTGGCCTAGCTCGAAGACCTCCCTCCCCAGTCCACTCTGGGCCAGGATATAGCCGAAGGCACCTGCTCCGCATAGGTCCAGGAGGATCACTCCCGCTCTGCGAGAGGCGATGCGGATCATCTCCTGCATCTTGTCCTTTGCCAGCAACAGGCAAAGAAGCGCTCCCAGGAGAAGGGCAAAGCTGGGATTGCCCAACAGCTTATCTCCTCGCAGGCCGCCCAGCAAGATGAGGACCAGTGGAAGCAGCAGAGGCAGCCAGGCCGTAGACCAGGAGACGGCAGGAGCGGAGATCTGGGAAGGTTGAGACTCCCCGGTTGGCTGGCGGAGCATATAGAGGTAAGCCAAGGCGAAGAGCAAAAGAGATATGGAAACTGCCCCAGGCAGGAGATCAAAAGGCTGAAATTGGAGGGAGTCGGCGAGAGACACCATGACCGGGGAGGGATAGACGAGGTTGAAGGAGATCACAGAGCAGGCAGCTGTCATGAAGAGCACTCTCTCGCCCGTCCCTTCCGTCTGCCTTGCGAGGCCGCTTACCACCGGCTCCAGAATCATGAAGGCTGTTATGCTGCACATCACAGGAAGGGAGACGATGTAGCCGGCCAGGCCGGAGACCAAGAGGCTTCTTCTTGTGATTTTGAGGAGGTCCCAGACTATCCTGTGTAGCGCTCCCGTCTGGCGGAGGTATTCCGCGATCAGGGCTCCTGCGAAGACTACTATCGCCAGGGCGGAGAAGATCCTTCCCAAGCCCGTGGCTGCAAAGGTTATCGCTTCTGAGCCCAGGCCAACCAGAAGGCCGTAGAGAAGCGCAGAGACCACCAGGCTCAGGAAAGGACCTAGCCGGGGGATAAGGAGGCTTGCCAGGATTATGGTCAGCAGGAAGCTTAGAAGGAAGTCCATGGCAGCATATCTGCGGCGGACCATAAAAACTATTATTATGGTTCATCCCGGCTTTTTTGTCTCAACCATCAAATTTGATCGAAATCCATTTATACCAAGAAAAATAAAAAAAATATTTCGAAAGGGTGAATTAATCCCGTGATGAATTAGTTCGCCGCTGAAGGGATCGTGGAAGGGGACTAGAAAGGGAGTAGGATGAGAAGGGGTAGATTCAATCGGGGACTACCTCGCGTTAGAGGTAGCCCATTGAGAAGTCCAATTCTCCTGAGCTTCGCTCTATTCTCCCTCCTGTCCGCATGCCTATTTTTATATCTGTACCCCTCTACTCCTTCCGCCAATCCCATCTCCTCTCCCCTTCCACTCCCCTCCGCGCCCGTGTCTTTGGAGACTCCCCCAATGACCAAATCGGAGAAAATGCTTAATGTAACCTCTTTCGATCCCGGCCTTTCGGCTACCGTGAACCCCCAGTCTGAGGTGACTCAAATTCAGCTGGAGAACACGGGTAAGGTTCCTCTATCGCGAATCAAGGTCTCGGCCGACGGAAGGACTCTGGGCATCCTCTCCCAGCTCTCTACTGGAGAGAAAAAGATTCTAGCCGCTGGCGGTCCTGTTGAAGATGTGTCTGTCACCGCAATTGATCCGAGCGGCAGAGAGGTGCGAGGTGAGGTTTTGCATCTGGCGCCGCGAGGATTTATTCCCCTCCCCTCAGGCGGAGGAGCACCTGCTCAGGAGCTCCTCACCACTATGTCGGCCTCGGCGCCGGCAACTCCAGCCGACGAGACGGGTAATGCTTCGGTCTCCGGAGAGGCTCCAATCTCCCTGGTGATCACCACCAACAAGTCTGAGGGACGGGAGGGAGATATGGTGGAATATAGATGCATTGCCATAAATTGCGGCGAAGCCGCGCTCTCCTCTGTCAAGATATATTGCGGCGAGAGGATGGCTTCTACCACATTCCTCACCACCGGCCAGGAGCTCCATCTGGACGGCTCCCTGGAGATTCACGACGATCTCCGGCTCAGGGCCGGAGCGGAGGGCAGAGATGCCAAAGGAAGGCTGTGGACCAATAATACAACGCTAC
>Ga0315284_10016699_pt1 | contig 10404 bp, 13 predicted proteins | sample YL17G09_16_MG_FD_203696 | JGI IMG/M metagenome (GOLD analysis project Ga0315284, IMG submission 203696) | Sediment microbial communities from Yellowstone Lake, YNP, Wyoming, USA - YL17G09_16 | ecosystem: Environmental > Aquatic > Freshwater > Lake > Sediment | place: USA: Wyoming | collected...
AAACACCCATTAACCGCACAAAAAAAGATAACCCGCTAGTAATTTAACGGGTTATCAAAACACACACTAAAGCTGAATGAGGAAGGACGGTGCTATTACTAGCACCGGAATACCATTAGGGTATGCAGGGCAATTCGCTGACGCGTGACCCTTGGCTATTGCTATTGCCAAAAAACGCGCTGTCTGACGGGGTTTCCTGGACTTGCTTGTGTGGCCAAAGCCACCACAAATTATAGCTGACCTGTTTCGTTGGGACGGCGTTAATTGTGGTCGGCGATATAGACGCTAATTGCGACAAGCACGAACGTTGAATTTGGACCTTGCTATTGATCGATTCCATTCCAACAATGCAATAAAATCCGTTGCGGTTAAGCAGTTGCAAAAACACGTCAGAACCACACTGGCGGGCGTCAATAACGGTTAAAATCGGTGTCGTGGTCTGTTGGCTGTCGGTGACTAACGACTTGCTATTGACCGTATTGATCATAAGCGGCTTTGCAACGGCGTTTGACGGTAATGGCACGCCCTGGCGATAAAACGCGTCAACACACAAAGACGCGTTGGGGGTATCGAGGAAGGTATAGCTAAAGGGTATCGCGGGACCAACGGCGTTAATGTCCCCCGGAATTGTGTACGTCCCCCCTGTTTGCGATATTGTTGTTAACGGTAGTGTGCATATAGCGTTAACAGCCACGCTAGTTGGGCAAGTAGCCCTTGGTTGGCTTGCGCATACCGTCCCGGCGGCGCAAAGCAATTCGTCCATTGTGTAGCATACCGTCCCCATGGGCGTGGTTTGTGCGGTTAAGCCAGGCGCACAATAGTCGATAGCGCCGCCGGACGGGTTGGAAGTGGTTTTGCTAGGCTTGCGGGCAAAGTCACCGCCGCAACCTAATAACAATAAGACTGGTAAAAACATGGTCCAAAACAGATTCCGCATAATAAATCTCCGATTACAATGACAACATGCAACGCCAACCATTGGCGCAAAACCCCAATTGCAAAACACGCGCCACGGCTAAGTTATTGCTTTAATTGACTACTGGCTGTCAATGTTTTTGACACCTGTCGCGTAAAAAATAAAAAATAAAAAACTAACGTTTTATTAGTAATGACCCGATACCAAGGTATCGCTGCAATCAAGCAGCACAACAACAACAAGGGGACGGTATGACAAAGGCATTTAAAACTTATTATGAACCGGCGTTTTTTATTAACGGCGTTGCTTATCGCATAACGGGCAACGGTGATACATATCATATAGCAAAGCGTAAAATGGGTTGCAAAACATGGCAAATAGTCAGGCGTATGGACGAGGAAGAGTTTGTTTATCTGGACAACCATTATCTGCATTTTGAAGGTCATTTGTGTGCTGGCGGCAAACATTGCAATCATTTTGCATTACAGGCCATAGCAAACCACGGGGAATTTGATTTTATCGATGACTAAACAAAGTAAACCCCGTCCCCCTGGACGGTCCTTTTAACCCTTTTTTTACAGGAGCATCTTATGCGCAAAGTAATTGACGGCAAGCGATATGACACGCAAACGGCGCGGGAATTGGGCGTTTTGGGCGACACAACGCTATTTATCAAGGTCACGGGTCAGTTTTTTTTGTATCAAAACAATCCCCACAAGTGGCCAACCATAACCCCTATATCGTGGGAACAAGCGCGGGCGTGGGCAATGGGCGTGTTAGACCATGACGACCTGGTAGATCAATTTGGCAACCCTTGCCGTGTATGCAACAAGGTCAAGGCCAGTACCGATAATAATTACGGAAAACTATGCCAGACATGCGAAGACATGGGCTATTGGGTCGATAAAGACGGCAACACGCATGCTCCGGACGATAAATAACAAGGCAATCCGACCACGGTCATGGTGACTACGGTCAATAACATCAAGGGGACTTTACTATGACAAAACAAGCAAAAAAACCACTGTCAGCGGCAAAAAAACGGGCAATCGCGGCTATGCGCGCTGGCGCCAAGGCGGCGGCTAAACAACGCAAATTGGATAGGCAAGCGGACGCCGACAAGGCGCGTTATAAGCAACCAAAGGCGGCGCAACCCAATTATGGCAAGTCAATTATTGAACGGTCCAACGAGATCGACCTTAACAAAGGCGTTAAGATGACTAAGGCGGATATCGTAAAGGCAAGCCGTCAGGCGGCGGAAGACAAGGCAAGCGGCAAGGCAAGCGGCAAGCTAAAAAAAGCGGCACGCAAAGCAGCCAAGGCGGCGGTTGAAGCACGCACAAAGGACAGGGAACGGAAAAGGCTATTACGCGAAGAACGGAAAAGGCTAGGGGTTGATCGGAAAACGTATTACGCAATGAAAAAGCGCGAAAAGGCAAGCAAGGCGACCAAGGCGGATATCGTAAAGGCAAGCCAGGCACGCGACCAAGTTAATGCTGATATAGCAAAACGGGTAATGAAAGATTTTGTTGTCGGCAAGCCCGCCCGGAAGACCGCAACGCCGCCCGTTGCAGTTTCTGAATCAGCCACATATAAAGACCAAGTCGACTACATGTGGGACTTGTTGCACCTATTAATCGGGCTATCAATCGTCAATCCAAACCTGGCGTTGCGGATTTATACGGCGGCTTATCCTGATAAGTGATTTGCCTGGTAGGCGATAGCGGGGTCAATACCCCGCTTTTTTTTTCCCCGCCAGATATTTTAGATGGGCTAATTTGGCCATGCCAGTCGATTGCGGGTTGGTCTGGCTTTGGATATGGTCCACGCGGCTTGTGGCAACCAGGGCGTGATTTAACCCCTTAGCGCGCAATTCATCGACAAAGATGTTATCGCTAAACCAAAAGTCGCAACGTTCGTCCATTTCCATGCTTAGCAAAACATCCCGCCGGATGACAATACACCAACCGCAAAATTCATAGCCGGTCCTATAACCCACGTTGATATGCTGGCGTTCCGGGAAGCATGTTGGGTGCCATTGCCGTAGTTCGTTCCAGGGCGAAAAACTGACGATATCAGGACGGGCGCGATGGGCGGCAAGGATTTCAGACAGCCAAAATTTGTAAAAGATCAGGTCATTATTGCAGATAGCTACCCATTCGTTTTGCAATAAATGCAACGCTGATTTTACCGCCCTATGGCAATTATAAGGCGTTTCCGTATATAATATGGTTTCGTTTTGTCCCGCTTCGGTGTGCATTAACGACTCGATAACGATGACATTAAAATCAATTCCCGATTCACTTTCACGCAGCGTATGGATTGCGTTCCGCAACATGTAAAAGAGGTGTGGTTTTGTCTGGCTTGTCATCAAAACATCGACAATCATTTGTTCGCCTCCTGCGCTAATAGCCAGGCGGGCGTCGTGCCGTATTTATCCTCTTCGGAAAACAATCGGCGGGTATATTTGTTTTTTAACGCCGCAAGGCAATATTCACGCATTAAAGGGATATCGCCATAGACTTTTGCGATATAAGCCAATTCACACCACGCTTCGGACCACGACGAATCTTTGGCGAGTAGTTCCTTGCACAACGCAATCGCTTCGGTCGAACGTCCCAGGGATTGCAGCCACCTGGCGGCGCGCCAATAGCAATGATGAAATTCGATCTGCCAGCATGGTTCCCCTTCCTTGGCACGCCTGATATATTCCAAATACCACTTGATAGCTTCCGGGTAGTTTTTAGCGTCAACATTTTCGTTAGCCCAATAGAACAAACTGCGCAAAGGCGGATAAATTTCAGCCTTTAAAATACGCATATTTCGCTCGGTACTAGATTCCTGTCCAGGGATGACTGACCAATGGTGTAAAAATTCCAGGTCCAAATTGACCACTTTTTTAGTCCAGTCAACGCACAATGTCTCATGCACGCGCGCGGTAAAACGCCCCTTCCGTTCGGTCTTCCATATTTTATAAGACAAAAAATCAAAGGTTGGATTCATCCTGTAATTGATCGAATAATAGTCGGCGGGCTGAACCATTAATGCGGCTTTAATCCCTGGCGTTGTCAATATATCGTCAGCGTCAACAAATACGATATAGTCGCACGCCAACTCCGTCCCGTTAAGCCCTTCAATTCCCTTGGTGCAGGTATTGCGCGCAAGCGAAAAATCCATTATGCGTCCTTGGTCGTCATTGGCGCCCAAAAACTGTTCAACCACATGCGGGACAAAAGGGTCATATTCCCCGATTAGACGCCGCGCTATCTGTATTGTGTCATCAGTGGACCCGGTATCTAAGATATAGACGAAGTCCACTTCCGGTAAAAAACTGGCTAAACATTTGGGCAGGTCTTCAGCCTCGTTTTTTACGATTAATCCTAGTGCCAACCTTATTGCTTTGGACATGGTTATAAGCCTTTCTTGGTGGGTTTTTACTTGTTGGATCATAGGCAGGAACGTCCATGCCATACAATTCCATGACCTTCGTATATTTAAACAGACTGCGCTTGGATACCTGGAGTTTTTGGGACGCGTGCAATTTATTACCCAAGCAACGCCGAAGGACTTCGCACGCCCACAATAGGCCAATTTCCCAAAAGCTGACATGATTCGGGACGTTCTTTAAATAGCCTGATAATTCCCCAAAATTTTTCTTGTTAACTGTCATGGTGTCAACATGGTAAAATTTGCTAGGCAAGTTTGTCAATATTTAATACCATGGGCTTGGTAAAAAAAGGAGGACCCATGCCTTATAGCTTCGGATATTTCGATACCAACATTGACGCGTTCGCCCGCGCGCTCGCACCGACTGGTAAAATCCTCGACGTGGGAGCTGGCGCCGGAAAGTTTGGTTGGATACTTAAAAAAAGCTTTCCGGATGGAATCGATGGGCTTGAAATATTCAATCCGTATATTGATCAATTCAATTTATTGACCGCATATAAAAATATCTATCATGGGGACATTCGGCTGTTCCCGGTCGGCGTGGGTGAATATGATCTGATACTAATGGGCGATATAGTCGAACACCTGTCAGTCAGGGCGGCGCAAATAACTATCGCCCGCCTGGTTGATACCGGCGCCCACGTCCTGGTTATGGCCCCCTATCTGTATCCGCAGGGGGAATGTCACGACAATGAACACGAGGCACACTTGCAACCGGATATCACGCGGGAAGTCTTTTTGGACCGATATCCGGGCGCGTTGCTTTTATTGGACAATGACCAACAAGGCGTCTTCTTATTTAGGGGGAAAGATCGATGAGTAGATTTGATTATGTGAAGTATGATGAAAAGGCGATTGAAGATCAGGCATTTTTCAAAAGTTTATTTATTCAAATAGAAACAGTCGTACAAGAAAAATTGACCAATTACCGCCCAAAAGAGTTGGTTCTGACTAAATTGGAAGAAGCTTATATGTGGATCGGCAAATCAATTAGGGACGACCAAATTACCAGGGCAAAAACCGCCGAATTGCAAGAAGAAAGGACGAACGGGTGAAACCAGAAATCAAAATTGAATCCCTTGCGATTGCCACGCTTATCGAAGATCCCAATAACGCCAGGCGTCATAACGCCAAAAACATAATGGCAATTAAAGGGTCATTGGCCAAATTTGGGCAACAAAAGCCCATTGTCGTTAACCGTGACAATGTAGTCATCGCGGGCAACGGCACGCTAGAAGCCGCAAGGGAGCTTGGTTGGTCAACAATTGTCGTGGCCAGGTCCGACCTGAAGGGTTTCGACGCCGCCGCCTTCGCCCTGGCTGATAACCGCACGTCAGAACTGGCAACGTGGGACAATAGCGTCCTAAACGCCACGCTGCGCGCCTTAGAGGAAATGCAATTCGACTTGCCTGCAATTGGTTTCGATATTAAGGACTTTGGGGAAAAGGACGAAACCGATACCAAAGACCTACCAAACAAAAAATACGAAATATTGGTTTCAGTGAACAATGAACACGAACAAAAAGACCTATTCGATGAATTTACGGAAAGGTCGCTTAAATGCGTAATTTTATAGTCAATTTAAAATGCGATATTCCGAAGACGTTTTTAACCATTAAGGCGGCGCAAAGCCAGGATATAAATATTGAAGAAAAATCCGAACATATCAAAAAAATATCGGCGGATATTGACAGTCCGTTTAATATTGGTCTGATAGTCGGTTCAAGCGGGTCCGGGAAGACAACGCTGGCGCGACTATTATATGACGACAAATTCAAAGAAACGCCTATCCTGGACATGTCTAGACCCATCATTGAACAGTTTCCGCCCGCCTGGACTTATGACGAAATTCAATTGTCCTTGTGTTCAATTGGCTTGTCTTCGGTCCCTTGTTGGATTCGTCCCGCCTACACGCTATCCAATGGGCAACGGTTCCGCGCTGAAGTCGCGCTAATATGCGCGCATAGCGGGGACGATATTGTCATTATTGACGAATGGACTAGCGTCGTTGATAGGACCGTGGGAAAAATTATGTCTCATTCCGTCCAGAAATTCGCCCGGAAATACAATAAAAAAATAGTCCTATTGTCATGTCATTACGATGTTTTGGACTGGTTATTGCCTGATTGGATTGTCGATTGCAATAGGGATGCCTTTGAAGATCGGAGGTCGCTTCAACAAGCGAGAACAGACACCATTACAGTCGATGTTCGCCCTTGCGACAAGTCATCTTGGACGAATTTTTCGAAGTATCACTATTTAAGCGGCGGATTGCCAGGCGGCAAACTATGGTTTTTCGGTGCATACATAGGCGCCAATCAGATAGGCATAACATGCTTTGCAAGCTATATTCCGGGCAAACCTAATATCCTTCATACCAACCGGACAGTGATTCATCCCGACTATTGCGGTATGCGGCTAGGGATTGCCTTCCAGGAAGCAACATGTGATATAATGAAAAAAGAAGGGTTTAAGATATATTCGAAATTTAGTTCAATACCCATGTTAAAAATGAAGCAAAACAATCCGAAATGGAAGCTAAAAAATTTCGATATAAAATCTACTGGCGGGAAAAAGATAACAGGGGGAAGACGACAAAGGACCAACCGAAATGACGTTCGCTGGTATTCCTTTGAATTTATAGGATGAAATAACAGTCAATGACAGAGGTGGCCCATGCCCAGAGGACAAGGCGGTAAAAAATTCGTTAAGGGAGATCCAAGGATCAATCGAAAGGGTTCTCCTAAAGTACCACAAGATTTGAAAATTTTAAACAATGATTTAAAGATCGATGCTCTTAAACACTTACACAAATATTGGTTTATGAAGGTTGAATTTTACACCGAACAAATGAAAAAAACTGGCATGACTATGGGGGAACGCATGATAGGCGCCGCATATGGCAAGGCGGCTAAAGACGGCAATTTGGCCTACGTCGAAGCTATTCTTAATCGCATATTGGGCAAGCCCGCCAATAGTGACCCCCAAACATTAACCATATCGACTGATAAAGGTCCGAACGTAATTTTTTGTCTGGAAGGAAATACGCAGAAAAGCACCGATGACTGAAAACACCGAAATCAGGATACCGGACATATTTCAAAGCCTCTATAAACAGGCCAGATATTACGTTTATTATGGCGGGCGTGGCAGCGGTAAAAGCCACACTATGGCACGCTATCTGATATGTCTGGCTATGCAATACAAGTTAAAAATATTATGCACGCGCGAACTACAAAACAGCATATTGGAATCAGTTTACACGCTGTTAAAGGACGTGATAGCGACCTATAACCTTTACCGATATTTCAGGATTCAATTAACATCTATCACATGTTGTACTGGGTCAGTGTTCATTTTTAAGGGACTTGAACACAACGTCGAATCGATTAAATCAACGGAAGGCGTTGATATATGCTGGGTCGAAGAGGCTGACAAGGTCAGCCAGGCGTCATGGGATATCCTTTTACCAACCATAAGGCGTCCAGGTTCGAGATTTTTTATAACCTTTAACCCCACGCATGACGATGACCCGGTTTGGACCATGTTCGTGGCCAATTCAATGCCCAATTCCGTGGTCCAAAAAGTTAACTATTACGACAATCCTTTTTTCCCGGATGTTTTGCGGGAAGAAATGGAAAATTTAAAGGCGTCCGACTATGAAAAATATTTGCATGTTTGGGAAGGCGAATTGCGCACAATATCGGACGCGCAAATATTCAAAGGCAAATATTCCGTTGAGGAGTTTTCATCGGAAGGCGTTGAAGCCTTTTACCACGGTATGGACTTTGGTTTCGCGAAAGACCCCACGGCGGTTATTAAAATGTATGTCAGGAGCGCCAACCTTTATATTGACCGGGAATCCGTGGGACACCATGTTGAACTAAAAGACATGGGTGCGATGATTAGGGACGTTATAGGCTTGTCAGAATTTCGGCGTTGGAAGATAAAGGCGGATTGTTCCCGTCCCGAAACAATATCCTTTTTGAAAAACGAAGGTTTTAATATCGAAGGTGCAAAAAAATGGCCAGGTTCGGTCGAGGATGGTATAGAATATCTTAGGTCGTTTAAAAAGATTATAATTCATCCAAGGTGTACTTCAACGGCAATTGAATTTCGGCGGTATTGTTATAAAGTGGATCGGCGGACCAATCTGATCCTCCCTATTGTTGTTGACGACTATAACCATTCGATTGACTCAATTAGATATGGATTGGATGACCTGATAAAGCATAAGCTGTCAATCTATGACGAAGGCGTTATGTATTAAATAGTGCTATAATTACCGAGGTGTTCATGCAACCACATAATAACAGTCTCCAAGATTTTACGACCGCGCTAGGCGCCGAAGTTAGCAACTCAGCCACAATGGCATTCAATAAACGCTATGCGGCAATAACCCTGAATAGATCCCTCCTTAGTTCAACTTATATGGAAGAAGGCATTATTCAGGTATTGATTGACCAACCAGTAGACGACGCCTTTCGTCATGGCATAGTAGTAAAATGCGACGAACTGGACGCCGAAGACTTGAAGACCCTTCAGGAGGCTATGCTTGACTTGGATATCCTGCGGACCTACGCCACGGCGCTTAAATGGATGAGGCTTTTTGGCGGGGCTGGCGTTCTGATTAACGCCGGTCAGGACACGACAAAACCCTTCCGGATTGAAGCAATCCGCGAAAACACGCCGCTTGCCTTTTACGCCGCCGACCGTTGGGAGCTGTCCTACGCGCCAGCGGGCATGGGCGCAATCGATCAATTTTATCAGTCGGCGACTGATCACCCATATAATTACTATGGTCACCCGTTGCACCAATCAAACGTCATTAAGCTAATGGGCAAAGAACCGCCTTCGCTATTGCGGGGTCAATTTGGCGGCTGGGGAATGTCCGAACTAGAGAAAATTGTTAGGTCTTTTAACCAATATCTTAAGCACCAATCAGTCACTTTTGAACTATTGGACGAAGCCAAGGTTGATGTTTTTGGCATACAAAATTTTAATAGTCAGATATCGACCAAAAACGGCGCGCAATTAACCGCCGCCCGTATTCAAATGGCAGCTCAAATCAAAAATTACCAGAACGCCCTGGTTATCGACAAGGAAGACACTTACGAGCAAAAGCAGATAACCTATTCCGGGTTGGCTGAAATCCTGACCCAAATCAGGATAGGGTTGGCTTGCGACCTCCGAATGCCCATGACGAAGCTATTCGGAATTTCCGCCGCCGGTTTTAACAGCGGTGAAGACGATATCGAGAACTATGATTCCATGGTCGAAACCGAAATCCGGTCCAAAGTCCGTCCTGGCCTATTGGTCATGCTTAACATCCTATGCCAAAAAGTCTTCGGTTATGTCCCTGAAAAACTGACGTTTGATTGGCACCCATTGCGAGAGATGTCTTCGCAGGAACAGTCTGTCATTAAAACGGAACAGCTAAACAGGGCGACTAGCGCATTTACCAATGGGCTGATCACCTCTGAAAAGGCAATCGAAATCATTAACCATGACGCTATTTTTGGCGTTGAACTAAAGGCGGAAGAGGCCATGTCCCTGGAAGACGTGACCAATATGTTAGGGACTGACCTGGCGGACGAAGCGGGCAAGGTAGGTAGGACGGGACGGGTATAATGGCAAAAAAGCGGTCACTATTATTGGACCCCCAAGGGTATGACGACGCCTGGCACAAAGACTTGGCCAGGTTGCTTATCGCGGAAATCAAGCGGGTTATTTTTGACCCGTTGATTGCAGCGACCGACGAAACCGACCGGGCGGACAACGCCAAAAAGACCCCATTAGAAAGGGCCCTCCGCGCGGGGACCGTCCAATTCCAACGCGGCGCCTTCCGGGGAGACCTTAACGCCGCCATATCGAAGGAAATCAAGGCGCTTGGCGGGCGGTTTTATAAAGGGGAATGGCGTCTACCGTCCCCCTTGTTGACCCCTGCGTTGCAAAAAGCGGTTGCGGCTAATGTCAGCCGGGCGGCTAAATTGGCCAAATTGGTTAGCCAGGCGTTGGACTCCGCGCCGGACGCAATCCGG
>Ga0315284_10016703_pt1 | contig 10403 bp, 13 predicted proteins | sample YL17G09_16_MG_FD_203696 | JGI IMG/M metagenome (GOLD analysis project Ga0315284, IMG submission 203696) | Sediment microbial communities from Yellowstone Lake, YNP, Wyoming, USA - YL17G09_16 | ecosystem: Environmental > Aquatic > Freshwater > Lake > Sediment | place: USA: Wyoming | collected...
CTTCAAGAACTGGTATCGCGTTTATATGAATAGTGTAGGTCAATTTGTACAGTTCAAACTTTCGTTATCTAATTACCAAATGACTAATCCTGAAATAAATGCTAACGACTTCTTATTACATGGCATAAATGTTTATCTACAACCAAGTGGAAGAATTATAGGTTTCTCATGACGTTTTCTCCTCAGAATGCATTATCTCAACGTCTTGATGAAAGCATGGTGTTTTCGGAAGATGAAAAACTATTTTTAACGCAAATTACAAAATTTGCGAGAGATTTAGCTAGAGCCTCCAACAACAAAGATGTTGGACTGTATATGTTAACGGAGTTGTTGAATGGACAGCAGTTTTTTGGTGCTACTCCTCAGCGTAATCGTTCTATTTTTCGCAAGGTGGTACGGTGCGGAGCCTTGCCTAACATTGGTACTAGTACAACTGCTCATGGTATTACAACTCTTACTGCTAACTCTAGACTTACTAGAATATATGGCACTGCTTGCGATCCTATAGCAATACAGTTTATACCAATACCGAATGTTGCCGTTAGACAAGTTGAAGTGATGGTAGACAACACAAACGTTTATTTGACAACGATAGCAAACTTGAGTGCCTTTACAGATACGATGGTGGTCTTGGAATATTGGAAAAATTAGTGTATAATAAAAGAAAAAGTTAACAGGTGATTTTATGGGTCTTATGGATTTTTTAATTGGTAGCAAGCATAAAGAAAAGATAAGAAATATTCCTACTATGGATCCTCGTCAACAAGCATTGTTTAGTCAATTGCTTGGTGGCTTAGGTGGTCAAGGTGGTGCTCTAAATATGGGCATGGGTAATCTATCTCAATTGTTATCTGGAAGTCCAGAAGCCTATCAGGCTTATGAAGCGCCTGCTATGAGACAATTTCAACAGCAAATTATCCCTGGAATTGCAGAAAGATTTTCTAGATGGGGGCAAGGATCTCAACAATCATCGGCTTTTGGACAACAAATGGGTCAAGCAGGATCTATGTTATCAGAAAATTTAGCAGCTCAACGAGGTGGATTGCAACAAAATGCGCTTAGTCAATTAATAGCTCTTTTAGGAATGGGAACTCAAACTCCTACGCAACAGACATTTTATACACCAAGTTATAGATCACAGGGTTTTCTTCCATCCATGTTGTCAGGAATGGCTCCAGAATTAGGTAGATCGCTGGGAAGTTCTTTCGGTGGTGGGGGAAGTTCGTCATTATTATCAATGTTAGGTTTATAATTTAATTATTAGGAAATTGGAGTAGTTATGGGAGTTACAGTTTTACCACCACCAGGACCATCGTTCGGAGAAAGAGCGGGAGCAGGTTTTGGACAAGGACTCGGAGCCGGGTTAAATGAAGCACTGCAACAAATGCTTCAAAGAAGGACTCAAGGCACGCAAGGAGCTGCTTTAGCACAATTATTAAATTTATCTAATGAACAAAAACAATTGATTGGCAAACTTTCTCCTGAACAACAAACTAAATATCTAGAAACATTTCAAAAACAAGCAAGAACCAATACATTAGCTTCTGCTGCAGGTATTCCACCTGAACAAGTCCAGGGAATGGATCCTAATGATTTAAGTCAATTGATTAGATCAAGAGCTGAAGAATCTAAAGCGACAGCTCGCAGAGAAGAATTTGGGCAACAACATGTTGAAAAAGCTTTTTCACAAACTAAAAAAGAACGATCCGACATCACTAAAGGATATGTAAGCTCTAAAGAAGATTTAATGCGACTTGACAGAATGGAAAAATTATTAGATGAAGGAAAATTAATTTCTGCTGGGGCTCAAACATTATTGAAAAAATTCAATTTGGATTTTCCTGTTTTAAAAAATCCTTCTTCACAAGAATTTGAAAAATTAACGAATGACATGACAGCTTCTGCTCGAATAGATTATGGTGCAAGAATAACTAACTTTGACTTAGAAACTTTTTTAAAAAGAATTCCAACTCTTTTAAATACTGATGAAGGAAAACGAAGAGTTATTAATGATCTTAGAGTTCTTCGAAAAGGTAAGGCCGTGAGATATAAAGCTATGAGAGAAATTATTAAAGAAAATAATGGAACTCCTCCCTTAGATTTAGAAGAACGAATAGAGGAAAAAGCTGCTCCAGAACTCGATAAACTAGCTAGTCAATTTAAAGAAGGTGTACAAGAAACAGTTTCAGCGGGACAAAAAAAACTTACATCTGAAAAAGCTCAAGAAATTTTAAAAATGGCTAAAGGAAATAAAGCAAAAGCAAGAAAAATAGCTCAAAAACAAGGATATCAATTTTAGAGTATTTTATGCCCGATATATTCGATCAAATAGCTCCAGAATCAAATACTCCCGTCAAAGGAGATATATTTGATCAAATTTCTCTAGAACCTGAACAAAAAACATCTCGTTATCAAAAATTTAAGAAGGGAGAAGAAAAACTACGTCAAGCAATTGTAGAACCTGGTGCTAGAGTTGTAAAGGGTATGGCTAAAGGATTTGCACAACTTCCTAGAACTATAACAACACTACCGTTGCATTTACTCAATTTAATTCCTGGTTTAAATAAAATTCCTGGCACAGAAGGACAAAGCGCTTTAGAAACTGCTTTGTCTTATTTAGATCAACCTACATTATATGAAACAGCTCTACAAAAACATCTAGAAGAAAAACTCCCAGAGGCAACTACTCCTTTAGGTCAATCATTAGAGGCTGGAGGAACTACTTTAGCTAATTTACTAGGATTTGGCATTGCTCCACAAACTGCTCTACCAGCAGCAGCTGGTGGTCAATTTGGTAGAAATTTATATGATTTATTAACTGAACAATTAGGTATAACTCCTGGAGAAACTGGTGCGCAATTATCTGAATTCGCAGGAGAACTACCCGCTTATTTATCAGGAGCTTTTCCTGCCATGGCAAAAAAAGCTGTTACTGCTGAATCAGGATTAACTTTGCCTAAAGTAGTAAAAAGAGAAGGAAAAGAATTTGGCTTTTTTAAACCAAAAGTTTTTTCTGGTGAAAAGCAAAAAGCAATGGAAAAAGTTACAAAACAATCAGAAAAACTTGTAGATAATATTAGGAAACAAAGCATTCCTATCGCTAAAGAAATAGAACAAGGAATAGATGTTGCCGCTAGAAATGAAAATAATTTTCAAAAAGTATCTCAAATAGCTTCTAAAATTCCAGAGAAATATGAATCTAGTTTTGTTAATGACTATTTAGATTTAGTAAAAGAACATATAGATGAAGTTCCAATTCCTACTGATGAACAAGAAAGTATTATTAAATTAGTTAACAAATATTCTTCTAAATTTGGTGAACTTGAGGGAGGAAAAAGATTTTACACTCCAAAAGAATATTTAGATCAGTTTAGAAATATTAACGATGACATCAAAAGCTTATATCAAACCAAGTTTGTGTATGGTGATCGTCTTCCTACAATGAGATTTTATGAAGGATTAAAAGATTCCATTGCTAAAACATTTGAGTCTAATGCTCCTAAAGAGTTTTCTGATCTTTTTAAAGAAACTAATAAAGAATATTCTTCTTTGAAGAAATTGGACAAGTTTAATGAAATTATTAACTCTTTTTCAAATGAAGAAGGTTCATTAATACCTAAAAAGTTAGATTCATATTTGTCTACCCCTAGAAAACTAAAAGTTTTACAAAAACAAGTAGGTGAAGAAGGGATTCAAAAATTAAAAACTATTTCTAAAGATCTTAACAAAGCTGCTAAAAATTTAGATTTAATCGAAGAAAATAAATTATCTAGTTTGGTCACGTCTCATTTAGGAGTTGGAATATTGAAATGGCTCGGTATTCCTTTAGTTGTTCCGTTAAAAGTTGGTAAAAATTTAATTGAATATAGTAGAGGGTATGCTTTAACTAGACCGCAAGCTCAAAAAGATGTTCAAAATCTTTTAAAAGCAGTGCGATCTGGTAGTTTAAAAGCTACAAAGTCAATGCTTATAAAATTAGATGAACATGCTCAGAAATACGAGTTTGAAAATCCTTTAGAATCAAAAGAAGGTTCCCCAGATCTCTCCAATAATCTTACCGAGGCAAGCGGCAGCCAATCCCAATAAACAAGTTCCACCTACTGTAATTATAAAACCTATCATCTTATTTCCCTCCTGTTTGTCTATATTTTTCCTTGCTCTTTCTTTTGTTTCTCACCTATTTTCAATATTTCTAAAGCATATTTATTGCCTTTTATTGCTTCAGAAACAACCTTTGTGTCTTTCCATGGTTTTTTATACTTTGCTAAAAACCTAATGGCATGTGTGTTTCCTTTAAGAGCTTCATTAGTCAAAGAACTTTTTAGTTTTTCCTCTTGCCATGTCATATAAATAGCAAAACTGATGCTGCCAAAGAAGCATATTGCACCAAGTATGGATAACGAAAACACCGAAAACTTTTTTTCCATCTTAGTTTCCTTCCATTTGTTTATACTTTTCTTCTAAAACACATAATCTTCCATGAAAATCTTTTGATTCTTTTGAAATATTTTCGCTTAATTTATCTATTTTAGAATCTAAACGATCTATTTTAGCGGTTGTATTAAATACAATCATCCAACCCATCGCAAATATAGATAAAACAATCGTTAAAAACTGAGCCCATTCCATTCTATAGAATATTTTGGGTTCGTTTTTTAATTGACTTGTGGAATGTGTCATTACTTCCCTCCTCTTAATTCTTTTCGTTTATATATCTCTGGCATAACTAGCCTCAAAATCAATACCCGAACAGTAATATTTTGCACTCGCGCTTCTTCTTTGACCAGCTCGAAATCTTTGTCGCTTACTTCAGCTATTATTCTTTTGGCTCTTTTTCTTTCGGGCATTTATTATTTATTTGTTTTCTGCTTTCTTCATTTAAAAATTTAATTGTTTTATTTACATAACTTTCTTCTGCTAATAAATTAAAAAGCAGTAATATAGAATATAATATTCCTGTTATTATGGAAAATGCATTCTTATATTTTAATTGTTCTTCTTTTTCAATATCGACATATTTACGATGTAGAAATTGAATATTTTCGTTTGTTTTTTGGAATGCTTCTTCAGATATTAATGTATTAACATCGGAATGTCTTTTCTCTGTTTTTTTCATATACTTTTCCTCTCCTTTGTCTCTTTTCCTCTAATTTACCAACATTCCTGCATTTGTGTCAACCAATCTTTCGTTAAACTATTCCGTTAAAAGATTTAGTTTATATCATACAGTTATAAGCCATTCAGGCTTATTTTAACACCATGAGGTTTTTATATGGCAAAAGATACGATAGGCAAACGACAAGCCTATGGATTAGGAACGCCTTTACAAGGCATGCATCCTCTTCCTATTGTCGCAGATAGGGCACCGCTTACCAGTGATAAAAGTTATCCTATTGGTCAAGTGTGGATTAATCAGCCCTTAGATGACGCTTTTATTTTAACGAGTGTAGCTGCCAACCTAGCTCACTGGGATGTTATTACATCTGCAACACCTGGTTCTGCTCCGATATCTCGTTTTATTGTAGCTGCTGATGGTACTGCTGGCTATACAACAATTCAAGCTGCTATTACCGCTGCTACTGCTGCCGGTGGAAATGCTACGGTTTATGTAAGACCTGGAACTTATACAGAGAACTTAACATTGGCAACTACAGTTGATGTTGTTGGTGCTGTAAGAACTGGAACTACTATCACAGGGGTACACGTTCCTCCAGCTGCCGGAAGATTTATGTTCCAAAATCTTACATTAACATCAGGGACGCACATATTTAGTAGTGCTGTTGCCGGTACCGCTTCATTGACCATTGAAGATTGTGTCATTAACTGTACAAATGGTTATACATTTAGTTTAGTTAACTGGACTGGTCCTTTATATCAATACATTACTGGTGATATAAGTGCTAGAAATGGATTTGTCAATAATACTGCAGGAGCTGCTGTTCAAGCTAATAGTTGTGATATTGGAGGTGGGACATTAAATCCATATGTAATTTCTGGTAGTGTTAACTTTAGAGATGTAAGAATTAATCCTCCAGGAACTTTCCAAGGGGCAGGAGTTTCTACTATTTCGGATTCTGTATTTTATGGCACAATAACAACTGCTGCTACAGCTGCTGTTGCTATTGCTAATAGTTTCATATCAACAGGTGCAACTGCCGCGATCACCCAAAGTTCTGCTAATCCGCTAACATTATCTAATGTTTCTATTACTTCATCTAATAACCCTGCAATCGCAGGAGCTGGTGCTGGTGCTGTAATTCTTAGTGGTTGTGAGTTCACTGATGGATCAAATCTAGCAGCAACTCTAACTTTAACCCATACTGCAGAAACTCGTTCTACAAAACTTCTTTGTGGAGATGCAGTTTATCGAGTAAACGCATTTACTGCTGAAAATGACGTAGTTCAAGCTTACGCTACAGATGCTACGGCAGCCGGTGCTGCAGATAGAAATGCTATTGAAGGTAACTTAACCGTAACTAGTGGAAATGGAAATCATACACCAGATGCAGTTCAAGGAGCTATTTATGCAGCTTCTGGATCAAATGTTATGACAGTATTTGGAGTACGAGGATATTGCGATCAAGCAAACGGTTCTATTATTGCATCGACTGCTGCTGGCGTTGAAGGTCATTTAAATCTTTTAGAGGTAAATGCTGCCGATCTTCCTTCTTATATTGCTTTTGGTGTTAAGGGTTATCTTGACGCAACTGATGGTACTGGAGTTCCGGTTGGAATGACTGCCGGCGTTGGTTCTATTGTTGAATATAATACTCCTTTCAATGCTAAAGCATATGGTTTTGTAACATCTAGGCTTAATAATGGTGGTGGAGCCGGTACTGCTGCTCGTGCAGCTTTTGGGGTTCTACAAGGAACTGTTGCTATTCCAGACTGGCTTTATGGATTAGATTTGCAATCAGGTGGTGCTATTGGTACTGCTTATACTAATGCAGATATTAGATTCCATAATGGCACAACTGTAAAGAGTAACTATGTTAATACAGAACAGCCAACAACTGGCGCAACGGCTTATCCAGGATCTATTTTCTCGGGTAACGTAGATGCAAGAAGCTTAAATGCAACAAACATTAATATTCGCGCCTTTAATCAAAGTCCAATCGTTCAGTCCAATCTAAATACTGGAGTAGCGCCAAGTGGAGTTGCTGGTGATATTAACTTGATTCATCTGCAAGACGGAAGCGTCATGGAAGAATTTGTTATTACAGCACAAGCAATTCTTGCTCCTCGTATGGCTGCAACAGGACTTGAAATTGGTGGAGATCAAATTGTAACAAATGGTTATGAATATAACTGGGGAGTAGATCCTAATAAAAGATTTGCATTTGTAGCTCAAGTTTCTCCTGCATTTTTCTTCGAAGCAACATTTGTTGTCACAACAGTTGCTAACGTAGATTGTTTCTGGTTAGGGTTTAGAAGAAATGATGCGAATAATGCTGGTTTTGCCGGTTATAGAGATGGTTGCATGATTGGATTGCATCCTGTTACAAACGCTGCCACAGCAATTATTGCTCAGTCGTTAAATGGTCCTGCTTGGGGTTACACTAACACAACTACTGCATGGGCAAACGGCTCAACACATAAAGTTCGTGTTAATGTGTCGGCAGGTGGTGTTGTAACATATCTGATCGATGGCGCCGTGCCAGCAGCTATTCCTGCAGCACAAACATTTGATAATGGAGACGTTATCATACCCTTCATTCATTTAAAACAGGCGGCTGCCGCATTTACTCCCATCAAAATAACTCAGATGGCAGTAGGATTCCAGGCTTACACCTAGTAAAATGTAGCTAACAACAATTTATAGAATAATATTTTAATAAAAACGCCCATTCGTTCTGAGTGGGCGTTCATTTTAGATTAATCACCCATAGTTTCGACAATTTCAGCGTTTTGAAACTGCTCTTTTGTTATTTCTTCTATTTTACATTTAGGTTCTTTTTCTTCTTTCTCTTTTTTGTTTTTTTCGATAGATTTTTCTAGCTCGACAACTAATTCATTTAGTTTACTCAACAACTCATCGAGTGTCATGTCGTTGGGAAACTCTACGACTATTCCTCTATTTTTCTCGTCGTTTAAAACTAAAATCTTATTGGTGATAGGTGCTGAAAATACAGGCATAAACCCTCCTTTAATTTTTATTCTTACCTATATTTACATATTAAACGTTTTAGTTTATATTGAAGTCAAGAAAGAAAATGTTTTAGTTGACATCGCCGCGCAAGCGTGCCCTATTAAGGAGGTTTTCCATGTCAAGAGCAACACGTCCAGTTATGCAACTGGATTCACAAGGTCGTCCTTTACCAACTTCGGGTGATTGGGATGCATTTCGAGGAGCTTATGTTGTCGGAACTACCAATCTACAATACGGTGGATTCGCAAAGATAGGTTCTGCCGAAGGGACATTAGTATGGCAAATTTTTCTTTGCGCGTACGATGCAAATAATAATTTAACTTCTATTACATGGCCGGTTAACGCAGCGGGCCAAGTTTCTAATGATTTTGAATTTTCTTGGACAGCCAGAGCAGGATATGTGTATCTATAGGACAGATAGCTCAAATTATACACAAAATGATATAATTGCTTTAAAAGGAGCTGTTATGTCCGATGATATTTGGGTTAAAAATGGAAAATCTAGAACTCAAGGTTATAAAATAAATTGCAAAGATTGCGGAAAAGAAATAATTATTAGAAAATGTCAAATTCTTCAACATGGTGGTAGTTGTAAACAATGTGCTGTTAAGAAAACTCATGACAAAAATCGAATTTTTGAAAAAGAACATTGTAAAGAATATCACGTACATAAAGCTAGAAGAAAACAGCTTATTAGAATGAAAAACAACAAATGTTTTCAATGTGGAGCTGAGAATTTACCAATTTATTGTTATGAATTTCATCATAGAGATCCTCAGACTAAATCTTTTGATATTTGTAAAGGATATAGATCTTGGAAAGAAACATTAATAGAAATAGAAAAATGTGACATGCTTTGTCTTTTTTGTCATAGAACATTACATAGGGGCGATGAGAGATTAGAAAATAATCCTCTAGCTAAGGAGAGTTAACTATATCCAGTTTACTATTAATCCTTTTACGCACAGGTTAGATGCGTTTGAACAAGACCTACCAGGTGGCGGAGACGTTGAGTTTCTAACAGGTAATGTTGGCGGTGCTGTATCTCCAAATGCTGCTCATAATATTTCATTATTAGGCGCAGGTGCTGTCACGGTTACCGGAACACCAGGAACAAATACTTTAACTTTTACAGTTGCTGGTGGTGGTCTCATTGCTTGGACAAGAGAAGCTGGTGCAGCTGTTCCCATGGTTAATAACCATGGATATATAAACACCAATGCTGGATTGACAACTTTTACTTTACCAGCTCTTGCTGCTGTTGGGGATGTTATCGAAGTAGCTGGAGAAGGAGCTGGTGGTTGGAGAGTCGCTCAAAATGCTCTACAAAGCATTCAAAATGGAAATAATTCAACAACTATTGGAGTTGGAGGATCGATGAGTTCCTTCAGTAGATATGACACAGTTAGACTTGTTTGTAGAGTAGCAAACACTACTTGGTCCACAATTGCCAATACTGGCATACCGAACTTAGTATAGGAGAGAAAAAATGGTTTATAATACTTCAACAAATATGTATGGTATCAGTCGATGGATAGCTGATAATGTTAACTTTTCTCCATACGTAACAGTACAATCTGCAATTACCGCTTGTCATAATGAAGGCGGAGGTACAGTCATAGTTCGACAAGGATCTTTTGTTGAAAACTTAACTTTGTATGGTGATGTTAATTTAGAAGGCACTGGAGATCCTTCTGCTATTATTATTACCGGAACTCATACACCTCCCGTAGCTGGATCTGTAAATTTTAAGAACATGACTTTGAATTCAGCAACTAACGTTATTTCTAGTGCTGCCGCTGGTACTACAGCCATTTCTTTTAGTGCTGTTTTTTCGAATTCTACTAATGGTTATTTGTTAAATATTCCTAATTGGACTGGAGTTATTTATTTAGAAAATTATGCTTCTGAAGGAACTAATGATGGTTTTATAAACAATACAGGCGGAAGTTCTGTTACCTGTTATAATTCTGTATTAGGAACTGGAATAGGCAATACGGCTAATTTTTCTGGATCTTGTTTTTTTGTCGATACAATTATTTCCTGCCCATCGAATTTTCAATTAAATAGCACTTATACAATCAGAAATTCAGAATTTAATCATACTGCAACTTTTTCCAACAATGCTGTAGGTACTATTTCCCATTCTAAATTTTCTACAGGTGCCACGGCTGCTATCACTCAAAGCTCTGCTGGTGCTTTGACGTTATCTGATGTTACAATCGATTCTTCCAATAATCCAGTTATTGCCGGT
>Ga0315284_10016706_pt1 | contig 10402 bp, 10 predicted proteins | sample YL17G09_16_MG_FD_203696 | JGI IMG/M metagenome (GOLD analysis project Ga0315284, IMG submission 203696) | Sediment microbial communities from Yellowstone Lake, YNP, Wyoming, USA - YL17G09_16 | ecosystem: Environmental > Aquatic > Freshwater > Lake > Sediment | place: USA: Wyoming | collected...
TCAGCAGGTACTTCCTTCCGTCCCGCTCCACCTTCACGTCGATCGCGTCGCGCGTGGTGCCGGGGATCTCCGAGGCGATGACCCGCTCGAACCCCGCCAGTGTGTTGACGAGCGTCGACTTTCCCACGTTCGGCCGCCCCACCACGGCGATCCGCGGAAGGTCGGCGTCCGGCGCGTCCGTCGCTTCCCCGGCGTCGGTCCGGGCCGGAATCCGCGCGACGATCGCCTCGAGCAGTTCGGATACCCCCGTGCCGTGTTCGGCGGAAACGGCGTGGATCGTATCGACGGAGAGGGCGTGAAACTGGGATACCCCTTCCCTGCCTTTCTTCGCGTCCACCTTGTTCGCGGCGAGCAGGACCGGCTTTCCCCGCTCGCGCAGCATCCCGGCGATCTCCTTGTCGAGGGGGAGCAGCCCGTCGCGGGAGTCGACCAGAAAAACGACCAGGTCGGACTCGTAGACCGCCCGCAGGACCTGCCCGCGGATCTTCGAAAGGAGGTCGTCCTCCTCCCCGCCCGTCATGTACCCCCCCGTGTCGACGAGAAGGAAATGGCGACCGTCGTACTCCACCGGTTCGGCGACGAGGTCCCGCGTGATCCCCGGCTGGTCGAACGTGATGGCGCGCCGCTTCCGCGCCATCCGGTTGAAGAGGGTGGACTTCCCCACGTTCGGGCGCCCCACCAGCGCCACCGTGAACTCACCCCGGCTCATATCCCAGATGCCTCAACATGGATTCGCTCCTCGACCAGTCCCGTTCCACGACGACGAACAGTTCCAGGTATACCCGCGACCCCGTCTCCTTCTCCAGTTCGAGGCGCGCGGCCATCCCGACTTTTTTCAAAAACGCACCGCCCTTCCCGATCACGATCCCCTTCTGGGACTCCCGTTCCACGAGAATCTCGGCCCGGATGCGGACCAGGTTCTTCTCCGGCTCTTCCTTGTATTCGTCGATCCGCACCGCGATGCTGTAGGGGATCTCCTCGTCGAGCCCCTCGAAGAGTTTTTCCCGGATCACCTCCTTGGCGATGAAACGCATCGGGAGGTCGGTCAGGTCCTCTTCGGGGTAGAACGCCGGCCCTTCGGGCAACCGCGCGAAGAGCGCGGTCACGAACGCCTCCACCCCGTCCCCTTTCGCCGCGGAGACGAGGAACGACGCGGCGTAGAAATCGTCCCGCGTGAGACTCTTCCGGACCTCGTCGGCCGCCGCCCGACCCGTCCGGTCGACCTTGTTCACCACGAGGATGCGCGGGACCGGAATCTTTTCGAGGATCCCTCGAACCATGGCATCCTCGGCGCCTTTCCCCACCGGGCGGTCGTCGATCACGTGGGCGACGATGTCGGCCTCATCGCCGATCCGGCAGGCGGTGCGGACCATGTGGGAATTGAGCGCCCTCGTCGGCTTGTGGATCCCCGGGCTGTCGAGGAAGACGATCTGCCCCCGCGTCTCGGTGAGAATCCCCGCGATCCGGTCCCGCGTCGTCTGCGGCTTCCGCGTGACGATCGCGATCTTGGCGCGCACGATCCGGTTGAGCAAGGTCGATTTCCCGACGTTGGGGCGGCCCAGCAGGGCGACGAACCCGGATTTCCGGTTCACGGGGTCTCCCCGCCGGCGGCCGGAAGAAACGATATCGCTTTCGCCGCCGCGTCCATCTCCGCCTCCTTGCGTGACGTTCCGCTTCCCCCGGCCGGCGAGTGCCCCTCCACCCGGACTTCCACCCGGAAGAGCCGGTGGTGCGGCGGCCCGTCGGCGGAGAGGAGCGTGTACGCCGGAAGGGGCAAATGCTCCCCCTGGCACCACTCCTGCAGCCGCGACTTCGCGTCGAACCCGTCGACCAGCGCGCCCATCAGGTCCGGAAGCCGGAAATGGCTTCGCACGAACCGGAGGGCCGCGTCGTGTCCGCCGTCGAGGAAGATCGCCCCGATGACCGCCTCCACCGCGTCCGCCGCCATCTTCCGGGTGACCCCGGCCCCCTTCCGACGGACGGAAGGGTCGATCCGGAGCGACGCCGGGACGCCGATCCGTTCCGCGACCCTCGCCAGGTTCCGGTTGTTGATGATCGAGGCGCGCGCCTTGGTGAGCACGCCCTCCCCCGCCAGCGGCAGCATCCGGTACATCTCCTGCGCGACGCAGAGGTTCAGCACGGCGTCCCCGAGGAACTCGAGCCGCTCGTACGACCGCTTCCCGTCCTCGAGTCCGGGGGCGGAGCCGTGCCGCAGCGCCTCCTCCAGCAGATCCTTCGCTCCGAATCGGTATCCGATCCGTTCCTCGAACGGTGAAAACGTCAAACGGCCGTCCCCTCCAGGTGTTCGCCGCGAACGGCGTCGATGCGGACGGGGATCAGGTCCCCCCGGGCGCCGAACGCCGCGCGGAAGACCGCCTCGGCGTAATTTTCCGTGGTCCCGCGCATCACACCGGTCTCCGGGTCTCTCGCCGACGCCGCGACGACCAGCGTCTTCCCCACCTGCCTCCCGAGGTACTCCCTCCGCATCGCGACGTCCGCCGCCCGAAGGCGCGCGACCCTCCGCGTCTTCTCCGCCGCGATCACGTCGTCCGCCCATCCCGCGCTCTCGGTCCCCGGCCGGGGGGAGTATGGAAAGGCGTGCAGGTAGCTCAACGGGGTGTCGCGGATCAAGCGCATCGTCTCCGTGAAATCGTCCGGGGTCTCCCCCGGAAACCCGGCGATCACGTCGGCCCCCAAGCGGATCCCCGGGACTTCGGCGGCGAGCAAAACCAGTCTCTCACGATACTGCCTCGCCGTATACGGCCGCCGCATCCGCAGCAGCACACGGTCGGAGCCGCTTTGCAGCGGAACGTGCAGGTGCGGGCAGAGACGGCCTTGCGTGGAGAGGAGGGAAACGAGCGCCGACGTGATCTCCAGGGGCTCGACCGAGCCCAGGCGGAACCGGCACCCGGAGGTCGCACGGAGAAGCGCCTCGACGAGCCCCGCGAGCCCGTCCCGTTCCCCGCGGTCGGCCCCGTACCGCCCCGCGTGGATCCCGGTCAGGACGATCTCCCGTGCTCCGTCCCGTTCCGCCCGGACCGCGCGCTCGACGACCTCGCGCCTCGGCAGGGACCGGCCGGCCCCCCGCGCCCTCGGCACGACGCAGTAGGCGCACGCCGCGTCGCACCCGTCCTGGACCTTCAAAAATACGCGGCTGTGCCCCAGCAGCCGGTCCGCCGCGAAATCGGAAAGTTCCTCGTCCGGCGGTGGCGCGTCCCCGGCCAGGGAGCGGAGTAGCCGCGGCAGGTCGGACGGTTCCCGGATCCCGAGCCAATGGTCCACCTCGGGCACCGACGCGCGAACTTCAGGGGTCGTTTCGGCGAAGCAGCCGGTCATCACGAGGACCGCGCCCGGATGCTCCCGGCGCAGCCGGCGGGCCAGCGCCCGGCAATCCCGGTCGGCCCGTCGGGTGACGGTGCAGCTGTTGATGACCAGGACGTCGGCGTCGGCCCCGCCCGGAACGACCTCGAACCCGGCGCGTGCCGCGTGGGTGAGGATCGCCGCGGAATCGGCGAAGTTCGCCTTGCAGCCGACGGTTACGACCGAGAGGCGCCCGCGCATTCGATCCAGCCCCCGCCCAGCACCTCGTCCCCGTCGTATAGGACGAGGGCCTGCCCGGGGGTCACGCTGCGCTGGGGCGTGTCGAAGGAGACCTCGAGGCGGTCCCCCGTCGCCCTCACCGAGCACGGCGCCCCGGGGTGGTGGTACCGCACCCGGGCCGTCGCGCGGAACTCCGCCCCCGGGGGAGAGCCGGCGACGAAGGTAGGGTCGATGACCGTCGCCCCCCCGGAAAACGTTTCCCCGTCGCTGCCGAGCACGATCTCGTTCTTCTCCGCGTCGATCGCCACGACGTAGAGCGGTTCCTTCGAGGCGATCCCGAGCCCCTTGCGCTGCCCGACCGTGTAGCGCAGGATCCCCTTGTGATTGCCGAGGAAGTTCCCTTCCCGGTCCACGAAGCGCCCACGGTCTTCGCTGATCCCCCGGCTCTCGAGGAACCGGGTATAGGAGTCGTCGGTGACGAAGCAGATGTCCTGGCTCTCCCGCTTCTCGTACAACGGCAGCCCCGCCTCGAGGGCGATCTTCCGCACCTGCTCCTTCATCATCTCCCCCACGGGGAACCGGATCCGCCGCAGCCGGTCGGAGTCGAGCGAATAGAGGAAGTACGACTGGTCCTTCCCGGCGTCCGGCGAGGTGAAGAGCCGGCACCGCCCGTCGGGTTCCCTGCGGATGACCGCGTAATGCCCCGTGGCGACCCCTTCCGCCCCCAGTTCGTCGGCCTTGCGCAGCAGCGCGCGGAATTTCATATGCTCGTTGCACAGGATGCACGGGTTCGGCGTGCGACCCGCCTGGTACTCCCGGACGAACGGGTCGATCACCTCCCTGCGGAATTCGTCCCGCAGGTTGAGGACGTAGTACGGGATCCCCAGGGTGTCGCACACGCGCCGGGCATCGTAGAGGTCGTCCAGCGAGCAGCACGTCCCCTCCCGATCCCGGGTCACCTTCGAATAGTCGTACAGGTCCATCGAGATGCCGATGACCTCCCACCCGTCCCGCTGCAGGAGCACCGCCGCAACGGAGGAGTCGACCCCCCCGCTCATCGCCGCCAGGATCCGTTTCTTCGTCATCGCGCTTTCGCCTGTCGCGGGTGATACAGCGGCGACATCGCCCGCAGTTTGTCGACCACCGCTTCGATGGCGTCCACCGCGTACGCCACATCCTCGTCCGTGTTCCCGAGCCCGAGGGAGAACCGGAGCGCACCTTGGGAATCCGTCGGGTCGGCCCCCATCGCCAGCAGGATCGGCGACCCCTCGAGCGATCCCGAGGTGCAGGCGGAACCCGAGGAGCAGGCGATCCCCATCATGTCGAGGTTCAGCAGCAACGCCTCCCCTTCGACGAACCGGAACGAGAGATTGACCGTGTTCGGAAGCCGCAGGGTGGGGTGACCGTTCAGCACGATGTCGGGGATCCGCGCGAACAGCGCCCGCTCAAACGCGTCCCGAAGCCGGCGGACCTCGGCCGCTTCCGCCGCCATGTTTTTCGACAGGAGGGAGAACGCCTTCCCCATCGCGACGATCCCCACCACGTTCTCGGTGCCGCCCCGCCGTCCCCGCTCCTGGTGCCCCCCGTGCAGCACCGCCTCGATCTCCATCCCCCTCCTGACGAGCAGCCCGCCCGCCCCCTTGAGGCCGTTCACCTTGTGCCCGGAAAACGTGAGCAGGTCCACGGGAAGCGTCTCCCACGCGAGCGGAACCTTGCCGGTCGCCTGGACCGCGTCGGTGTGCATGAGCACCCCGGCTTCCCTTGCGATCGCGCCGATCTCCCCGATGGGCATCAGGCACCCGGTCTCGTTGTTCGCCGCCATGACGGAGACGAGGATCGTGTCGTTCGTGAGTGCGCTCCGGACCGCGTCGGGCTCCACGATCCCCTGGCGGTTCACCGGGACGTAGGTGACGCGGAACCCCTGCGACTCGAGGAACAGGCACGTGTTCATGATCGCCGGATGCTCCACCTGCGACGTGACGATGTGCTTCCCCGCGTTCCCCGGCCGGTACGCCACCCCCTTCACCGCAAGGTTGTCGGCCTCGGTCCCGGAGCTCGTGAAGACGACCTCGAGCGGGCGGCATCCGTAGAAGGAGGAGATCTCCGCTCTGGCGTCTTCCACCGCCTTGCGGACGTCCCGCCCCGCCCAGTGGATGCTGGACGGGTTCCCGAAGAGATCGTCGAGAAACGGCTGCACGGCGGCCGCTACCTCCGGGTGGACCGGGGTCGAGGCGTTGTGGTCGAAATAGATCTTTCTCAAACCCCCACCTCCTCGCGCGTTTCCCGGCGCTCCTCGAACAGGTCCTGCACGGACATCGAATCGAGGAACTCCTCGATCCGGACCTCGAGGGCGTCCCACATCCCCTGCGTACGGCACCGGTCGATCCTCCCGCACGCGCGCCCCGACTTCCGGCACCCGACCCGCGCGGGCTTCCCTTCCGCCGTCCGGATGATCTCCCCGACGGTGATCCCCGAGGGGTCCCGGGCAAGGATGAACCCGCCGCCGGGGCCGCGAATGCTCTTCACGATATTCCGCTTGCGCAGGCGCAGGAAGAGTTGCTGCAGGTACGGCTCGGGGATCGACTCCCGTTTCGCGATCGTCTGGATCGGCACGGGGTTCCCCCGGGACGACGCGGCCAGCGAGACCATCGCCATCACGGCATACCGTCCCCGGGTGGTGATCTTCACGTTCCGGTCCGCGCCGCCGCGGGTTGCGGCGCCTCCTCGACGCGCTTCGCCAGCTCCTCGACCCGTTTCTCGAGGGAGATGATCTGCTCGGTCAGGCACCGGATCGCCTTCCCTTCCGGATCGGGCGTTCCCCCCACGCCGGTCGGATCGTTGTAGACGTTCCCTTCGCGGTAGACGACGCGCCCCGGGATCCCGACGACCGTCGAGTTCGGTGGCACTTCCTTGTTCACCACCGATCCGGAGCCGATCTTGGAGTCGTGTCCGACACGGATCGGGCCGAGGATCGCCGCCCCCGCCCCGACGATCACGTTGTCCTCGAGGGTGGGGTGCCGCTTCCCCTTGTTCCAGCTCGTCCCGCCCAGGGTCACGCCGTGGTACAGGGTGACGTTGTTGCCGATCTCCGCCGTCTCTCCGATCACCACCCCCATGCCGTGATCGATGAAGAACCCTTCGCCGATCGTCGCTCCCGGGTGGATCTCGATCCCCGTGAGGGTTCGCGAGATGTGGGACAGGAAGCGAGCGAGGACACGGAGATCGCGCGTCCAGAGCCAATGGGCGAGGTGGTGGAAACGGACGGCGTGGAAACCGGGGTAGCAGAGGAAGATCTCGAGCACGCTGCGCGCGGCGGGGTCCCTCTCGAAGATCACCTTGATGTCGTTCCGGATCGATCGGAACATCTTTCCTCCCTGCCGCCAGAAATTATAAGACAGAATAAGTCAATTATTCGGTATTTCGGCAAGAAAGGGAAGGATTTTCTGCAGCCGCTTCTCCTTGATCCCCTTGACGCCGAGAAGATCCTCAACGGAACGGAATCGTCCGAGTCGATCCCGCTCCTCCACCACGGCGGCGGCGACCTTGTGGGAGATCCCGGGCAACTCCGAGATCTCCACGAGGGAAGCCTTGTTGATATCTACCCGTTTTCCAAGGAGGTATTTCTGCCGGATCGTGAGGGGGCCGCTTCGGGGACTTTCGGCGGAACGGACGGCCGTTTCGTTGTCGGAGGCGGACGGGAGTACGGGAGAACCGTCGGTCCTGTCCATCGAGGGGAGAAGCCCGAGCAAGGCGACGTGCTGTGCCGTTGCGCACGCATTCCAGACCAGCAGGATCAGGGAAAGAAGAAGGACGGCGCGAGGTTTCCCGCCGCTACTCCACCTGCTCCCCGGAATCGGCACGCCGCGTCCTCCACAGTTTGTACCGGATGCTGTCCACCAGGGCCTGCCAGGACGCCTCGATGATGTTGTGCGACACACCCACGGTGCCCCAGGTCGCGTCCCTGTCGCCGGATTGAATCAAAACGCGTACCGAGGAGCCGGTTCCTCCCTGCCGGATGACGCGGACCTTGTAGTCGAGGAGCTTCACCTCGGCCACTTCGGGGTAGAATTTCTCCAGCGCCTTCCGCAAGGCGTTGTCCATCGCGTTCACCGGGCCGTTCCCCAGCGCCGCCGTGTGCTCCGCCCGGCCGTCGACGGAGATCCGGATCGTCGCCTCGGCGATCGGCGCCTCGTCCTCGGACCGTTTTTCGTCGATCACCCGGAACCCCATCAGTTCGAAAAACGGCTCGTGTTCCCCCATCGCCCGGCGCGCCAGCAGCTCGAACGAGGCGTCCGCCCCCTCGAACTGGAACCCCTTGTGCTCGAGCTCCTTGATCTCGTCGAGGATCTTTTCGGTATTGGGGTCGTTCGCCTTGAACTTGAGCCCCGTTTCCTGGATCTTGGAGAGGATATTGCTGCGTCCCGAAAGGTCGGAGATCAGGACCCGCCGGTGGTTTCCCACCACCTCGGGCTCGACGTGCTCGTACGTCTTCGTGTGCCGGCGGATGGCGGAGACGTGCATCCCCCCCTTGTGCGCGAACGCCGCGTTCCCGACGTACGGCGCGTGGAGCCATTGCCCGACGTTGGCCACCTCGGCCACGAAGCGCGACAAGTCGGTCAGCTTCCGCAGCTGCCCCTTCCGGAGGACCTCCCGCCCCATCTTGAGCTCGAGCGCGGGGATGATGGAGCACAGGTTCGCGTTCCCGCACCGTTCCCCGTACCCGTTGATCGTCCCCTGCACCTGGGTCGCACCGCACTCCACGGCCGCCAGGGTGTTGGCCACCGCCATCTCGCCGTCGTTGTGCGTGTGGATCCCGATCGCCGTGGAGGTCGCCTTGCGCACCTCCTTCACGATCCGCGAGATGTCGGACGGAAGCGTGCCGCCGTTCGTGTCGCACAGGACCAGGACGTCGGCACCCGCGTCGGCCGCGGCCGCCAGCACCTTCATCGCGTATTTCGGGTTGTGCCGGTACCCGTCGAAGAAATGTTCCGCGTCGAAGAAGACCTGGTCGGCGTTCCTCTTCAGGTACACGACGGTGTCCTTGACGGCGTGCAGGTTCTCCTCGAGGGTGGTGCGCAGCGCCTCGATGACGTGGAAGTCCCACGACTTCCCCACGACCGTGATGACCGGGGTCCCCGCGGCGACGAGCGCCTTCATGTTGGCGTCCTCGTCGACCTTCTTCCCCACCCGGCGGGTCATCCCGAAGGCGCACATGACCGAGTTCTTCCAGCGCATCTTGCGCGCCCGGTCGAAGAACTCCTTGTCCTTCGGGTTGCTGCCGGGGTACCCGCCCTCGATGAAGTGGATGCCGAACTCGTCCAGCTTTTCGGCGATCGCGACCTTGTCGAGCACGGACAGGGAGACCTCTTCGGACTGGGTCCCGTCCCGCAGCGTCGTGTCGTACAGGTATACGGTCTTCATTCGGCGTCCCGCCCTTCCGATCCCGTCTTCCTCGTTCGATGCGCCGCGGTCAGGCGGGGTTCCCCAATCCGAACGCCCCGTGGAGCACGCGCACGGCCAGCTCGGTGTACTTCTCCTCGATGAGGACGGAGATCTTGATCTCCGAGGTGGAGATCCCGAGGATGTTGATCCCCTCCGCCGCCAGCGTCTCGAACACCTTCAGCGCCACGCCGGAATGGGACCGCATCGCCATGCCGACGATGGAGACCTTGGCGATCTTGTCGTCCCCCACGACCCGCTCGGCACCCACATCCTTCGCCGCTATCGAAGTGATCTGCATCGCCTTTTTGTAGTCGGTGCGCCCGATCGTGAACGTCAGGTCCGTGAATCCCGTGACCGAGACGTTCTGGACGATGACGTCGACCACGATGTTCGCCTCCGACAGCGGCCTGAAGATCTTCGCCGCGATCCCCGGGCGGTCGGGGACCTTGACCACCGTGATCTTCGCCTCGTTCTTGCTGTACGCCACACCGGACACCACCGCCGTTTCCATGATCTCCTCCTCCGTCGTCACGATCGTTCCCGGGTTATCGTTGAACGAGGAACGGACGTGGATCCGCACCCCGTACTTCATCCCGAACTCCACCGAGCGGATCTGCAGCACCTTGGCGCCCAGGGAGGCAAGCTCGAGCATCTCCTCGAAGGAGATCTTGTCGAGCTTCCGGGCGTCCGCGCAGATGTTCGGGTCGGTGGTGTAGACGCCGTCCACGTCCGTGTAGATCTCGCAGACGTCCGCCTTGAGCGCCGCCGCAACGGCCACGGCGCTGGTGTCGGAGCCGCCGCGCCCGAGCGTGGTGATGGACCCGCTGTCGTCGATCCCCTGGAAACCGGCCACGACGGCGACGTATCCTTCCTTCAGCGCCTGCGTGATCGTATCGCCGCGGATCTGGCGGATCCGCGCCTTCACGTACGCGGCGTCCGTCAGCACGGGGATCTGGAAGCCGCAGAACGACTTCGCCTTGCACCCCATCTCGGTGAGGGCGATCGCCAGCAGCCCGATCGTCACCTGCTCGCCGGTCGCGGCGACGACGTCGAGCTCCCGCTCGTTGGGCATCTCCGAAATCTGGTGCGCCAGCCCGAGCAGCCGGTTCGTCTCGCCGGACATCGCGGAGACGACCACGACGACGTCGTTCCCCTGCTCCTTCGTCCGGGCCACCCTCTTCGCCACGTTTTTGATCTTCTCGACGGTGCCGACCGAGGTCCCGCCGTACTTCTGGACAATGAGTGCCATCGCGCGCGTCACCCCCCTAGTGTAGCGTTTCGCAAATATCCTGGCATTCGAGCGCCGCTGCATCCGCTCCAGCTTTGTTGCGCAAGTTCGCCGTACTCTCCCGGTACGCCTTCACTTCCGCGCCTCGCTGGCGCGGCGCATCGACGCTCTCGATGCAACAGGCTATTTGCG
>Ga0315284_10016707_pt1 | contig 10402 bp, 11 predicted proteins | sample YL17G09_16_MG_FD_203696 | JGI IMG/M metagenome (GOLD analysis project Ga0315284, IMG submission 203696) | Sediment microbial communities from Yellowstone Lake, YNP, Wyoming, USA - YL17G09_16 | ecosystem: Environmental > Aquatic > Freshwater > Lake > Sediment | place: USA: Wyoming | collected...
GCTCCCGAAGGTGCGGCGCCGGTCGCAAGGGTCGAAAGACCGCCGTGCGTCCGGCGCCGCGATCTGCTTGGCGGGCTGATCCATGAGTACGAAAGAGCGGCGTGACCGTGTTTTCGTACCCCACGGGCCCCACGACGACCGACGAAGGCCGTGTGGCGATCCTTGATGCCGGCCCCGAGATGGCGACGCTGAACCTAGGTCCCGACATGGAGCGCTTCGAGCTTGCGGCGCGTAGGCCGCCCTTGCCGCACCCGCGCGAGGCGATGATCGTCGACATATGCATGCCGTTCACCTATGGATTCATCGACCGGCTCGCCAGCGTGATGCTGGAGAAAGGCGTCAAACCGGAGCTCGAGGTCTACCAGCCGGGTCAGTTCTGGGTGAGCCGCGGTCTGGCGGAGCAGGGGCTGATCAAGCCGCCGTACTCGTACCAGTTCGTCATGGGCGTGCAGACCGCCGTCTACCCGACGCCATGGAACGTGCTCGCCATGCTTCAGGAGCTGCCCCCCGCCTCGGTGTTCACGGTCGCCGCCATCGGCAAGTACCAGTGGCCGCTTGTCACGATGGGCATCATTCTCGGCGGGAATGTGCGCGTCGGTCTCGAGGACAACCTGTACGAGCGTCGCGGCCGCAAGCTCACTGGCAACGGCGAGGCGGTCGAGAAGGTCGTCCGCCTCGCCGCGGAGTTCGGCCGCGAGATCGCCACGCCGGCCCAGGCGCGCGAGATGCTCGGCCTGTCGGCAACGCCAAGCAGCTACTGAGGCGGGAGCACCCAATGAAGGACGACAACTCACAGGCACTGTTCGAGCGTCTGGCCAAGGTCATGCCGGGTGCTAACACCCGGACAGTGACTCACTACGATCCGTACCCCATCAGCATCGATCATGGCGAGGGCTGTCGACTCTGGGATGTCGACGGCAACGTCTATATCGACCTGCTCAACAACTACACGCCGCTGGTTCACGGCCACGCGCACCCGCGAATCGTCGAGGCGATAATGCAGGCGGCCACGCGGGGGTGCGCGTCGGCATTCCCGGCACCGACGGCGCTGCAGGGTGAGCTCGCCGAGCGCCTCTGCACACGCACGCCGTCGATCGACTTGGTGCGCTTCACGAATTCGGCCTCAGAAGCGGTCATGATGGCGGTCCGCGGGGCTCGGGCCTTCACTGGCAGAGACGATATCGTCTTCCCTTCCAACGGCTACCACGGCAGTTGGGAGCAGGTCTCCGTGAGCGGCGTCGACGAGGAACATCCGGACGGCGCCGAAGGCGTCGTTCCCATGGGCATTTCCAAGGCCGTCGCCGACATGGCGCACTTCGTGCGCTTCAACGACATCGGCAATCTTGAGGAGCTCATGGAGAGGCACGGCTCCCGGATAGCCGCCATCCTCCTGGAGCCGATCCTGGGTCACATCCTGGATCCGGGCGAGCCGGAGTTCATCAGTGCCGCTCTGCGGATTGCACACGACCACGGTGCCTTGCTCATCCTCGACGAGACGATCACCTATCGCCTACACGTCGGCGGCTGGCAAGTGCGGCATGGTATCGAACCGGACCTCACGACCACGGGCAAGACCATCGGTGGCGGTATGCCCGTCGGCGCCTTCGGCGGCAAGGAAGACGTCATGCGGATCTTCGATCCGCGCGGCGCCAATCCGCTCGCGGCACACGGCACCATGAACGGGCATCCCCTGTGCATGGCCGCCGGCTGTGCCAGCCTCGACCTGCTCGACCAGTCGGCGATCGACCGCATCAACGGGATGGGAGAGCGGCTGGCCGAACAGCTCGACGGCGCGGCGCGCGACGCCGGCGTAGACATGCACGTGCACGCCTGCGGCTCGCTGCTGCAGGTCAACTGCGCCGACCCGCTGGCGTTCCATCGGGCCTGTCTCGAAGAGGGTCTCTACATTGCGCCGCGCGGCAGCATGAACCTGTCGACCCCCATGGACCAGGCAGTGCTCGACGAGGTCGCGGAGCGCTGGAAGCGGGCTATCGGGCGCGTCGACTGGCGTGGCTGACATGGCCACCAAGACGGTGAGCCTGCTCACGCGGGACAAGCTCGACAGCGTCCACGCCGAATCGCTGCGCATCCTTGCGAACGTCGGCGTCCGCGTCGAGAACACAAGCTGCCGCAAGGTGCTTGTCAGTGCCGGCGCGAAGGCGGTCGGCCAGACGGACGTGGTGCGGCTGCCGGCCGCGATGGTCGAAGAGGACGGAGTAGGCGGCTGATGGCCGGACATGCGATAGACGAGGGAGCGATGGTGCACGACGATGCCGCCATCCGGCGGATGTTGAACGCGCGGCGGGTCGCCGTGGTAGGTGCGTCGCGGGACCCGAAGAAACTGAGCGGCACGCTGCTGCCGTCGATCCTGACTGGAGGGTACACCGGCGAGGTCTTCCCGGTGAATCCCAAGGCCGACGTCGTGGCCGGCCTCAAGGCCTACCCCAGCGTCACCGACATTCCCAGCAACCTGGATTTGGTGATCATCGCTGTCCCGGCGAGATTCGTACCCGGGATCATCCACGAAGCTGCGGACAAGAGCGCCGCCGGCGCCATCGTGATCAGCGCCGGTGGGCGCGAGTCGGGAAAGCCGCAATTCGAGCGCGAGATCCTGCAGATCGCCCGTGAGCGCGGCCTGCGCTTCTTTGGACCGAACACACAGGGTGTCGCCTACGCGCCCAACCACCTATCAGCCGTGTTCTGGCCGGTGGTCACCGTACCCGGGCCAATCGCGGTGGTCGGGCAGAGCGGAGCCGTTGTGGCTGCAATCACTGATTGGGCGCAGGACGACGGTCTCGGAGTGAACGCCTCGATCAGTCTCGGAAACCAGGCCGACATTTGTGAGTCGGATGTGATACGAGTACTCGCCGACGACGTGCAGACGCGAGCGATCGCACTCTACCTGGAGGGTGTAGACGACGGCGGACGCTTCGTGAACGCCGTCAGGAAGGTCGGTCCCAGGAAGCCGATCGTCGTCCTCAAGTGCGGCCGCTCTCAGCGGGGTCGCGAAGCGGTCGCCTCACACACCGGCTCGCTCGCTGGTTCGGACCAAGTATTCGACGGCGTATGCCGACAGTTTGGCGTTGTCCGCGCCGAGGATTCCGAGAGCCTGTATGACATCGCCAAGATTCTTGCCTGCATGCGCCTGCCAGCCGGCCGTCGCGTGCTGGTGATCTCCTCGTCCGGTGGAAGCTGCGCGCTGGCGGCGGACGTCGGCGACAAGACTGGGCTCGTGCTGCCGGACCTGCCTGGCGAACTCGTGGGGGCGTTGAGAGACATAGGGCTGGCTGAGTGGGGGTCGTTCGCCAACCCTCTCGATTTGGGCTCGCCCTTCGTCGAGCAGTTTCGGGCGGCCATCCGCATTACCGACGAGGCCAACGTGGCGGACATCATCCTCCCGGTTTTCGGCGACCCCATTGAGGGCGCAGCGGATCTCATGGCCGAGCTTGTCCCCGAGACGCGGGCACGCCTGTGCGCCGCCTACTACGGGGGCGGCGCGGTCGAGCAGTTCGAACGACGGCGCATGCAGCGCGCAGGCGTGCCGGTCTTCCCGTCGCCCGAGCGTGCCATGAAGGCGATAGGTGCGAGCTGCTGGTACGGAGAGAAGAGACGCATGTGGGAGGCGGAGCCATGACCGGTGTCGTCGAGAACGTGTCGCGCATGCTCCCCGAGCCCGAGGCTGCCGCCCTCCTGGCGTCGTTTGGCATCCCGTACGTGGAACACGATGTCGCGCGCACGGCCGATGCGGCCGTGGAGGCTGCCGCTGCCATTGGCTATCCGGTCGTGCTGAAGGTGGTTTCGCCCGACGTCGTCCACAAGACTGAAGCTGGCGGCGTGCTTCTCGGCCTCAAAGACGAGTGGGGGTTGCGTGAGGGCTACGACGAGCTGATACAGCTAGTTCGCGCGAGCTGCCCTGATGCACGCATCGACGGTGTGCTCGTCTGCCGGCACGTGCCGGTTCGTTGCGAGCTGATCGTCGGCGCAGTCTACGATGCGGTCTTTGGGCCGACGGTGATGGTCGGGCTCGGCGGCGTATTTGCGGAAGCGCTCGCAGACGTGGTCTTCCGAGTTGTGCCGTTGACCCGCCGTGACGGTCTCGAGATGGTGAGAGAGCTGCGCGGAGCCGGACTGCTAGCCACGTTCCGCGGGGAGGGACCGGTCGATCTCGACGCGGTCGCTGGGATCCTGGTCCATGTCGCCGACTCAATGCTCGGACACCCGGAGATTAGCGAAATCGACCTCAACCCCGTCGCAGCGTCGGCGGATGGCTGCGTCGCACTCGACGCTAGGATCATAGTACGAGGCGGATTCAAGATGGGATTCTGAGATGAGGATGTGCACTGGCGCCGGATACGTTTCGGGAGTACATCAGCGACGAGCGCAACAACGGTCGCACCGTGCTGCTGTCGAGCCACATCGTGGGGGAGGTCGAGGCGGTGTGTGACTGGGTGACGATCATCCGCAGCGGACGGGTCGTCAAGTCGGGTGCGCTCACACCACAAGTGTCCAAAGAGGTATCTTGTGGTACAAGCCGTGCCCTGATCGTCAGGCTCTGGGGCGGTGCCTCGGCTATCCTCTCGGTGCGCGACGTTACTCCACTCGAGAAGGCATTGGTGACATGACTGGCGGCAGACCCGCTCCGAAGACCACCACGCAGCGTCGACGCGCCAGTGAGAGAGTGCTCCATGAACTCCGCCACCGCATAATCACCTTGGGGCTCGCTCCCGGAGCTGTCGTCACGGAAGAGTACCTGTGCTCGTTGCTGGACTGCTCGCGGACACCCCTCAGAGAGGCCTTGCAGCTTCTGGCCAGAGAACACCTGGTGATCGCCGTGCCGCACCGCGGTGTCTCAATTGCAGAGCTCAGCATCGTCGACTTCCCAGCCCTAGTCGAAGCGACCGAGGGTGTGGAGGCCTTCCTGGCCCGACTGGCCGCCGAGCGCGCCACGGACGACCAGCTCGTCGAGCTCGAGGGCCTGGTGGAGGCTTCGGAGTCGGCGAGTGCGGCCGGCGACCTGGGGCAAGTTGCCGAGCTGGACTTCCGCTTCCACCACGCAGTCGGTGAAGCCGTGGACAACCACCTCATGATCGAGGTGCAGGACACATTGCATCGGCTAGCAATGCGCTTCGTCTTCATGGGGTTCAGGCGTGCCGGCACGGCCGCCGGAGCTGTTGCCGACCATCGCCGCATACTCGCGGCGCTGCGCACCCGGGTACCGGATGTCGCAGAGGCGGCGGTGCATGAACACAACCGCAACGCACGCGAACGCATGAGGGCTGCGCTTTGATGCGCCCGCCGGCCGTCACTTTGCGGCCGGCGGCCACGAGAATCAGGGGTGCTGATGCTCGGCGTCAGAGCGCAGCTGCGCGGTCGCCGCTTCGTCGATCACGCCGTTGACTATGACCACCCCGTAAACGTCCCGGACCCGGCGCGCGTGAAACCGAGGAATACAAACCGCGTCGACAGGCGGTGCAGGGTCTCGTGGAGTTCGATCAGGAAATGGTTGTTGGAGGCTAATGCCACAACGTTGTGGAGCTCGAGGTCCAACTCGACCACTCGTTCGAAGTCTCAGGCCACTTCGGCCTCTTCAAACGGGTTTGGTAGGTGATCAAGTTCATCGATCGTATGTCTGTCATACGCTCCGCCGCCAGGCGCGCAGGGACCGCGACGATGCCTTACGTGACTTCCAGCATCGCAATAGAGTCGACCAGCCTGAGCTCGGCGGCGGATACACCACGCCGAGGAGTGGCGACCACAAAGTGTGCGCGAGCCAACAGTTCCAGCGCCTCTCTGACCGGCGTGCGGGAGCAATTCAGGAGTGCGGCAAGGCTCTCCTCTGTGATGGCTGTCCCGGGCGCAAGCTCCAACGTGATGATCATCCTCCGCAACTCCAAAAGCACCGCGTCACTCGCACGTTCGTGCTGGACAACCCTCCTGGCATTCAACCTTGCTTTGGCTACACTCCGTCCAAGCTGTCGGTGAGACGCCCCTCCTTTCTGGCGCGCGTGCGTACGTATTCCCGTATACGTCGTACGACATCTCGGGGAGCACCGAACTCGAACGGCCCTTGTCGTCCACATTCCCAGGTGCGCACTGGCTGAAATGGCCGGTGATGGCGAAAACCAGTCCAAGGCTGTCGGCGATGTCGATCTCTGGTGGCCCGTCGCTCGAAGGGCACTGGACGGCCACAGTGAACTCGGCGCCGGCCAGGCGTTTGTGATGCGGCAGAGGTTTCTTAAGCGAGAGATGGAATGGAATCGCCCGGCATAGCCTCCCTTGACTACGGCTGCCCATACGTCAGCCGTAGGACGGCGGGTCCTTGAACTCCAGCCCCATCTCAACCAGAGCGGCGCGGGCCTGTTTGTACGAGGCGCGCGCTTCTGCCTTCGGCTGTCGACTCGCCATGTCATAGCAGTCCTGGTAACGCTGGCCGAGCGGCGGATCGGCGAGCCGACTCTCGTATCTGTCCAGCAGCTTCAAGACGATCGCATTGACGTCCTCGCGAGAAAGACCAAGCACAGCACGTCCAACCTCAGCCGCAAACAGGCTTGCCATCGGCGAGAGATAGTCGGGGTGCGTCGCCCGTGCCGTTGGTCCCGACTCAACACTTCCTCCGGAGACCACGCACGGCGCCGACATGGCCGCGGCTTCGTAGAGGCTCATCTCCGTCGCAGGTCCTGCGGCGTAGGCGCCGGATTCGAGACACGGGACGTCGCTGTGGCGAGTGATGGCTTGGAGCGACAGAGACCGCAGCCAAATGGCTTCCCGTGACGTGCATGTCTGCGTCTGGAAGTGCGCGGTGAATGGGTGTTGAACGCTCGCACGGAGCACCAGCAGCGCAAAGAAGTGATAGCCCGACATGGCAATGGCACAACCCTCCGGGCCGCCAGCGTATCCACCAAGTACTGGCCCCGTCTCGCCCAAGATTGTCCGGCCGCGCCCCTCCATGTAGGCGATCTTGCTCAGGTTGTCGAAATCAATCTTGAACTCCGCGATGTTGCCGATCTCCATCATGTCGCACTGATCGGCGGCGGCTGCGTTGCCTACAATGTGACCTTGCGATTTGATCGCTGTTGGCATGGTGTTGCCGATCCCGAGACCGGACCGGTTGGCGCGCCGCGCGGCCTCCCTTGTCATGACGATGGTCCGGACGCAACCTTCAATTTCTAGCGGGCTGCCTGCAACTATGGCCATCCCGTCGACATGCGTCAGTGCGGGTGATGCGACAGCGTCGGCGTAAGGCAGCTCGCAGTAGGCCTGAGTCAGACTCATGAACACATCGTCACTCGTGACGCCCGCGCCGCAAGCACCAAGCGAGAAGAACGGAGGAATCGAACTCTCCGGTCTACGCACGGGAATGGCCTTCGAATGCTGCCCGGTGCCAACGATGACGGGCCTCGGAGCATGAGCGAGAGCTTGGTCCAGTTCGACCGGGTCGAACATGATGATGCGCTCGGTGTCGACGCAGTATACGCCAACATTCAGAAACAGCTCTCTGCCCGCCTGCCAGACGCGCTCGACCAAGTCGTCATCCGACGGGACTGGGGTGGTCGGATCGTACTCGATATCGTACTTCTTAACCAGGCTGCGGACGGTAGGGATAAAGCGCTTAAGGTCAAAGTCCTTCTCAGCACAGATCTGCCCCGTTGTTGCTCGGCGATAGATCTCAAGGCTTTCAAGCATGGCTGCTCCTGTGCGGTCGACGGATGTAACCCTCAGCAAGAGTCACAGCATCGAAAGCGGTCTCTCCGTGCGCGTCCGCCTTGATCTGTGTTGCCCATTCCTTGGTCGTCGAAGCGCCACCGATCATCACGAAGAAGTCTCTTCTCTTGTCGGTGGCAAGAAGGTGTTCGATCACTTCCTTCTGCTGGGGCATGGTGGTGGTCATCAGAGCACATATGGCGACTATGTCAGCATGCGTATCAATCGCTGTGGAGACGAACTTGGACGCGGGTACATCGATCCCTAGGTCGATCACCTCGAAACCCGCGGTTCTTAGCAGCGTGATGACGATGTTCTTTCCGAGAGAATGGATGTCCCCTTTGACTGTGCCAATCACGACCTTGCCCTTGGCCTCGGCCCGCAACTGCATCGCCATCATCGGCTCGATAACATCCACGCCCGCCTGCCAGGCTTCCGCCGCCAGCATCATCTCCGGCAAGTAGACTTCGCCGCGGCGAAACATCTCACCAACCTCGCGGATGCCTGGGACCAAGCCGGAATTCAAGAGAGCATCGGGCTGAACTCCAGCATCCAGCCCAATTCGAACGAGCTCGAGAACGGAATCGAAATCAGCGCGCTTGAAAGCCGCCACGACGTCCGTCAGCGCTTCGTCCGGCATTGCTTTAGGCATGGCCCCCTCCTGTGTGGAATCGCCGCAAACATCTGCTGCGTCGAGACGGCGACGTATTGCATTCGCACCGGTTGGCGTAAGGCCCTCGCCAATCACGCTCGCAGCGCGTCGGCCTCAAGTCGGCGCCGCCGCCAACGGGACCAACTTGTGGTAATCCACTTTCATCGACCCAAGCGATCGGGTCGTCCGCAGCCTCACCAACCGTTTCTGATGTCCAACGTGGGCGCGCCGATGATGAGCGGAAACACTCGTCGAACAAAGCCGCGTCTGCGCATTTCCTCCGATGTCGACTGCCGCGTGGAATGACATACTCGACTCGCTCAGTCGCCGTACGGAGCGGTGATGACCAGATGGTCGCGTCCAAAGACGATGTCGGAGTAATGCCCGTCCGGCACCTCTCCGGCTGGTAGTAGGTGCCCTGCAACCGTCTCCTCATTTAGCTCAAACCCAAGGCCGGGCCTATCAGAGAGCCTGAAGCGGCCTTGCGTGACGGTAACGGGGTGATCAACCAAATCGTCGACGAGAGGATTGCCGGTGGTGTCGATCTCGATGGAGAGTCCGTTCGGGAGCGCCGCAACAAGGTTCGCGTTCGCCACGATCGTGATTGCATCGCTCCACGAATGAGGCGCGACCGGAGCACCGAACTCCTCGGCGAGGCGCCCGATCCTCAGACCCTCGGTGATGCCGCCGCATCGGGAGACGTCGGGCTGGACCACGCTCACCGCGCCGGCGCGCAACAACTCGCGGAACCCCTGCACGCCAAACTCGTTCTCGCCAGCTGCAATCGGAAGCTGGGCGACCCGACTGAGCTCGACGTACGAGTCGATGTCCTCTGGGGCGAAAGGCTCCTCAAAGAACACCACGCCCGACTCGGCAAGTAGACCGGAAAGCCACGCCGCGGTTTCCGAGTCGTAGCGCTGCGACCCATCGACGATGAGCGACTGTGAGGGTCCCAGCTCACCCACTACCGCCTCGAGCGCCGCGACATCGTAGCTCGGTCCGCGCCCCAATCTCATCTTCATGCGCGTGAATCCGTCCGACAGGTGCTGGCGCGCTTCGACGCGGAGCTCGCCAACGTCGTCCTTCCACAGCAGGCCGCTCGCATAGGCGTCGACGCTCGACGTACGAGCCCCGAGGAGTTCGCGTACGGTCACATCCTCAATCTTCCCGACGAGATCCCAGAGCGCGATGTCGATCCCCCCTAGCGCCGACATTGCGACGCCCTTCCGCCCATACCACCGCGTGAGGTTGTACATCCGCTGCCACAGAGAGTCGATCTCGCGCGGATCCTCGCCGAGAATCATCGGGCCAAGGTGGTGCTCAACGATGCTCTGAGTGAGCGTGGGATGGCTCCAAACGCTTCCGACGGCGCCGTTACTCGCCGTAACCAACACCAGCGAGGTCAAGCGGCCCGTTGCCATCTCCCCCGCGCAGCGAAGCTCCTCCCCAGGTGGATAGTCAGCCTTAAGATTCATGACCTTGACGTCCACAATGTGCGGGCTTCCGTCGGACCCGCGGCGAGAGGGGGTCATGCTGTCTCCTCGGCCAGTCGGCTGGACTTTGACTCGACGCTGCCTTGTGATGTCGCCGGCTGGCTCGAGAGCGCGCGAATGGCCAAGAGGCACCCCCCCTCGGAATGTTGAGTTCCGCTACAGCTTCCCTGCGTGTCCACCTCACCGGCGTGTTCAAATCGTGCCGAAATGCTCACCGGTCGGTGCGTTTCTCACAGTGAGACAGCGTATCGTATCTCGTGAACTCTACCAAGCCGCATGCATCAGAGTCAAACCGCAATCCTAGGAACTGGCCGGGGTGTTCCATCTCCGATGCTTCCCGATTCGAATCTGCGGCGTCAGCCTTGCGGACAGCAGATGCGGAAATGGTCGGGGTCTGACAGGCGCTAGCTCTTATCGCCGCTGCCGAGACGACAGCGTTGGACTCGGCCAGCACCGGGGCCTACCCGCGCAAAAGCGCTCTGGCTTCCTCGACTCCCTCGCCAGCATTCGGGGCATAGCCATCTGCGCCTATCTCAACCGCAAGCTGCCTCGTCAC
>Ga0315284_10016708_pt1 | contig 10401 bp, 9 predicted proteins | sample YL17G09_16_MG_FD_203696 | JGI IMG/M metagenome (GOLD analysis project Ga0315284, IMG submission 203696) | Sediment microbial communities from Yellowstone Lake, YNP, Wyoming, USA - YL17G09_16 | ecosystem: Environmental > Aquatic > Freshwater > Lake > Sediment | place: USA: Wyoming | collected...
CTTCAAAAGGCCGTTATTCAAAGGGAATTCTCAAGGGCTTTCCTGAATTCCAGGCAACCATCTTATTTGGGATCAGAAAATCCCCATTTTTTTAGTTGTTCTCGTAATCCATAAGATGTCCAGCCGATGCCACGAATCGCTTTTCTATAGCAGCTAATGGGTATGACAAACTTGTGTTTGTCTGTGACTATCTGCATTCAATCGTAATGACCTAAAACAATTTCCTCGTTGGCAAATATACTTCCAATTTTTGAACATTATTAACCACTTTATTCAGTACACTCGGGGGGATTACCTTCGCCTTGCCACTTAAGGCCAGAAAAGCCCCACTCCAAAAGCTTATTTTTTAACTGACACGACTTCCAGTTATCGCCATTGACACTACTGCTAGACCATCCAACTGGTATAATATACCTATTCTTATCCGTAACTATTCTAATTGTTTCATACTGAAATATATCTGGAAATACTATTACTCCTTCTTTTGGGTCCCACGCCTTATTCAATGCCTCGCCTAATAGTTTCATAGTTTCCGGTATTTTATCTTTTGGGACTTCAAACGCAATATACTGTTCGTCGATTCCAGGATTTTCAGGATGCTCCACGTTGGAATAAAATACAAACCTCTGAGTCTTTTCAACTTTAAGATTTTCCCACGCTCCTTTTAAACTGTTACATTTTAACCATTCCTCCGATAGAGGATGAGGCCTGCATATTCGACAACCCGCAGCGAAAAGTATACCGTCTTCAAATTCCTCAAAAGTAGCCTCATCAACTGGTTCATTAACGTCTTCTGTGAAAAATACTACCGTCTTGATACCTTCATTTGCAATATTGTTAAATAACTTAATTAATTCTTCGCAATCTGCGCAATTGTTTGATTCTGTTATAGAACCAGTCCTATTTCCGGCACATCCTCCAACAACAAGCAGTATAGCGAGGGCTATAACAAATATGTTTTTCATTAGTTATTCTCCTATTCTATCCTAAGGTCGGTAAGGTCTCCCTGCCCCATTAACCTAAAATTGTCGTGAGGACCGTTAGGTATCCAGTCTGTATGATTAATAGCGTACATTAACGCATCATAGAGATTATCACCTTCTCTAAGCTGAGTCCACTCATGGTAAGCAAAGATGTTAAACTTGGAAGTTTCTCCCTTTGGCACTTCACCCCACCAGCCCTGGTAAATCTGTGTGTATGAACTTGCCATGTTTAATGCCAAGCTCATATCATTGTGATAATAAGCCAAAAGACCTTCTGATTCTTCTGGGCCTTTAATCAACCTGTCGTCACTTGTCAATTTCAAATGCCCCGTCCAGCAGCAGTCAGCATTCTCAATCAATTCTGATGTGCTGTGTTTGGCTTTCCCGCTGATAATTCTTTCGTCAAGCCGAGCTCGTCAAAGTATGCTTTGAGTTGCTCCGATTCTATGTAATCATCATATACAGTGTTTTTTCTAATACCAATTCCTTTCCAATAAAACCCATCCCGAGTTATAAATACAATCCTGCCGTCAAGTGAGTAAATATCACCTGGGTAATAAGATTCTTTTTTCTCTTTTTCCCTATCCTCGGCTTCCTTGGCCGCGATTTCATACGCATTTATTATTTTTTCCAGCCAAGCTCGACCTTCGAATACCTTCTTTGGCTCAAGCGAGTTGCCTATAATTTTTTCCGCCAGTTTTTTATCACCGAACAATGCAATCGGCGGACTAACAAAAAGGGTAGTATCGTTAGAGACTAGGAGAATGGCCACAGTCTGTTCTTTGGGCGGAACGACATATTTGTATTCATGGTCGGGAATGCAATATTTCACAAGGAATTTGCCTAATTCATAGGATTTCCACTCTTCTGCATAAACTTTTGCTCTAGCCACTTTAGAAATATCAGTTTCTACATGGACTATATATTTTCCCTTATCAGTAACAATCAGCATCCTTCCTAACCAGACCGGGATATATTCCCGCCAAATATGCCACCTCGGCTCTGCATCTTTCATTGCATTGTCAAGCAGCTTTATGCACTCCGGCAGGTATTCTTTCGGAACTTCAAAGCCGGGTATCCAAGACTCAACAATATTTGCATCTCTTACGCGGAAGCCGAAAGTTGTAACCATTTCCTGAAAGAATGACTCATTCTCTAATCCAGTTTGCGGGCTCATCGGTTGGGTAAATCTGATGCTTTCTATTTTTTCCTTCTTCAATCGCGGCCATATTTTAACTAAGCTTCTGTACTCTCTCCAGTTCTGCGTCGGCCATCTTTCGTATCCCCGGCAAATCAGATAAACCACAAGAATCAGCGCAAGTGCTATAAATATCTTTTTCTTTTTCATAGATTTCACCATGAGCTTAATTCTATATCCATTAAAGACCCTTGGCCTTTCAACCTGTAATTGTTTACAGGAGCATCAGGGCCAAATTCTGTCTGTTCGCCAATGACATGCATTAACGCCCAATAGAGGTATTCTCCATCACCCAACTCTTCCCACTCAAGCCGAGTCCATTTTTGGTATTCGGTTTCAAGTAGCGGCAATTGCAATCTTGTAGGAACTTCGTCATACCATCCCTGATAAGCACGGCTTACGCTGGTTTCACCCATGCCTAAAGCAAGGCTTATATCGGAATGAGGCCCATCGAAAACACCGATTTGTCCCGCCTGCCCCTCTACCAACTGATTACTGGCGTTTATTTTTAGATGGCCTGAATAGCAGCAGTCAAAATATGCGAATTCGAGGGCAGTGAAACCCATAGAGAAAAAGCTTTTTGTCGTTGTTTCTAAGCTGCCTTCTAGCTTCTGGCACCAAGAAGGCGCCTGACCCGGAGCAAAATCAGATTGTTTTATAGAAACAGCAACTGTGTCATGTAATTTTACGACCGTTCTCAAAACTCCATTTTGTACTAACTGATAATTACCATGTGCATCAACATACATATATTTGATAGGATTAGTTGCTGCATACCAGGCAATCATATCATAATTGGCAGAATTACCTCCTAGTCTTTTGTATTTAATTCCTCTGCTCTTAAAGGCATCTTGGACTGCCCATATTGACCTGAAATCATTCAACCTTATACGAAGGTCAGGAAGGATGATTAAAGCTTTGGTATCAAATGACATATCAGGTTCTACAGGGTCTGTCACCTTTGTAACAGATGCTCCTCCGCTTAACAACAGGCCGCTACTCGTATCGAAACTGATATAATCAATTTCGTGCTGGCTGGTAATCTGGGCGGGGACAGAACCCAAGATGTTATTTCCGTCATAGGTTTGCGACCACACTAAATCCCCACCGTCTGCATACACCTTAACAGAAACCTCTTCTGCGCCATTGCTTAATGCTGAGAAATGCAATGGTTTATTCGGTTCGTAACCACTTGGTATGAGACAATAACTCAAAGGACACGAAAACGCAATATTCTTGATATTTGAGCATGTAATCTGGCCACTGTTGCTAATGCTTGTTACTTTAAGCTGCTGCTCCTGGCTACCAGATTCTGATATATCCATACCAAGAGTATCACCGTTTGCAAACCCGAACAATTCACCAACATACTTCCCATCAGCAAACAAAAAGACACGCTGAGTATCGGGATTAAACCCGCTTATGCCGATGTCAACGTATCCCTCATTGGAATCACCATAAACATTGATTTCAATGTTGGGGTCTGCAAGTTGCAGCCATTGGTTTGCAAATATTGATAAATCATTATAATCAACAAAACCACTTTCATCCAAATCAGCATCGCCACTCGTTGATTGCTGCCAACAGTTAGCAAAAGTCGCAAAATCTCTGAAATCAACTTCCATGCTGTCATCAAAATCAGCCGATAATGAATCACCGCTACCGGGATTTGAAAAATTCCAATTTGGGTAATGGAAGCCGATGTCTACATAATTATAATCCGGTATGCTATTGACATCTGTGGTTTGACCAATAAGTGGGGTTTGTTCAATAAGAAAAGAACCGGTGTTGATGAAATTGCAATCCTGTCTCAAATAACAAACCGGCAATATCCCGGTTCCCATTTCGTATGGCAGAACCGTCTCAAATGCCGGGTTATCTTCGTCAAATGCCCAGTTTTTGTTATTAGCATTATCGAAATACCCTGTGTTAGTGACAATCGCGTACATATAGTCGTCAACGAGAGCAAGGCCATATTGATAAGAGCCTGAGACAATATTATTGGCCAGCACAACCACTCCTGCCTCATTAACATCTTCAACGCCGTGAACGGTTATACCATTGTCTTGATAATAATCACAGGTATTGTCTTCGATGGATATTAGGCTGTCGGCTGAACCTTGTCCGCTTGGATCACCCAAAAACACTTCTATACCACTGTAATAGGAAGCGACAACCAAATTGTTGCGGATATGCGTATGCTTTGTGCCGTACTCTACGATTCCATAGACGTTATTATAAAAATAGTTATTTTTGATGTCTGTTTCAAGCTCATTATTAAGGATTAGCAGACCGACATACGCATATTCGACATAGCTGTACATAATCTTTGTATTGGCCGAAGCAGTTTCCTCAATGTACATGGGACAATAGTAATCAGCATAACCAGGTGTACCCGAATCTGAAGTGTAGACAACCGGATCGTTGGGAGTTCCTACAGATATAAGAGTCCCACCATTGTTCACGAACATGACCTTGTCGGCAGCAAACTCAACGACGGTTCCCGGCTCAATAACAAGCAGCGCCCGCACATTTACATCTGTAACCACGTGATACGTATTGCCTGATGTCCAGATTTGGTTTGTTGTAATATTGGAACTAATTGTAATTACGTTGTCCATCTCCGTCATCTGCTCGCCGCTGTCGTCTGCTGTCCTTTCGGATTTTAAGTTTTCATAAGCAGCTTTGCTGGATTGTTCAGCACCACTGCAAGCATCAGCCGGGCAATACATTAACGTTGGCTGAAGTTCCGATAATATTACAGAAATTTCATCTGTGTTTTGCTCTTCGCCCATTGAATCATTTTGGTCTTCAACACCGAACGTTAAAGTATCAGTGGAAAAAGATACTGGCTGGCAGTTGGCATCGTAGGCGCAACTCCAGTCTTCGGTGGTTATTAAGAAAACGGTAACCTGGCCGCTGTTGTAGATGAATTTGAAGTAGCCTACCGTGCCGGCTGCCTCGCCTGCCCATGAGATACCGCCAAACTGAAGAATACCATTAGGCTCATCAATATACGGGTCCCAATTCCAGTCATCATCCCAGCCGTACTGGTTGCAATCGTAGCTGCCCATTGCGGTGGTAATGTTTGCATCTCCGGTAATAACAACACCTGCTCCCAAAGCGAACAGGGACGTGTCGGAATGAACCTCAACGGTAATCTCGGTATTCGGGTCGGGAACCATGTTGCCATCATAAACCAATGAAATTGAACCCCCGCATACGCAACCGTCGAAATTCCAATTACCACCAACCCCACTAATAGCTTTCTCAGCTTACTCATCTTACACCCCTTTCTTAAAAGAATTAAATTTTAGTATTAATCTCCTAATAAGATGCAGAATCGCTAAATTAAAAAGGACGCCACTACATCGTGTGTGACAAAGGCCAGGCATGGCCCGAATGCAACACGCAAGCAGCGCCCCATACGGGGCACCGACTTCGCACGTCTTCCGGCAATAAACTGGCGATTTCGGTCGGGACGCCAAAAGTTCGATGAACTTCTGTATTTAGTTTTTCAAATGTTTAGACGATAATTTCTCCTGTAAATTTTTAGGACGGTTCTGTGGATTAACCGTTCCGACTATTTAGTTTATAAATTGTCCCATAAAAATCAAGTAAATTTTTCTAAAATAATGTTCGTAAGCTGTCGTGGTTTGTGCCTGATTCTGATTTCAAACCGGTTTTTTGCCCCTTAGAGTTTTTCCAAAAGGGGTGGGAGCCGGGTGATTTTATGTATTACGTACTGTGCGGCGGTGTCCTGCTGCTGAGACGATTCGGTATGTATGCGGGCAGGGCGGATGAGCTGGACGGTCGTACAGCCTAATTTGTTCGGCGCTAAAAAATCCTTTTTCTCATTGTCGGCGACACAGGCTGTGGTCTTCGGCTTTGCATTTAAGTCCCGCATTATCTTCTCAAAACCTTCAGGTGACGGCTTCCAGCAATCTGGCCCGAGCTGTTCGGTATACACTATAGATTTGAAGTATTTTTCGATTCCCAACGCCTGCACCTTCAGTTGCTGGGCCGGCAGGAAGCCGTCCGTCAGCAGGGCCAGTGTGTATCTGCTGCCTATCTGCTCAAGGACGTCTGCAGAATCCTGCGGCAGTGTTATTTGGGGGGTATGGCTGCGATAGACCTTGAGCAGCTCGGCGATAAGTTTATCGTCATCAGCTGTCCCGAGCTCGGCAAGGGCCAGGTTGAATGTCCTTGTTCGATTGCCGCCGGAAAATTGCTCCCAGAGGGCATCGAAGATACGCTCAGCAGAAGGTTTATCGGGCAGACTGGCAAGAAACAGGGAAACGGCGCCGAAGCCGCTTTTGCAGTAGTCAAGCTCATCGTAAAGCGTATCGTCTAAATCAAAAATGACTGTTGTTATCATAAGTTTCCGTAACAGCCGGCCACTAAAGTAAACCATTTGTCCGGAAAATACAAACTGTTTCCGGTAACCTCTCAGCAAGCTCTCTGTTTAGGCACAAGCCAGGGGCATAAAGTTTTATTCCATGCAGGATTTTATACTTTAGTATATACTAATGGCTGTGCAGCGATTGCAGAAAATTCTGGCTTCAGCGGGCATCGATTCCCGTCGCAAATGCGAAGAGCTGATACTTGCCGGTGCGATATGTGTGAATCGAAAGCCGGTAGATAATCTGCCGGCATTTGCCGACCCCGAACGGGATGTCATAACTGTAAACGGCAAAAGGATTTATCCCGAGCGAAAGGTCTATTTTCTTCTCAACAAGCCCAAGTCAGTGGTCTGCACAAACTCAGACCCCCAGGGCAGAAAGAAGGCTGTAGACATTGTCAAGGCCCCCGAGCGAATCTTTTGTGTCGGCAGGCTCGATATCGATACTACCGGCCTGATTATTCTGACCAACGACAGCGAACTGGCAAACAGATTAACACATCCGAGATATGGTCTGGCAAAGACATATGTAGCTGCGGTCAGGGGCCAGGTCGATGGTAAGGCGGCCGAGAAGCTCAAGAAAGGAATCTGGCTGGCTGAAGGCAGAACGGGCAGGGTCTCGCTAAAGATATTAAAACGCAGCCGGATAGATTCTTTGATAGAGATAACTATTCGCCGGGGTCTTAATCGTCAGATTCGAAGGATGCTGGCGAAGGTAAACCTGCCTGTAAAATCACTTGCCAGGACAAATATCGGCAGGCTTGATTCGCGGGGCCTGGGTATAGGAAAATTCAGAACATTAACCAAAGCCGAGGTGGAATACCTGAGAAAGGTCACCACCGATTAAATAGATGGCAGCTTCTGCAGAAAAAACCGAGCGGATAAACAGCCGGCGTCTGTGGCTGTTTCGCATCATTGCGATTACCGTTGTCCCGCTGCTGTTGTTTATATCGCTGGAGCTGGTTCTGCGTATAGCCGGCTACGGGTATCCTTCTGCTGCGGTCATAAGGTGCAAGGTAAACGGCAAAGATGCTTATTGTGATAACGTCAGATTCGGCTGGCGTTTTTTCCCGCCCAACATATCCAGGGATTTTGACCCGTTTGTTTTGCCTGCGGACAAACCGCCCGATACATACCGAATCTTTGTGCTTGGCAGTTCCGCCGCACAGGGTGTGCCGGCGATGGCATTTTCGTTTGGGCGTATTTTGCGCGTAATGCTCGAACAGGCCTGGCCCGGGGTAAACTTCGAGGTCGTCACCGTTGCCACCGCTGCAATAAATTCACATGTGGTTCTTGAGATAGCCAAAAGCTGTGCCCGCTGTGAGCCTGATTTATTCGTATTATACCTCGGCAACAACGAGGTTGTCGGGCCTTACGGAGCCGGGACGGTTTTTGCACCGCTTTCGAGCAATCTGGCTTTCATTCGTATGGGCATCGTCTTTAAGGCTACCAGGGTCGGGCAGCTGCTGACAAATTTATCGCAGTCGATAGCAGCCGCAGGAAAAACGCCGGCAATCTGGGGGGGAATGGGGATGTTTCTTGGCGAGCAGGTCCGCGCCGACGACCGGCGGCTGGAGACCGTTTACCGGCATTTCCGAAAGAACCTGGAGGATATCAGCCGTACCGCCTGCAAAAACCGCTCTGCGGCAATCTTTTGTACGGTAGGCAGCAACCTCAAGGATAGTCCCCCCTTTGCCTCTTTGCACCGGCTGGATTTGACCGGTGCGGAAAAACAAAAATGGGACCAGCTTTACCAGCAGGGCATAACGTACCAGACCGAAGGCAATTATGATGAGGCGCTCAAATTGTATCTGGCTGCCGGTGCGATTGACGATTGTTATGCCGACCTTCAGTTTCGCCTGGGCCGCTGTTATTGGGCGATGGCTGAATATGACAAGGCCGAAGACTGTTATATAAAGGCACGCCATCTGGATACGCTGCGATTCCGTCCCGATACGCAAATAAATGAAATCATTCGCAATGTCGCCGGTGGAAGGACCGCCGAAGGCATTTACTTGACAGATTCTGCCGGGGTTTTTGAAGAACACAGCCCTCATAATGTCCCCGGAGAGGAACTGTTTTACGAGCATGTGCATCTGAATTTCACGGGTAATTATATCCTGGCCGAAACGGTTTTTCAGCAGATAGAAAAAATACTTCCTGAGCGGATAAGACTGCAAAGGGCTGATAAACCATTATCTACCGAGGCCGATTGTGCCCGGGAACTGGCTTATACCGACTGGGACCGGTATAAAATTGCTAAAGATGTTCTCGATGACTTTATAAAAAAACCGCCGTTTACCAATCAGCTCTACCATAAAGAAAAACTGCTGCGGGCAGAGCAGAATCTCAAAGACCTCGAAATCTTTCTTACCCCCGAGGCCCTTGAAAAAAGTGCAGCTCAGTATCAGGCGGCGATTGAGAAAAAACCTTCGGACTGGTGGCTGCACTGGAGGTACGCCGAACTGCTGTGGGAATACTTAAAGGACGACAGAGCTGCAGTCGAGCAGTACCGTCAGGTTCTAAAATTTCTGCCGCATTACAGTGGGGCTTATGACAGGCTTGGTCTTTTATTTGGTAGAAACTGGGATTTTGATTCGGCCATCTCTTATAACCTCAAAGCCATCCAGTTAAAGCCCACTCACAGCGAGGCACATTTCAATCTGGCGTTTGTATACCAGCTGCAGGGCAGAATCGCTAAGGCCATTGAGTATTATTCGATGGCGCTGCGGCTCAAGCCGAATTTTACCGCAGCATCCGAAAACCTCGGTGCATTGCTGTATCAGCAGGGCAGGATTGATAAGGCCGAGCAGGCATATCGCAGCGGGTTGATTTTTGCACCGGCTGCTGCAAACCTGCACTCCAATCTGGCTGTTATTCTGACCAGAAAGGGGCGAATTACCGAAGCCATCGAAGAATATAAAGCTGCCTTACAGCCGAATCCAGGCTCCTCCGACTCACAGAGTGCACTTGAAAAAAAGCATATTGTCTCCGCCTACCAGGACCTGGGGGTATTGCTGTATCAGCAGGGAAGGGTCGATGAGGCTCTCCAGACATATCGCACGGGTTTGCTTATAGCGCCCGAGGCACAGGTTTTGCATCACAACCTTGCTGTCATCTTGAATGACCTGGGCCGCAAAGACCAGGCTCTCGAAGAGCTTCAAGCCGCTGTGCGGATAGACCCCAATTACGTCAAGGCACGGAAACTGCTTGAAGCTATATTGAACGAACGCAATTGATTAAAACAGCGGGTAGATAAACGGCGCTATCGCTGTGCCGCTTAGCAGTACCAGCAGCCCCATAAGCAGCAATACAATCAGTATGGGTATCAGCCACCATTTTTTATTGTGTCTTAGAAAATACCAGAACTCTGTCGGCAAAGGGCTGCGTTTTTTCTGGGCTAACCGGTTAAACTGCTCGTTTCTTTGTTCCTGAGACTCTTGAGACATTCGTATTCTCCATCTGTTCAGAATTGGCGAAAATATCGCTCGATGCTGTCGGGCGAACGGTGCCTCTGCCAATAGCTTTCTCGTTTTGATTTGAATTTCCGGTCAAGCGGGTCCCTGCCGAACAGCCGAAACACTAATCCCAGCGGTGTAAGCAGCAAAAAGTAAAACATCGCCATCACCAGCAGGCTTACCGCCCAGCCTATCGGCATCGTTGCCAATACTAAACCCAGATATATCATCCGTGTCAGCTTCAGCGAAATCAGGCTGGTCAGGAAAATAATCGAGCCGGCGGCAAAAATAAGCAATAGCCACGGGGCAGGGGTGCTCTTAAATTTATAAAGCAATAAACAGATAATAACCGATGCCGCA
>Ga0315284_10016709_pt1 | contig 10401 bp, 8 predicted proteins | sample YL17G09_16_MG_FD_203696 | JGI IMG/M metagenome (GOLD analysis project Ga0315284, IMG submission 203696) | Sediment microbial communities from Yellowstone Lake, YNP, Wyoming, USA - YL17G09_16 | ecosystem: Environmental > Aquatic > Freshwater > Lake > Sediment | place: USA: Wyoming | collected...
GCATTATTCGTGTCATTTCGAGCGGCGCGAGAAATCTGCTTTGCGACAGCTTCAGGAAAAGCAGATTTCTCACTGCGTTCGAAATGACAGTGTGCAGGGTTACGACGGTTATCGTGAATAATGCGCGCTAGACGATCTCAACTCCCTTCCCTGTTGCGGTAGACTCATATATCGCATCCAGGATCAACTGGATATGCAGGCCATGTTCGCCGATCGCAATCGGGGTCTTATTCTCGCGGATGCACTCGACGAAGTGGACGATCTCCATCTCGTGGCCGGATACGTTGGGATACCCAAGCACGATATCGGCGTTGTTGCCGTTGACATCCGTATAGATGCGCAGGGGGTCGAGTTCCGCGCCGCCCTTCGTGCCCACGAGCTGAGAGTAGATTCTCTCGGCGGGCACATGTGAATGCCAGCTAACGTCCAGCATCACGGTCGCGCCGTTTTCGAGCTTGACCATCCCCGCCGCCAGGTCCTCGACATCGTAGGTGGCGCCGCTGGCCCTGGCCATCTCCGGCCCGAACTTGGCATATGAGCTGCCGAGCACGTAGACCGGCCTCGGATTCCCCATCAGCCACAGCGTAAGGTCGAGCACATGGACCCCTAGATCGATCAGCGGCCCGCCGCCGGACATCGCCTTGTTCATGAACCATCCTCTGTCCCAGCCCGGGATGCCTTTTCGCCGAAGCCAGCCGGTTTTGGCATAGTATATCTCGCCGAGGTCACCGCTTTCGATGCATTTCTTCAGAAGCTGTGTGTCGCCGCGGAACCGGTTGTTGAACCCCATCATGAATATCTTGCCGGCCTTCTTGCCTGCATCGACCATCGCCTTCGCATCTTTGGCGTTGGTGGCGATGGGCTTCTCGCAGAAGACGTGCTTTCCAGCCTCGAACGAACCTATGGCGTGGGGAGCGTGCAGCCAATTCGGTGTGCAGACGGCGATGGCGCAGATCTCGTCATCGGCGAGCATATCCCGATAGTCCTCGTAGATGTCTATGGCGCCAGACTCCTCGGCAGCACATTTTGCGCGGTCGCTATCGATGTCGCAGATGGCCTTGACCTCGACATCAGGGCACTTCTTGAAACTGCTTGCGTGCAGCCTGCCTATGCCGGCGCCGACGATTCCCACCTTTATCATGTCTGACTTCTCCTGTGGAGCCCGCCGACACAACGGCCTCCAAACCAGCTATCAAGGGTACGGAATCGGCCACGGCACGGTCGCGCCCGCGGGCGCCGGGTAGGTCGAGCCGTGCACCCGCCATTCGCCGGCGAGCTTCTCTCTCTGCAGTTCCTGAAACGTCTGCCACTTCGCATGCCCGTCGGCATAGCTGACGGTCGTTCCGTTCCAGTGGACCTTGTCCGGCATGTCGAGGTTATTGTACCACAGGTTCAGCCCGTCGTTTATGCCCTGTGCGTATGTCGTCGCCGTTCGACTCTCGTGCTCGAACAGCAGCACTTTTCCGCTAACGCCCGATATCGCGGATTCGAACACCACGGGCAGGCGCGGGAGAGTATATACGTTCATCTCCTGCGTAAGTGAGTAGGAAAGCGGGTAGTTCTTCTGCTGTGGTGAGTTCGGAGCGAAGACCGTGCAGCCGGTTGCTGCCCGCCCAACGTCGGTGGGGCAGATGAAAACGCCTCTCGTGCGAACATATCCGCCTTTCCAAAACGAGCCCAGCGTCACGTCCGTGGCGCCAAATGTTACCTGCGTTCCGCACCAATTCGGCGCTTTGGGGGGCACCTCCGTACTGGAATCCGGCCAAGTGTCCCAGGGAGCAACCCTGGGGCTCCGCCCGTTGTTGTCGTCCAGATACAATGTGAATGCCGTAGTGAGCTGTCTTAGATTGTTGACGCACTTCACCTGCCTGCCGCGCTCCTTGGCGGTCGCGAAAACCGGAAACAGGATCGCCGCGAGAATGGCGATGATCGCGATCACCACAAGCAGCTCTATCAGCGTGAAGCCTGACTGTCTCTTATTCATGTGACTCATCTCACCCCGGTTGTCGGCTCGCCGCTAGAACCTGGCCGCCAGTATCCCGCCCAACACCGCCATCTGAACCACGAACACCAGTCCGCCGCTGACCACCCGCGAGATGACTATCCCCCGACCGCCCACGGGGCTGGCACGCAGCCCGGTTACCAGCCCCGAAGCCGAATCCACCGACCACTGCGCATACAACACCGCGCCGACCATCACAACGCAAGCCAAAGGACAGAGCCGCGCCGCCACCAGCAGCACCGCGCTCTTCGCAAACGCCGCCCTGCCAAGCGCGACCGCGAGCGGAACCGCACCCAACGCGATCCTGAGACCCCTGTGCCTCATGATGCGCTTGGTATTGATGTAGGCCAGTCTCACAATGACCATCTCGAACCTCGACCCTATCCCGCCTTCCTCTCGCCCGTGCCGGCCGCGACACTCGACCCGCCCCGACTGAGCACGTCGAGCGCGTCCTCGAGAGTCGGCCTCTTGAGATACACGCAGCTCATCTCGCTGCCGAACTCAGCAAGCAGTTCGCCCACCACTCGCTCCCCATTCGCCACCCGAAATGACAGAAACCCGTCCTCTTCCGCAATCACCACCGAAAGCTGCTCCTGGATTCGAGTGCGCGTCAGAGGGTTGGCCATATCGCCCAGCACGACAACGTCCTCCCCGGCAAGCCTTCGGAAATCCTCCGGCCTGCCGACAAACGCTATCCGCCCGCGCGATATCACCGCGATCCTGCCGCACATCTGCGCTATCTTTCCCGATCCGGTCAGGATCACGAACGACTTGCTCGCGGCCCGCTTGCACTCGAGCATGTAGTCCCAAAGCGACTCCAGCGCCGCCGGGTCGAGCGCGTCCAGCAGCGAGTCGATCACAAACACGGGCGAATCCGCCAGCAGCCCACGCGCGATCTCAAGCTTTGCAAGCGCCCCCGAACTCAACGACGAAGCGCGCGCCGACCGCCACGTGCCAAGCTTGAGCCGTTCGATAGCGGCCGGGATCTCCTTGGCGCGCCGCTTGGCGGGCATTTGCCATGCCGAGGCGAACATATCCAGGTTCTCATAGACCGTCAACTCCGGCGCGTAGGCGGGCCTTTCGAACGCCACGCTGACCCCAAACGGCTTTGCGGTCACCCTGAGCCCATCGAAGGGCGGCTCGCCGATAGTGACCGATCCCGAAGTCGGTTCCTCCAGCCCCGCCATCACGCGCGCCAGCGTGGACTTACCCGAACCCGACCGCCCGAACACGCCCAGTATCTCCCCGGCGCCGATCTCAAGAGTCACATCCCACAGCGCCCAGGTCCCGACCCTATGCACCGACACGTTCTTGGCAACAAGCAGAGCCATAACACACTGAGTATATCCTCATGCCGACGGCGCGTCAATCGGCGAATCGGGGTACACGCGGCAAACGGAGCACGCGCGCTTTCTGACTGGAGTGAACCCCGAAAACGAGACAACTAGTGCCGCTCCAACTAATACCCTCGCAAGCCACGGTTCCGGTAGGCTGCGCTGCTGGCACTGCCACGAAGTGGGGATCGGAGGGTCTTGCTAAAGGCAACACAGTTCACGTAATCACCACTATGTGCTTGGTGATGTCGAGGGGTGTTGTGCACGGCTCTGAGCGAGGGCGTATGTGGTAGTTGCTCATTTTCTGCTTGACCCCGCGTGGGTTGCGTCGCCCGCGGCTCGATGCGACTCGCTGCTCGAGAATCTCTTCGAGCACGCTCTTTATGAAATGCTTTTTGCCTCTGAGGGGGGAATGGCGACCCGAATCGGCAGCTTACTACGAATCACTTGAACGGCGTGGACGAAGCAAAGCTGATCCGGGCCGCCCGAAAGCCGCCCCGTGTCCGCAACGTCCAGCGTGCTCCCATCCAGGCTTACCAGACGCCAACTCCTATACCATGCACCCCTCGTCTTGCTAGTCGCAACAGGCATCACCACCATGTCGTGAAGTCGCAAGACCGGCTCAGCACTTCGCGGCAACTCACCTGCATGCAAAGCGCCAGCGCGATCACGTAATACACTACAACATGCGCCGGCAGAGCACGCTCCCGCACGCTCTCCCGTCCAGTCTGGCGAAGGATCTGCCTCACCTTCTCCGCTGGGAATGCCTTTGCCACTACACCCAAGCCTACATAATCCGACAGCCGACTACCACTCGATAACCTTGCCGCACTTCGAGCCATCCTTGTCGACCTCCTGTCCGCCGGTTTTGCCTGCAGAATACCACAAAACGGAGGCTAAGTGAACTGTATTGCCTTTAGGAAAGACCCTCCGATCCCCCCTTAGCTGGGACTAGAGCCGGTGCGGCTTGGGATGTCAAGTCCTTGGGTGACGACGCCTTGGCCAGACCCAATGAAGACGCACCATCTGGCGCGATTGGTTGGATAAGCACTAGCTCCCGCTCTGTGCGGACACTATAAGCACCAGCCTGGCCAACTGCCCGCCGATCGTCTCGCACGACGATATTGCCGTGACCGTAACATGCGTCCATCCCGGATGGACGGTGACGCCGCTCGACCAGGCGCACTTGACGTCTACGCCGGAGCCGTCGTCGATGACAATAATGCGGTTCGTCGTGTCAATCGACTTGACCTTCCCCCACGCGCGTACCAGCAGGCCGATGTTGTTGAGCCCGCTTGCCTGGACCCACTGGCCGTTCTGCCACGCGCCGACCGCGTTCTGGCGGCCGAACGCGCCTCCTCCGATAGCGCGGTTAGTCAATGCCACCGGCCTTACGGCAGCCGTGCCGTTTGCGCTCGCGTAACCGGCCGCCAGACACCGTTCGCCGGAGGCGTTGGTGATGATCTGCCCGGCGACATCGACCCTCGCTCCGGCCGAGATGCCGTGCCCGGCTTTCTCCACCCGAATGCCCATCGCTCGGCTATCCGTCTCGATGTAGAAGCAGTCCGGCCAGGCCGCCGTCACCGCTGCTCCCTTGAACGCCGCCCAGGTGTTGTCCCAGAGGGTCTTCGCGTTACCCAGGTTCGCCAGATCGCTCTTGACCGTGAACGCCATATACCCGGTATGCAGGAACCCCGCGACGCTGTACTTGTCCTTGAAGTAGATGGTCGCGATATACTGGCTCGTGGGCGCGTCAACAGGCGCGGTCCAAAGCCATTCAAACGTGCTCTCGCCCGTCCAGCCCGTGAGACTATAGTCCTGCGAGGGTGTTGCCGCGTGGCTGTCGTATACAACGCCGTTGGACGGATCGGAGTCATTGTCCAGAGTCAGGCTTGCCGTCACATCCGCCGCCGAACCTCCGTTTGTGGCCACGACTCGGACCTTGACGGTCTGGCCCCACTTCAGCTCGTCGTTCACGACAGGATTGCCCGTGGCCGGATCTATGAACTGGACGGAGTTGATCGTGATCGACGGTATGACAATGCCCTCGCCGATCTTGTTCAGGAAAAACGACGACGGCTTGCCGGGGTCCCAGTCCGTGACCACATCAGAGTAGATCGGCACTCTCTTGATCGCCCATTTATCGGTGCAGTTGGCATCGACTCCGCCCCACGCGGCCCAGGCGGCGAAGTAGTAGTTGTTGCGGCACGCGGTCTTGACGGTGGTGTTGTACTCGCCATATGGGTAGCAGAAGAAGTCAACCGGATCGTCCGGGAAATACTGCTGGATGAGCTCCCTGGAGTGAGTCAGCTCATAGTTGTTCGTGGAAGGAGACGACGTAGCCATATGAGGGTGCGTGACGGTGTGGCTTTGAAGATCAATGTACTCGGTATTGTAGCTCCCATAGCACAAAGCGACCTCGTCCCAGGTCATAAACATAATGACCGGGTTGTTGTCGCCATCCCAGGAGTTGTCCTGGCCCATGACGCCGGTGAGCAGGAACACCACGGGCTTGTATCCGAAACTGCTTATTATCGGCAGGGCGTCTGTGTAGAAGTTCTGATATCCGCCGTCGAAGGTTATCATCACGGGTTTGGCCGGCGGTGTGTCGATGCCGGCGCGGTAGTTCATCAGCTCCCGGCAGGTTACTGACGTATAGCCGTAGGCCTTGAGTTGGGCCATCTGCGCCCGCAGCATGTCCGTCGTGTTCCAATACTGCGAATACAGCGCGTCGCCTACTTTGTGATACATCAGGCAGGGGATGCGAACGGAGATCGGTGACTGCATCGTGAGGATGTTCGTCCTGGTCAGCGATGTGGTCTGGCCGGGTCCCCAGTTCACGGTATACTTCACGCTGTAGTACTTCGTCGATCCCTGAGACGCCCCCGGCCCGAGGTTGATCGGGAAGACCCTATAGTACCAGTCCGTGCCGGCCGTCACGTCGATGGTCAGGCCCGAAGGCATCATATCGGTTACGGTGTCAGTGCTCGTGGTCGGGCCTGTCAGGGAAGCCGCCAACTGGGCGGTCGTGGCCCCGTCGCTCGATATTCTGTAGCCGAGAGTGAGGGTTCTTCCGTCGCGCGTGGAGGTTTCGGAAACGCTCGTGTCCGCGATGGTCAGCGTCACCGCGTTCGCGCAACCGGCCGCCAGCAGACCAGCGGCCACAACCGCCAGCGCACGGATCAGCGCCCCTGGGTATCCTGTCGTCTTCATCGGTGCAGCACCATCCGTTCTGTTATTGACGAATCCCCCCGGGTCGGCCGCTCGGCCAAGCCGCCTATTGGCATTGTAGCATGCGGCATGGGCATGGTCAACGGTATTTATACCGGGTTGTTTGACCATCCGGCGCGCGCGGAGTTAGAATAGGCGTGGCCGCTCGGTCGTGGGCGGCAGGCAGGAGGGTCGAGTCATTATGAGATTGGTTGTGCTTTGCATTGCTATGGTGGTCTGGTCGGGGGTCTGCGTCGCGCAGCAGGCAAACGCGCCGGGCATTCACGCTCTGGGAGCCTGTGGGCCTGTGTTTGGGGCCTGCCTTGTCGGCGGCGCGGGGCCGGCGCAGACGGGCAAACGGAGCGGCAGCCAGGCCACGCAACCATCCCAGGCCAAGCCAAGCGCGCCGCTGCCCAGACAGGGCATGTGGGCGGGCAATCCTGCCAGGTTCTTCCAGGGCGCGTTCGCGGCGTTTGTAGGGCACGAAACCGGCCATCTGATCGCCAACGGCGCGCTCAACACCGATCTCTACACCATGCCCGTCCACTACGGCCCGATCCCGTTCTTCACCATCCAACCGGGCCGCCCACTCACCAACCGCGAGCACTACATCACAGCCTCCGCCGGCTTCAATGCCCAGCACATCATCAACGAATGGGTCCTCACCAAGCATCCCAACCTGATGAGGGAGAACCAGCCGACCTTAAAGGGCCTGGCATCGTTCAACTTCTGGCTGACGGTCGGTTACGCCGCGTCCGCCTTTGCCTGCACGGGCCCGGAGGAGCGCGATACGAAGGGCATGGCCGACTCGCTGGGTTGGAACGAGCGTTGGATCGGCGCGATGATCCTCGTGCCCACCGCGCTGGACACATATCGCTACAAGCACCCAGAATCCAAATGGGCGCCCACCGCCAGCCGCCTCAGCAAACTCGCCATCATCTTCCTGGCGGCCAAAGCCCACGGAGAGTAGGGAATAGGGAACAGGGAATAGGGAATAGGGAATAGAAGGGATAGGGAACTCCCTCGGTGCTAGTCGGGTTGGGGTTCGGGCAGGAAAAACGGCTGCGTCCACGCCATCGCCGAGCCGGAGGCATAGACGGTGAATCGGACATAGGCGCGGCGCAGGCCGCGGGTGTCGAACCGGAGCGATCTATCCGTCACGCGGCGCACGCATATCCCGCCGTCAACGCGCGCCTCTATCTGCTGCGCGTCCGGCGTCTCGATCTCGATCACGCCGTTTTCCAAGCGTATGTCGTCGATTGTCGCCCCGCTGGAGGCATAGAAGTTGCCCCTTGCTATCGCTGCCATTATGTTTCTCGCAGAGCGCCCCTTTGATCTGACGTAGATCGCTGCCAGCCCGATATCGGGTTCTCGGTGCGAGTCGTCGGCCGCGAAGCCCAGGACCTTCTTGCCGCGCGCCAGCAGGTAGTCCCACTTGTCCGTGGCGATGGCGTAACCCGCCAGCCGCTCGATCACGGCATTGTAGATCTCGATGCCCGCATAGTCGTGCTTTGCTTCCAGTTCTTCGCGCCGGTAGTGCGGCGTTAACTGCCAGTTCGGATGGTCAAGTATCACCAGCGCCTTCGTGTCCGCCAGGCTGTCGAGAAGAACGGTGTGATCGGATATGGCGATGGCGGTCTTAAGAACGGATGGATCGAGCGAGCATACGCCCGTGTGACACCCGCCCGCGGCGTCGTTCCATTCGACGCCGGGTATGAGCGCGATCCGGTCATCCGCGTGGAGTGTGTGGGTCATGTGGTCCGAGATGGAGACAAAGTCGTAGCCTCGCTCCACGTATGCGCCCACGCAGTCCTCGACGCTGATCTGGCCGCACAGACTGCCCGGGCTGGTGTGCGTGTGGAGGTTGCCCTTGAGCCATTGCCCGTTCCTGTCCTCGTAGGGATTGGCCCAGTTCACATGATCTTTCAATGCTGCTGCCTCGTAACACGGGGATACTCCCCTTTATCCGTTCGCCGCAGGAAACGGCGCGCCTGAGCAAGTATAGTGCATATAAGGCTGCCTTCGCAAGGGCAGGCACAAGAGGATCGGGGGAGTTTTGACGTGACATCACCGGATACAAGCGCGCTCTCACTGACCAGGACCAGCGGGTTCGGAGAGTTCTATGACGTGTGCGGGCACAAGTCCCTGCTTATGGGGGCGGAAGGAAAGGACTTCGAGGTCTGGATATACCCCTTCAAAGCCTTTCGAGACTGCAAGGTGGGTGTTGTTCAAGCGGGCAAGGTGCTGTGGCTGTGGCCGTTTCTGACAAACGTCGAAGTCGCGCCGCACGCCACCACATTCACCTACGAAGCCCCCGGCGCGCGGGTCAAGCAGACGATCTTCGCGCCAATCGATCAGCCCGCGATCGTCATGCTCTTCGATCTAGTCCCCTGCAGCGATACGCAGGTCGTCGTGCAACTTCTGCCCGACATGCAGCTCATGTGGCCGGCCGATCCATTGAAGCTCGATCCCGCTGCGAACCAGCAGGCCGATAGCGGGCGTTGGGTCTTGAAGAGTATGAACAGGCAGGTCGCGGCCGTTGCGGGTTGGACCGAGCCGGGCTTGCTTCCGAGCGGAGTGGACGCAGATTGCCCGACAGGCGCGATACTGTCGGTCGGGCAAGCCAGGGAAGGCCATGCGTGCTTCATAGTCACCGGCGATAAGCACGGCGAAGCCCCGGCCCTGGCGGTCTGGGACGGCATAGCCTCCGCGCCGAAAGACCATCTTCGGGAGGCAATGGCGTACTACGCGGCGCTGGATGCCGGGACAACCGGTTTCGAGTGCCCCGACGCCGATCTTGTCGAGGCCTTCCGCTGGGCCAAGATCGGGTTGGACAAGTGCTACAAGGTGAGTCCTGACGTCGGCGCGGGGTTTGTGGCGGGCTACGGCCCCTCTGGTGAAGGCGCCAGGCCGGGGTTCGGCTGGTATTTCGGCAGAGACTCCTCCTGGAGCCAGTTCGCGTTCAACTGCATCGGAGGGTTTGCTAAGTCGAGGGACAACCTGGAGCTGCTTGGCCGGTTCCAGATCCGTGACGGGCAGAACCGCGGCAAGATCTACCATGAGCTTTCAGCTGCGCACGACTATCTCCCGCCGGAGTCCGTCGGGTATGCCTATGTCGCGGGGGATGCCACGCCGTTCTACGTCGCGGACATGGCGGACTACCTGCGTTGGACGGGCGATCTGGATTTCGTGAAGTCCAAGTGGGAAAGCATAGTCGATGCAATCGACTGGTGTTATCGGATGGATGTGGACGGCGACGGTCTTATCGACAACCCGCCCGCCGGCCACCAGTGGTATGACTACGGCGAGAAGAACATGGTGGACCTGGTCGCCATCTGGCTGCGCGCGCTGGAGGGCGCCGCGGAGCTTGGTCGAGCTATTGGAGATCAGAGAGCCTCCAAGTGGTCGCGCGACGCGGAGCGCGTCAGGCAAATCCTCAACACGGATTTCTGGGACGATTCCCGCGGTTACCTGCATGACCGCAAGCTGCCGGACGGCGCCATGAGCGACCTCACCACCGCCAACCCCACGATCCCTCTGCTTTGGAAGCAGATAGAGCCCGACAGGGCTGGTCGGGCGATAGACCGCATGCTTTTGCCGGACATGACGGTCGGCTGGGGGCTGCGCACCAACTCCAACCTGGACTCTATCCACGTCGCCAACGGTTACCACGAGGGCACCGTATGGCCGCTGGTCACGGGCTGGGGATCGCTCGCCTGTTTTGCCTATGGCCGGAGCGTGGAGGGCATGCGTTATCTGGCGGCCAATGTGGATCTCACCAGGGACTTCTGCCTCGGCTACATTGCCGAGGTGTTGGACGGCGATAGTCGGGTTCCCGGAGGCTGTCCTCACCAG
>Ga0315284_10016710_pt1 | contig 10401 bp, 6 predicted proteins | sample YL17G09_16_MG_FD_203696 | JGI IMG/M metagenome (GOLD analysis project Ga0315284, IMG submission 203696) | Sediment microbial communities from Yellowstone Lake, YNP, Wyoming, USA - YL17G09_16 | ecosystem: Environmental > Aquatic > Freshwater > Lake > Sediment | place: USA: Wyoming | collected...
GGGCACACTTGATGTACCCCAACTGCGTGCTGGGAAACGTCGGCTTGACGCCGAACGTGATCAGGGCTTCCGGGCTGTGCGACAGGAACTCGAATGCATCCTTCAGGGCCTGCTGCAGGACCTCAGGCGGCTCGAGCAACTGGTCGGCTGTCAGGACGGCCATGTATGCCTCGGGATCGTGCTTGGCGAGAATACTGGCGGCCAGGCCGATCGCGCCGGCGGTATCCCGCACCGTCGGCTCGGCGATGACGTTGTTCGCCGGCAGGTCGGGCAGGTTCTCACGAACGATGTCCGCGTACCCGATGTTCGTGAGGACGATGATATTGCGCATGTCGAAGATGGGAGAGAGCCGCTCCACGCATCGATTCAGGAGCGTCCGGCCGTCCAGGAGCTTGAGGACCTGCTTCGGGCGTTTCTGCCGGCTGAGCGGCCACAGCCGTTTCCCGGTCCCTCCGGCCATGACTACCGCGTAATTCATCCTCGAATCCCTTCCATCAGCTCGTCGCCTTCTCCGTCATCTGCACGCTCAGCGGCGTACTGACGCTTCTCTCCAGTGAGAATTCCCCCGTTAGCCGCCGGCCGCCCACGGTGGCGTCCACCCTGTATTGCCCGTAGAAGCCCTGGAGCTTTGCCTGTCCGTTCGGGCCCGTTTCCGCGTTGGCCTTGGTCCACCATTTGCCTTTGACCAGCTCGTGCAATTGCTCGTAGGCGGGCTTCGGCGTCATGTCGTCGCGTACCAGGCCCGCCGGCGCCGCCTGCCATGCATTCTGGTCGGTGAAATCCCACCATGTGACCCCTTCGACGGCGGGATGCGAGAAGAGCACGGTGTAGAACTCCGTCACGGCCTTGGCCTGCTGTTGCTCCCCTTCGGGCGTGGTGGTCCATGCGGAGCCCTTCTTCGGACCCGAGACCACCGTGGTTTCGGTGAAATGCAGCGGCTTGCCGAACCCGGCGAAGCGCTCGCACACGTTCCACGTCTGCCCAGCGCCCCAGCATCCGCCGTGCATGTGCGACTGGATGCCAACGACGTCGTAGAGCGGCTTGCCCTCCTTATCGACCAGTTCCTTGATGACCTTGTCCTGATAGTCGCGATCCGTGCGGTAGTCATTGATAAGGAGCGTGGCTTGCGGGTTCGCCTTGCGAGCGACTGTGAACGCCGTGCGGACGTACTCGCCGATGCCCATTTTGGCGATGGCCTCGGTCAGCTTCGGTGCCCGCTTCTTCAGCTCCTCGCGGTCATAATGGGTGGCCTCATTGACGACGTCCCAGATGTCGATACTGCCCTTGAATCGCTCGACACAGCGGCCAATACGTTTGAACTGAAGCTCCATCGCCTCCTCCGGCGTTCCGGTCAGCCACTGGGGATCGACATAGTTCCAGGCCAGCGGATGGCCCTTCGTAGTGACGCCGTGGGCCTTGCACCAGCGGACGATCTCGTCCGTATGTTCATCCTGCGGCCGATCCTTCTGACGCTCGTACGTCCACCAGTAGAACGGCAGCGTCGCGTAGTTCAGAAGCTCGGCAAAGTGTTTTTCGTACGCGGCATTGTCCGCGGCCGTCCGGCACCCGCCCAGCTTGAAGATATTGCAGCCGAAAAGGAACTTGTGCCGGGTCTGATTGATCTCCAGCGGCACGCCCGGAGGAAACGCCTGACCATCAGGACCTGCCAGGCTCAAAACGGCTGTGCCTTTGCGATGCCGTGCGATGCGATCATCCGCCTGGACCAGAACATCCCCCTGCCGCTCGGAACCCGCGACATAGGGAGCCGTCGCCATGCACGTGATTCCCGCGCCAGCAACCTTCAAGAGACTCCGCCTGCTGACCAGCGATCTGTCTGTTGTGCCATTGCCATCCATCTGTGTCCCCTCTGTAACCGACATTATACCTGCGCGGCGGCCTCGTCGATGAGCTTGATCTCCTTGTACCGGCAGAACCGCTGGAGGTCCTTGGTGATATCGCCGTAGACCGTCTGGCGGTGAAGACCATTCGACCAGTTCTTCCACAAAGTCGTGACATTCCCATCGACTTTCACGTTGATCTTCGTCCGGCAGCCTCGGTTGTCCTCGATTTTCACCGGCGCCTCGATGACCTCGCCCGTGAAGTACAGCAGGGAATCCGTGCCGATGAGAATCGCCTGCGTCACTTTTTGGCCGACGCGCATCTCGACCTGCGGGACGACGCCCTCCTGTCGCTCCATGATCGTGCGGAACTTGTAGGGTGCGACCGGGCCGTTGGGGCCGTCCATCTTCCTCGAACCGAGGCAGTGCGCGAGAATGATGCTGTTCTTGGCCTCATCGACGGTCGGATCGCTGATGAATCCGGGTCTGCCGGTCAGGCCCTGAAGAATGATGTGCGTCATCGCGCATCGCAGGTCCGACTCACAAATCCCGCCCAGGCCGATATCATTGAGCCGGCAAAGGCCCGTGCAAGGATAGGCGGGCAGCTTGATCGTCTTGTCCCACATCGTGCCGTAGCAATCGACGGTGAGTACGGTGGCGTCTTCCGCGGCCAGCATGTTCTCGAAGGCCAGGGCGAGCCTGCAGGCGTTGGCTATCTCCTTGCGGGAGGGCTCGACGACGGCCTCAGCGCCCTTGAGCCACCGCTCGGTTTCGGCCTCGGCCGCCTTCTCGTCGATGGCGTTATACGCCTTGACGACCGTGTCGAGATCGATCTGCTTCATGTCGGTGCCGAACTTCTTTTTCATCTGATCGGCATAGTCCGTGAACGGCCTCGTGGTCACGTTCAGTATCCTGGCCTCGCGGAGATGGTGGATCGCGCGGAACGGCCGGATCGCCGCGGCCAATTGCGAGTAGTCGCTCGTGAGAAAACATTCCAGCTTGGCGCCCGGCTGCTTCTCAAGGGCGCCGAAACTCACCCACTCGTGGCCCGAATACGGCAAGGCGAAGAGCGCCGTCGGTTTGCCCACGCTGAGAATCTCACTCAGCATCCCCCCGATGCCCATGCTCAGGTGGATCACCAGAATCCCGTCCACGTCCTGCAGTCGGCCTTTGAGCTGCTGAGCCTGCTGCGCCGACGTGACCAGCTCATCGACGGCGAAATCGACGTCGGCAAGCTCCTTGCCAAGCCGGGCGAACTGCTTGCCATAGACGCCCATTTCCTCCTGGAAGTTCAGTTTCGGCGTCGGCCAGTGTCCCCCCATGGTCCCCATGTAAATCCGGGCGACCTTGACCTTGCTCCTGCGGCAGCCGGGGCTGACCAGAGCCGAGCTGCCCGGCCAGGCATCTGCCGCCAACAGGTTGGAGCCGGCGAGATAGACGACGCCACCGGCCGTAATTTGCAGAAACTCCCTACGATCGATCTGTCGTGACATGGCATTCTCCCTTCCAAGGACATGTTTGGACGAACCAACCACCCCTGTGTACCGACCACTCGTCTGTGCGATGCGGCTTGTACATCTCACGCAGCCTGAAAAACCCGTTATCGAATGTCTGCAAAATGCGGACGTTCGATCCTTGCCTACATTCGTACAAGGTCGGCGTATTGTAGCAGCAGGGATTTGGTCTGTCCACTATTGAAAGAAATGACGACCACGCTGTTGGCGCCCATGTCCACGAACTTGCGGACCCGGCCGAGGCCAAAGGTCTTGTGCCGGACGAGCTGGCCCTGGACGAACTGGGGAGCCTTCCGGCTGTCGGCGGGCGAAGGGACAGGCTGCGACTTCGCAAAGGAAAGCCCTGCCTGGGGACAGTCTTCCCGTTCAACAGAGGAGTGCATCAGGCCGGGGCCAAGCTCAAAGAGGAACTGCGAGGGCATCGTTCGCAGCATTTGGCCCCGGACGGTGCGGTACCGGGCGTAGCTGATATAGACGTTGGTCTTGGCGCGGGTCACGCCGACGAAGAAGAGCCTGCGCTCCTCTTCCAGGTCGTCATGGCTTTCGCCTGCCCGCTCATGCGGGAGCATTCCATGCTCCAATCCTATGATGAAGACGTTCTGAAATTCGAGTCCCTTGGCGGCGTGGAGCGTCATCAGGGCGACCCGCTCGTTCGAGGCATCATAGGCATCGGCGTCGCTGAACAGGGCGATCTGCTGCAGGTAGTCCACGAGCGAGGGGCTCTCCGTCTGCTGGTCGTAGGCGGCGGCCGTGTTGATCAACTGCTCGATATTCTCCACGGCGTCCCGGCCTTCATGTCCCGCCCTCTTCAGCGTTTCCTCCAGACCCGAGACGGTGAAGACCCGCTCGACCAGCGGCGACACCTTGCCCTCTATGTTTTGTGCGAGACCATCGATCATCTGCACGAAGCCGGCCAGTTTCGCCTTCACGCCGCCGGTCAGGCCGGCGATCTGGTCCACGTTTCGGATCGCGTCGAACAACGAAATCCGGCTGCGGGCGGCGTGAGCAGCGGCCCGATCGACGGTAACCTTCCCGATCCCCCGTGCCGGCGTATTGATGATCCGCTGCAGCGAGACCGCATCCGCCGGGTTCACCAGCACCTTGAGATAGGCGAGGATATCCCGGATTTCCTTGCGGTTGTAGAACTCGACGCCTCGGACCACCTGGTACGGGACCTTGTGGCGGATGAGGGCCTCTTCGAGCGCCCGGCTCATCGCGTTGACGCGATAGAAAATGGCGATGTCGCTGCCCGAAACGCCCGAGGCCGCAAGCTCCCGGACCTGCCGGGCGACGGCGTTGGCCTCCTCGTCCTCGTCCTCATAGGCGTCGATCCGGACCTCGCCTTTGTGCGACCTGACGGGCACAAGGACCTTCTCCTTGCGATTGCGGTTGCAGGCGATGAGCCGGTCGGCGGCGCGGAGGACCTCGGCGGTGCTCCGGAAATTCTCCTCCAGCTTGACGATCACGGCGTCGGGCCAGTCCTTCTCGAAGGCCAGGATGTTGCGGATGTCGGCCCCGCGCCAGCGGTAGATCGACTGGTCCGGGTCGCCCGTGGCGCAGATGTTGTTGTGATGGGAAGCGAGGGCCTTGGCGAGCCTGTACTGGGCGTGGTTCGTGTCCTGGTACTCGTCGATGAGCAGGAACTTGTACCGTTCCGACAACTCCCGGCAGACGGCGGCGTCGGTCTCCAGCAGCAGCGCCGCTTTCATCAGCAGGTCGTCGAAGTCGAGTCCGTGGCGCTCCGCAAGGATCTGCTGGTAGCGGGCGTACACCCGCACGAGGGTCTGCGAGAAGAAGTCCTCGGCCTGGGCCCGGAACGCATCAGGATCGACGAGCTTGTTTTTCAGGGTCGAGATCGCATCGAGCATGCGGGCGGGCGGGAAGTTGGTCGCGTCAAGGTCACAATCCTTGAGCGCCTGCTTGATGCACTTAACCTGGTCCGACTCATCGTAGATGCTGAAATTCCGATGGATGCCCGCCGCGTCGGCGTAAATGCGGAGGATTCGCACGCACAAGGAGTGGAACGTGCTGATGTACGCGCCGCCCGAGGCGCCGAGCGAGGCGGCCCGCTGACGCATCTCCTCCGCCGCCTTGTTGGTGAACGTGATGGCGCAGATGTTGTACGGCTTGATGCCCCACTCGATGAGGGCCGCGATGCGATGGGTAATCACGCGTGTCTTGCCGCTGCCCGGACCCGCAAGGACCAATAGCGGTCCTTCCCGATGACAGACGGCCAGCCTCTGCGACGGTGTCAACTGCTCCAGAGATGCCTCTTCCATGCCCGAACTCGGTCCTATCCCTGTGTTTTCTGAGACTGCTCCATCTGTTGCTGGAGCACCTCTTCCGTCTGCTCCATTTCCTTGTAAAGCTCGGGCCGTTCATTCTTGATGCGGCGCAGCAAATCGTCCCGTACGTAGGCCGGATACATATCATTCTTCAGGAACTGACCCAGCGCGATGTATCTTAGTACGGGCATCGGCGGCAGGTCAATCCGGAACGTCGGGTCTTCGTATTTCTTAATGTAGTAGTCGTAGACTTGCTGAGCGAGACTCTCTCTGGCCGCCGCCTCATCATCCTCGTGGATGGCAAGACGGAAGTACGCCTCCATCAGGGTCGTGATGATCATCTCCGTGGCGTCCTGAATCGCAAGGCTGTCCAGCTCGTCTTTGAAGCGGATCTTCACGTACTCGTCGAGCGACCCGTGGAACTCCTCGATACCCGGGTACAGTTGCCGCAGCTCGTTGTAGATCCTCAAGGCATACCCCTTGATTCCCGCCTGGTAGAACGACATGACGGCGTTCTTGAGCATGTTGCGATGCCCGGTGCGCAGGGAATCCAGCGGCCCCCACTCCTTTTCACCGGCCTCCACGTTCTTCTTGATAATCGCCAGGGCCGCCTTGTCGTAGGAATCGAAAATCCGCAGGTCCGGCGTCAGGAAGATGTCCCTGCGCATGCGCGGCTGCACCGGTCCGACGGCGTTTGCGTCGGCGGGCTCGGCGGGACCCTGGAGGACCGTGATCTTGCCGCTGCGGAAGAGGTTTTGGAGGCTGTGCACGACGATGCGGTCCGTGTTCGTCTCGTTCATGCTGATCTTGCGGCCTTCCTTCTGGGCCACGATCTGCAGCGCCTTGACCGCCCAGTAGATCGCGTGACTGTCGGCATTGCGCCAGTCCATGGGGAAGTGGTGATTCGGGTCGCTGAAATCGATGGGACCGTACGTCTTGTTCACCTCCTGCATCATCTCCGGGTCGAGCTTCCACTCGTGGCGGAGCTGGTAGGCCTTGGCGAAGATGTCGAACTTCTTGATGGCGGGGCTGGCCCGGAACGCGTCAATGGCCTTGAGAGCGTCGGGCTTGAAGCGTTGCGGATTCTGGCGCAGCGACAGGTAGTTCGCCACGAATTCCTTGCCGTCCGCATTGGCGAACGTCTCATCCGCAAGCCGGAGAGCTTGAATGAATGAAGCGACGTTCGGATCGCCCTCGATCTGAGACCATGCCATCGGGGCCCGGATCAGGGCCTCGTAAAACTCGTTGGACTCGCGGCCGAGGCCGTTATCCTCCGAGTGCAGCAGAGGCTCCATCGCCTCGACCATCTGGAGCTTGTAGTACTCGTGGGCGTCGTCCGAGACCCCCCCGATCTTGTGCTGGAAAATCCGCCCGAGCTCACGGTACAGCGAGATCGACTTGGGATTCAGGGGGATTCCCTGGTCGCGCAGCAGCTCATACCCGTTCTTCACCCAGCGCCATCGCTGCTCAGGCTGGCTGGCGGGAATGGCCACGGAGATGTTGTAGGCCATGTTCCAGGCGTGAAACTCCCAGACGGAGGCGAATCGCGGCTGCAACATCGTGATCCACTCGGCAAGCTGCCTGGCGTCGAAGAACTGCCCTTCCTCTTTGAGCTTGTCCGCCCGCATCCAGAGAATATCGACCACCAAGCCCCGGAAGGCGCCCATCGCGACGGTGGCAAAAGCCAGCGTGGGCGGCGCGTTCTCCAGGGGCGTGTTGATCGTAAGGCCCATCGCCTCCCGCTGCCCGTTGATGTAGTCGAGCTGCGCCCCGGCGGCGATCAGCAGGCCCCCGGCGATCACTACACAGGCAAACAGGATGGCATAATCTCGTCCACGCATCGTTCACGCAAGCAATCGTCAGACAATCACCCTGGCCAGCTCACGAAAGCTGAAGATAATCAAGGCAAAGACCAGCAATACGAACGCCCGTAAGCCGACCATGAACAGCGCGACCTTGCCCACATACGCCCAGCTAATCAGTCGAGCCGGGACCAGGAACGTGGTGGGGTTGTGCTTGTCAAATTGCGGCAGAAGCTGAACCAGTCCCTTCACGGTGTACGTGTAGATCACGCCGATGTTCTGGCTGAGCAAGCCGAAGGATTCCATGACGAAGCCGCTGACCGTGCCCGTCAGGAAGATCACGAGGCAAAAGAGGATGGCCACCGGGAACGAGAGGAAGCTGCCCGCCAGGCTGCCCAGGCAGGCGAGGAAGATCAGCCGCAGCAGGATGAGAATCGCGGCGCGGATGAAATTGCCCGTGAAGGTGTCGGCCTTGTAGAGCACCTCCAACCCGTCATCGAGCGGGAAGATGACCACGGTCTCGTTCAGGGGCGGATTGATGAAGCCCACGGCCAGATACCCATCGGCAGTGACGGCCGATCCGGGCACCTCGATCTCCTGGAACTTGCGGGCGGCATCCTTGCGGGTGGCGCGAAAAACCGGCGTGGCCGTCTCCGGCCCCGTGCCGAGTTGGCGAAGGTCGCCGATGTACCAGTCGCCGTACACCTGCTCGTCGGGCGGAGTCACGGAAACGTCGTACTTGAACCGGATGAACAGGCTCTGGTTCGCGTCCAGGGGCCGGACGTTCTTGAACTCCCACAGGAGCCTTTGCCCGACGGGTGCCGCCCGCTTCTCCAGCCGCTTCTGGTTCGTGAGCTGCTTGAGGATCTCCGGTTTCGGATAGTTCGGGTACACCTGCTGCAACTGATCGTTCTTCTCAAGCTTCTGGTAGAGCGCCTCCACCTCCTCGCGGACATCGATCTCGGGCGGGACGAGGCTGGTCCGGGCCGTGTAGAACTGCCTGTCGATCTCCTCCAGCTCCTGCGGCGAGGCCTTGACGAACCGCGGCATGAGCACGGCCGCCCCGTATATGATGCCGGCGAACAGGGTCAGCAGCGCGACATCCAGCGTGACGACGCCGAGCAGCTTGCCCAGAATCAGATGCGAGCGGCGAATCGGCTTCGTGATGACGGTATAAATCTGCCGGTGCTCGATGTCGCTGGTGATCGTATAAATGGAGACGATGATCGTCAGGAAAGACAGGAGCAGACTTGTGAGGGAAATGCCATAGCTCACGAACGTCTGGAGCCGGCCCTTCAACGTGCCGTCGCCCGTAATCGTCAGCACCAGGATCGGCAGGAGGATCAGCAACAGCACGATGAATGCGGCGGCCACCTTCATGCGCAATGCCTGGCGGATCGTATTTCTCGCGACGGCCCAGATTCTACGCATGGCCGGGGTCTCCCTCTTTGCGTTCGCCCTGCCGGTCACGTTCCTGCGTCGTCGGACGCTCCAGCAGATCATCGAGCACCTTCTTCTGGACCTGCCGGGAATCGGCCTGACCCTTCGTCTCGACGGGCTCGGTTCGAGGCGCCTCCGTCCGCGCGGTCTGCTCGGTCGAGGCCGGCGCTGACTTCGTCAATTCCCGCAGCAGGTTCTTGTCGGCGCCGCGCTTGGGTACTTCGGTCTCGGCCACATTCTCCGTTTGCGGCGCCGCCGTGGCAGGCTCCGGTTCGGGCGCACCGACCAGCTTGTCGAGGACGCTCCCCTTCTGGGCGCCGGCGGTGAGGAAGTCGCCGATCTGGGTCGTGCTGACGGCGCCGCTCGTCGGCTTTGCCTGCTGCTGCGCCTCGGCGACGGTATGGATGAAGAACGTCTCGAGCCTCTCCATGGGCGAGGAGACCTCGAATTTGACGCCCTCGTCGCGGAGGATGCTTTTGATCCGTTCGACGGCGTCGTCGCTCACGGCGTCCGTCATGATCTGCCTCTTGTCCGTCTGCTGGAGCAGGTCTTTGACTCGGCCCTGCGCCTGGACTTTGCCGCCGTACAGGATGGCGATGCGGTGACACACGTCCTCGACGTCCGCCAGCAGATGGCTGCACAGCAGGATCGTCTTGCCTCGCTCCGCCAGTTTCAGGACGAGGTCCTTGATCTGTCGCGTCCCGATGGGGTCGAGGCCGGTCGTCGGCTCGTCGAGAATCAGCAGGTCCGGGTCGTTGATGAGGGCCTGCGCCAGGCCGATTCGCCGCGCCATGCCCTTGGAGTACGTGCCCACGGGCCGGCTCGCGACGGCCTTGAGGCCCACCATCTCCAGCAGGGCCTCGATCCGCATCTGACGCACCTCGCGGGTCAGCCCGAACAGCCGGCCGTAGAAATCCAGAGTCTCACGGGCGTTGAGGAACCTGTACAGATACGACTCCTCGGGAAGAAAGCCGATGCGCGCGTTGATCTTCGGGTTGGTCCCGTCGCCGCCGAGCAGCAGCGCGTGACCCTTCGTCGGATGGAGCAGGCCGAGCAGCATCTTGAGGGTCGTCGTCTTGCCTGAGCCGTTTGGACCGAGCAGCCCGAAGACCTCGTTGTGCCGAATCTGCAGGTTGAGGTCGTCAACGGCATACACCTTGGTCCGGCCCCACCAGTCGGAAAAGACCTTGGTCAACCCGATTGTCTCGACCGCATAGCTTTCCATCGTCTCTACGCCTCCTGCGGCTCGTGGTCGATGTCTTCACCGTAGCGGACCAGGCGGGCACTGTTGAACACGACGACCAGCGAGCTGGCGAAGTGCAGGAACGCGGCCACCGCCGGCGGCACGAACTTCGACATGGAGATGCCGATGATGATGAACGCCACACCGAACGCCAGGTTCTGGTTGATCACCCTTCGCGTCTTGCGGGACACCTGGACGAGGAACGGAATGCGGCGTAAATCGTCGTTCATCAGGGCAATCGACGCGGAGTTGATCGCCACGTCGCTGCCGGCGGCGCCC
>Ga0315284_10016711_pt1 | contig 10400 bp, 4 predicted proteins | sample YL17G09_16_MG_FD_203696 | JGI IMG/M metagenome (GOLD analysis project Ga0315284, IMG submission 203696) | Sediment microbial communities from Yellowstone Lake, YNP, Wyoming, USA - YL17G09_16 | ecosystem: Environmental > Aquatic > Freshwater > Lake > Sediment | place: USA: Wyoming | collected...
TGGCGTGCCCACCGCTTCCACCTTCCTCGCACTGTCGTCTCCTGTGCTGGCGATCGGGGCGAGCGCGCAGGCCGACGCGGCGGCCGCGGCCGCGCGGCGGAGTGGTGGTGGCGGCGGCCTTGCCACCGCTCGCCCCTCGGCCGGCGCGCGCCGGCCCTCCGCGGCGGACGCGGCGTCCCGGGGCCTGGCCGGCCTGGCGTCCTCTCAGCTGGGCCAGGTCCTGGTGGAGGCGTACGGGGGTGGCGGCGGCGGCGAGGAGGAGGGCGGCGGCGGGGTGGCGGCTGCCCCGCCCCCACGGCCGCGGCCGTCGCCGCTGCCCCGAGTGGCCACCGCCAGGCGGCCGACCGCGCCTCCTGCCGCCCGCCGCCCGCCCGGCGCTGCTGCTGCTGCTGCTGCTGCTACTGCTGCTGCCCCGGCGGCGCCGCCTCCCCCACCGCGCCGCCCGCGCGCGCCCCCGACGCGGCCGGCCGTGGCAGCGCCCAGGCGGGAGGGCGCCGCTGCTCCCTACCCCCTTTCCCCCCCTCCACCGCCGCCCCGCGCCCCCTCCGCCTTGGACGAAGCCCTCGCCCGCCTGGCCGCGTCCGCCGCGGCGGTCGGCATCCGGGGCGCGCCGCCGCCGCCGCCGCCCACCGCGCGCGCGGGCGGGGCGACGATTGACGGGGCGGTGGCCGCGGCCGTGCAGCACGACACGCGCGCTGGGCCCTCCCCCCCGCACTCCCCGGCCGCCACCGGCGAGGAAGTCGATTTCGCGGCGGCGCTGGGCTCCATCCTTGACCTCGGCGGCGATGACGACCAGCCCGAGGCGCCCTGGCTGCCCAGCATGGGCGGGCCGAAGGGAGGCGGCGGCGCGGCGTTGGCGGGGGGAACAGGGAAAACACAAAAGTGCCGGCTGGCGGGCGCCCTGGCCAGCCCGGACTCGACCGGCACGCACCCCGGCCTCCTGAGCGCATGGCGGCCTGCCGCCCGCCTGCCGGCCTCGCCGGGAGAGTCCGAGGGCGTGGGCGGCGGCGGCGCGGGCGGGAGGGGGTTTGAGGAGGAGGAGGAGGGGGACGGTGTGGTGGGCGAGGCGAGCCCCACGCCCGCCAAGCCCGCGCCCTTCCTCTCGGCGGCGGCGTTTGAGGGCGGCAGTGGGAGCGTCCTGTTCGGGTTGAGTGGGGGCGGGGGGGACGGGCCGGTCGAGGTCGATGCGGGGTGGTACGATTGAGAGAGGCGTTGGAAAAAAAAAACAGCTATCTACATACTCTCCTTCTCCTTCCTCCTATTCTTCCACCCCACTCACACACCCATGGCCCCCTCCCTCGCGGCCTGGCAGCAACGCCTGGCCGAACTGGAGGCGCGTCAAGGCTCGGGGGCGGTCACCCCGAGGGAGGGAGGTAGAGGCGCAAAAACTCACACTTCCCCTCCTCCAACACCAGGCTCGCGTCAAGGCAAAGACGGCCGACGCGGCGGCCGTGGAAGCCGCGGCCGTGTCCGCCATGGGCGCCTTGGACGCCGAACGGGCGGCCGTGGTCGCCCAGGCGGGTGACACCCTGGCCGCCGAGGCGGAGCTGGCGACGCTGGCCGCCCAGGCCGCGGCGCTGGCAGCCGAAGCCGCGGTCGTGGGTGGTCGTGGTGGTGCTGCGAACACGCACCGCCGCCGGGGGGGCGACGGGGGCCCGACGAAGGCGCCACCGCTCACCCCACACCACCCTTTCGCGGCCGCGCTTGCGGCCCAGGAACATGCGTCGCTGGTGACCCTGGTGAAGGCGGCGGGCGCGGCGATGGCGGGGACGAAGGCGGCGGTCGGGGCGGTGCTCGCGGACCGGGCGGCCCGCGTGGCGGCCGCCCAGGCCGCCGCGGGGCGGGCGGCCGGGGAGGCGGTGGCCGCCCGCCAGGCCGCGGCGGCGACGGCCGTGGCCGCGGACGCCGCTCGGGCCCGGGCGGACGCCCTGCGGCAGCTGGCGGCCAAGGCCGCGGCTGCGGGCGCACAGGCCGCCGAGGCCGCGCGCGCGGCGTCCGCGGCCGAGGACTTCGCCTCGCGCACCGCGTCGGCCGCTTTGGCGGCCGCGGAGGAGCGGGCGGCGGCGGCGGCGGCGGCAGCTGAGGTTGCCCGAGCCCAGTTGGGGCGGCTCATGTGAGGAGAGTGGAGGGCGTGAAAAAAATAAAACGTGCTTTGGAGGCCGGCAACACTCCTCACCTCACCTCCTCACCACTGCCCACCACCCCCGGCGGCAGGATGCGCACGCGCGCCCCCGGCCCCCCACCGCCCACCACCTCCGCAACCAACCCGAATTCGGCCGCGGCCGCCACCTGCGCGCCCAGGGCGGCCGCAGACGCCGCGGGGGCCAGCTCAGCCGCCAACCCCGACGGCAGGACGATGGAGGCGACGGCGGCGCGCGCGTCCGCGGCCGCGGAGGAGGCGGAGGCAGGGCCGGGAGCCGCGTCGCCGCGCCGGGACCACCCGGCGTCCGCGCCGTCGGCGCCCTCCCCCTCCCCCCCCCCCCCAAACAGGCCGCCCCCCGCGACAGGGTCCAACCCCACCAGCGCCCGCAACGCCCGGGTCAGCCCCCGCGCCGACCCAGCCTTCACCGCGTACACCGGCACGCCCGCCTCCCGGGCGTCCGCCTGGACGCGGGGCGAGCCCCGGACCGCGGAGCGGAGGGCGAGGACGACGTCGGCCGCGCCCAGGCGGGGCGCGAGCGCCAGCAGCCCTTCCAGCCCCGCCCCCGCCGCGGCTGAGGCGACGTCCGCGTCGGGCAGGCCAAAGACAAAGATGCGGAGCGGGGGGGGGGACGCCGGGGAGGAGGACGCACCCGCTGCCGCGCCCCGGGCTTGCAGCCCCGGCCCGGGCGCGGTGGCCGGAAAGGCGGCAATGCCGGCCGCGCGCGCGGCCGCGGCCGCGGACGCCGCGTACGCCTCCGCCGCGGCCTCCGCGTCCGCCACGGAGGTGAACGGGGTGCCCCCTATGCCCGTGCCAGCCCGGGCGGCCAGCACGTCGGCCGGGTCGGCGTCGGGCGGCAAGGCGACCCACACGCCGTCGGGGCCCCGCACCCGCACCTGCCCTCCAGGCGGGGGCGGCCCCCCTCTCAGGTGCGCGTCCACGGCCGCCGCCAGGTCCGGGTGCACCCGCCACACCGCCAGGTCCAGCATCTCCACGCACGCGTCAAAGGTGGGCGGGGCGGACCGTTCCAGCACCGTCTTCCGCCCGCCCGGCCCGGGGCCGCCCCCCCGCCGCCGGGCCTCGTCGTCGCCCAGCGTCACGGCCTCAATCCCGCCCACCAGGTCCGCCAGCGCCGGGTTGGCGATGAGGGATGCCAGCGACCCGCCGTGCGCGGTCGCGACCAGCTGCACCCCTCGCTGCGCGATGGTGCGGGCGGCCGCGGCCTCCGCGGCCGTCCCGATCTCGTCGATGACCACCACCTCGGGCATGTGGTTTTCCACAGCCTCCACCATCACGCCGTGCTGCGCCGCCCGGTCCGCCACCATCAGGCGGCGGGCCCGCCCCAGGGCAGGGTGGGGGACGTCCCCGTCGCCCGCGACCTCGTTGGAGGAGTCGACGATGACGACGCGGCGGCCGGCGCCGCCGCCAGTGTTGGTGGAGGCAAGGGCGGCGCCAGGCAGCAGGCGGCCACCCCCACCACCCCCGCCCCCACCCCCGCCCTCGCCGCCCGCACGCCCTCCCTCGGGGTCCGCCGCCAGCAGGCGGGCCAGCTCCCGAATGGCGGTCGTCTTGCCGACGCCGGGTTTGCCCAGCAGCAGGATGGACGCGCCGGCCAGGGCCAAATCCGACGCCGCGGCCGCGCTGCCCGGCACCGCCCGCCCGACCCGGGCCGTCAGGCCGACCACCTTCCCCGCCCGGGACCGCAGCGCGGACACCCGGTGCAGCGTCGCGTCGATGCCCGCCCGGTTGTCATCCCCAAACTCACCCAGCCGGGTGCAGGCGCCCTCCAGGTCGGCGGGCGTGATGGGTGACGGGGACAGCCGGACGTCGCCTGAAGGGTAGCGCGCGAGGGGCGGGCGCCCAACATCCATGACCACTTCCAGCACGTCAGCGCAGTCCGGGCGGGACGCGAGGGCGGCCGCAACGGGCGGGGGCAGCAGGGCGACCAGCCGCATAATTTCCTCGAGGGCGGCGTCGGAGGAAGGGGTCAGGGCGGGCGTGGAGGAGGCAGTGATGGCCGCGGTGGGTGCGCCGCCTGGAGAGGAGGCGGGCGCGTCACCCCCGCCACCCTCACCACTCAGCCGCGTCGGGGCCGGCACCACTGACACGGCTGCCGCCTGGCTGAGTAGGCGGGAGAGGCGGCCGCCGGGCGGGCGGGCGAGGAGGACGGGAGGCGTTGGTGGTGAAGTGGCGGGCGGGGTGGCCGAGCCCGACGCCGACGTGGCAGGGTCGCCCTCTTCAGGTTTGGTTTCAGGCGGGGTCAGCCCACCTTTGGCGGCTCCGACCCTCCAGGCAGGGGCTTGTGTGGGCGGATGTGTCGGCAGGGTGGGCAGGCTAGCGCGCCGGGCACCAAGGCCGGCGCCCGGAAGGCGTGGGCGGAGCGAGAGTGGGCCCATTTCGAGTGTCAATTTTTTTTTTTTTTATTCCGCTCTTGTGGTGCAGGGCGTGTGTGAGGTGTGCCTTACTCAGCGCGCACCAGCGAAGACGCGGAGGCCGTGCACGCGCACACACTGCGCGTTGTAAAGGAGGGGCAGGCCGGCGCGTGCAACGCGAGAATGAGGGAGTGAATGTTTTTCTTTGTTGCGAACTCGCTTTCTTTTCACTCACCGACCCACTCTCCAGGCCGCGTCCGAACGGACGGGCACGACACACACACAGGCACCAGGGGGGGCACACCCCAGACAAAACACACTCCACACTCACCGCAGGCACGTCTTTTGTTGTCCCGGGGAAATAAGGACACACTCCATCTCGCCGGGCGACGCGCCAGTTGGCGCGTGCGCGCCTCTCCCCCTCTCCATTTCTCGCTCTCCCATCTCCTCTTTTTTATATGTTTTCTCAGTTCCCGCCGCCCACCGTCTTGGCCGCCGCCGTCGCCTCCAGCGCCTGGCGCAGCTTGTTCCCCAGGGCCGCCGCCAGGGGCACCGGCACCGCGTTCCCGACCTGGCGGTGCTTCTGGTGGACGTTGCCCGACAGGCGGAAGGCGTCGGGGAAACCCTGCGCGCGCGCGCACTCGCGCACCGACACGATCCGGTCCTGGTCCGGGTGGAACACCTGGCCGACCTTGCCCATGGGCTGGGGGTCGGTCGTAGAGGTCGGGAAGTGGCCGGCCATGTCCAGGCGGCCAAACAGGCCGCGCCAGCCGTTGTGGCGGTCGGCCGTGTTGGGCAGGCACCAGGGGACGAGGTCGGCGCCCTTGAACTTGGCGCGCGCGGGGTCGGCCGCCACGATCTGTTGCAGGACCCGCCAGTCCGCGCCGGGGGTGTTCTTGGGGATGCACCGGCACCGCTCCAGGTTGAGCTCGTTCATCTCCTTGGAAATGTGGTCCAGCAGGGCCGGGTTGGCCCCGCGGATGGCGGCCTGGAAGGAGGAGACCGGGGCGGCCGTGTAGGGCATCTCAGCCGCGGCAGCGCCGTTGGAGATGGGCGGCAGGTCGCCGATCGCGTCCCGCACGGTCACCGTGCGGCAGGGCGCGCCCGGGCGTTGGGGGACGGCCGTGTAGGCGACGCCCCCCGGCAGGTTGATGGTCAGCTGGGGCGACTTGAACACGTGGCGCGGGGCCGGCCACTCGGGCAGGGCCTCGCCGGGCGCGGCGGCCCAGATGAAGGTCCGCTTCCGGGATTGGGCGACCCCGAAGTTGCCCGCGTTCAGCACGCCGAAGCGGACCTGGTAGCCCATCTCCAGGAGGGAGCGCAGGGCCAGGCGGAAGGTGAGGGACTTGTTGTGGGACACAAAGTTGCGCACGTTCTCCAGCAGGAAGTAGCGGGGGCGGTAAAAGTCGGCAAAGGAGAGGTAGGCCATGACCATCGAGTTCTGGACCATCGACCAGTTGCCCTTGTTGAAGCGGTTCATGCCGGAGTAGCCCTGGCAGGGCGGCCCGCCGCACAGGAACTCCACCTCGCCGGGGGCGGGCAGGGAGGCCACGGTGGCGCCGTCCATCGCGGCCACCTCGGCCGCGCACTCCTCCGACTGGCGGCAGTGGCCGGCCTGCCCCGCCTTGGCCATCGCCGCCGCCAGGATGACGTTGCAGTTGGCGCACCAGGTGGTCGAGGCCGGGTTGTTGAGGCGGAAGGCGTCCGCGGCGGGGGCCTCGTACTCGATCGCCCAGCGCGCGTCGGCCGCGCCCGCCTGGTGCAGCCCCTCGGACAGGCCGCCGCACCCGGCAAAGATGTCCATGGTCGCCAGGGCCAGGCCGTCCGACGCGGTGGCCCGGGCGCCGGGGGCGGCGCCCGGGCCGCCCGGGTGGGCGAGAGGCGTGCCCAGGAGGGCCTCGTCCACGGCCGTGGCCAGGCCCGCGGGCGTCGCCTTGGAGAAGGCGCCCGTCTTGCGGTTGAATGTCCCGGCGACGGCGTACGTGTAGGTGGGCGTCGCGGCCAGCAAGTCCGTGGGCGGGGCGCCCGCCGGCGTCAGGGAGCGCTCCCCGGCCAGCTCCTGGGCGTCCGGGCCGGCCACCAGGGCCACCCGGGTGGGCACCAGGTCGCCCGCGATGTCGACCTCCACGCTCTCCTCGCTCGCCCACACCTGCCACCACCCGGCCGCGTAGGCCGCGTCCGGGGAGATGTCTTCCGGGCGGTAGAAGCGTTGCACGGTGAGGCGGGCGGGCGTGGCCGACCCGGCCGCCTTGTGGATGGCGGTGATGCGGCAGACCCCGTACGCGCGCAGGCCCGTGTTGGCGCCGCCCTTGGCGAACCGGCCCTTGACGTAGGACGGCATCGTGACCGGCACCATGGCGGCCGGGCACTGGTCAAAGACGGTGGAGCCCACGAAGGCGGCGTCGCCGACCGCGAAGCGGACGCCGTCCTTGGTGAAGGCGCCGGGGCCGGCGGAGGCGATGCCACGAGGGGCGGCGCCGGCCTTCAGGACGACCCCGACGGACGACGCCAGGTCAGCCGGCAGCGACCGGAACAGGCCGCGCTCCGGCTCATACACGCTGCGGTAGAAGAAGGTACGGGGCGTGCCGGCGGCCGCGGCCGCGTCGTTGGCGGCGCGCAGGGCGCCGTCCTCGGCGGCGGCCGCGTCCCGGGAGGCCGCGTCCGTCGCCCAGGCGCGCGACCGCGGGGACGCCGCGACGGGCCCCACCACGCAGCCCAGGGGGCGGGTGGCCGGCTGCAGGGAGCCCGCCATGAAGAGTTCGGCCTCATTGCCCGCGTCGCCTAGCACCGTCTCGCGCGCCCGCACGAAAGGCCGCACCTGGAGGAAGGCGGGCGGCGCGGGGGCGCCCTTCTTGGCCGCCCCCGCCGCCCACAGGGCCTGGACCAGGCCCAGGCGGGCGTCGCCGCCCTCGCCCTCGGGCGCCATCTCAACGATGTCGCCCAGCTTGAAGGCCGCGCCGGTGGCCGCCAGGGCGGCCTTGTAGAAGGCGGTCGCAGCCGCGGGGGCGGCGGGGCCGCCGGCGGCCTTGGGCAGGGCGGCGCCGGTGAGGGAGGCCGTCTTGCCGGCGGCCGCGGCGGCGGCCAGGGCGGCCGCGGCCGCCGCGCCGCGCGCGGCCGCCGCGGCGGCCGCATCGGCCGCCTCGTCCGTCTCGACCAGCCCGTCCTCCTGCTCCTCCTCCGCGCCATCCTCCTCCTCCGCGTTGCAGTCCTCCGCCACGGGCACGGCCGCGCCCGCGGCTTCCGCTTCCGCCCGCTTGGCCGCCGCCGCCAGGGACGCCGCCTTCTGCAAGTCCGCGAAGTACGCCTGCCAAACGCCCTCCACCATGGCAGTCGCGGTCGCGGTCATCGGCTTCCGGTCCTTCGCCGCCTTGTCCCGCATCGCTGTCGGGTTGGCCCGCACCCCGCGCTTGCGGCGGGCGGCCGCGGCCGCCTTGGCGGACAGGGCGTACAGCTTGGCGTGGCGGCGGGTGGCCAGGCGGGCGCGCAGGGAGGCGACGAACGCGCACTCCCGCACCGCCCGCTCCGGCCACACCTTGGCCTGGTTGAGCAGGATCTGGGCGTGGACGGTCATGAACCGGTCCACCTCCGCCACCTTGGCCGACACGTGGGCCGGGTCGTCCACCGGTAGGGCGGCCAGGCGGGCGATGACGGCCTCGTACGACAGGCGGGAGGGGCGGTCCTCCGTGGAGAGCGCGGCCAGGACGGCGATCGCGCAGCGAGCCGCCTTGAGGACGGGCGCGTACACTTGCTCGTACGCCGGGGTGGGGTCCGTCAGCCGGTACCAGCCCGCCTCCGTGCGGATGTTGATGTACAGCGCGCCCGGGCCGGCCTCCAGGACCCACTCCTGGATCTGGGAGAGCGCGGTGCGGACGCCGGCCTCCTCCTCCGCGGGCTGCCCCCCCCCTGCAGGCGCGGAGGAGCCGCCCACCCCGGCGGACGACCCGCCCGCCGCCGCGCCCACGGCCGCCTTGGCCGCCGCCGCCACGCCTTCCTTGTCCGTCGGGACCGCGCCCGCGCACTCGTCCTCCAGCGGGTCCGCCACCAGGCCCGACGCGAAGAGCGGCGTGTCCGGCTCAACGCCGCCCCACATGGGCAGCAGCTCCAGGGACGCCAGGAAGCCCTCCGCATTGTAAATGGAAAAGTCGGACAGCTGGCGGCGGGGCAGCGTGGCCGGGTCCGCGTGCAGGGCGGCCTCCTCGAAGAACAGGACCAGCTCGTCCGTCTCGTCGTGCTGCTTGACAAAGAGGGCGGGCTCCGGGTAGTCGTCCGCCAGCTCGGACGGGTCGATCTTGAGGTAGGCGGGGCCGGAGCCACCGCCGCCGCCGCCGCCACCCCCGCCGCCGCCCGCTTTCTTGGCAGCCGCGGCCTCGGCCTCCTTGACGGCCGACTGGAGCGCAAAGTCCGCGTCCGCCAGGGCGGCCGCGGCCGCGGGGGACAGGGCGGGCAGGACGACGGTGCGGACGGGGGCGCCCGGCGCCGCGGCGCCGGCAGCGGCCGACGCCTTGCCCTTGCCCTTGGCGTCCGCAGCGGGCACAGCATGAGGCGCGACCTCGACCACGGTCGGGTGGGCCGGGTCGGCCGGCGCGCCCGCGCCCGCGTCCAGGGAGATGCCCGCCACCCCCGCCCCGCCACCCCGGCGGAAGGCCGACAGCGCCTCCGCCACCTTGACCGCGAGCGGGGTGGCGAGCAGGGAGGCGTCGGCCGCGGCCAGGGCGGCCAAGACAGCCCCGCCACACGCCGCCAGCGCCTGGGAGGGGAGGCCGAACGCCTTGCCGGCCTTGCCCCGGGCCAGGCGGGCGACGACGTCATCCCACGACGCGTCCAGGGAGCCGCCCAGGCACGGCGCCAGGGTGCGGACGGCCTCGGCCGCCACCTCCGACACGTCGGCCAGGTGGTTTAGCTCCCGGCGGTAGGCGGGCGCCGGGCGGGCGGCCACAAACGTCACGCCGGGCGCGCCCGCGGACGTGAAGGTCAGGGCGGGGGGGGCGCCGGGGCCGCCGCCCACGTCCAGGGCCCACCCGGCCAGGGGGCCGGCGCCGGACACGAGGACGGCCCGGTCCCGGGCGCCGGTCGCCGGGCGCACTTCCCCTGCAAAGGCGAGCGGCCCGGCAAAGGACACCCGGTCCAGGGCCACCGTCTGCCCCGCGGCGTCCGTGATGACGAGGTCGTAGACGGGAACGCGGGCGCCGGGGGCGGCGCCGATGTGGGCGAGGGCGGCGGCCTCGCTGTCGTGTTGGATGGAGGGGGGAGTGGAGGTGTGAAGAGGGGGTGGGACGGGGGGTGTGGTGCGGGAAAATCGGGCGGGGGTTGAATCTCTCTCTCAACTACTCACGTCTCGGCCGTCGGCAGGGCCCGGACCTCGACGACGTCGCCTTTGCCCACACGCCCGGCGCCGTCGCCCTCGGCCAGCTTGTAGGAGACGCCCTGGGCGGCGGCCCGGCCGGAGCCGACGGCGCCCTTGGGAGCGGCGGGCGCGGGCGCGGGCGCAGGCGCGGGCGGGCCGGGGGCGGCCTTCGCCTTCTTGGCTGCGGCCGCGGTCGCGGCCTTGCCCGCCTCCGAGGTCGCGCGCTTGGAGCGGGGCTTGGGGCCGGGGGCGGCCGCGGCGGCCTTGGGGGCCTTCTTGGCGGGGGCGTCCGTCTCCATGGGCTCGGCGGCGGCGCCCTTGGCGGGCTCGACTGGAGAGACGGGAGGAAAATAAAGGTGAGAGGAGAGCGTGAGAAAAGGAGAGCTCGTATTTTTTTTGCGAGGGGGGGCCTTTTCGCTGCCACGCGCGGGAGAGCCGTTGCCGGCGCCAGTCGCCCCCTCCACACCTGTCTTGCCGCCCTTGCCCATGCTCGGATCGGTGCGTGAGGTTGCGGGCGGGCGACGAGGCCTGGGGCGCACGCGGG
>Ga0315284_10016714_pt1 | contig 10399 bp, 9 predicted proteins | sample YL17G09_16_MG_FD_203696 | JGI IMG/M metagenome (GOLD analysis project Ga0315284, IMG submission 203696) | Sediment microbial communities from Yellowstone Lake, YNP, Wyoming, USA - YL17G09_16 | ecosystem: Environmental > Aquatic > Freshwater > Lake > Sediment | place: USA: Wyoming | collected...
GGGAAAAGCTGTTGGTGTTGATATTTCTGATAAACGATTATATCACAATTTTGAATTTATAGAATCAACAACTGATGATTTTTTTTCAAATAATAAAGAAATATTTGACATTATATTTATTGATGCTGACCATAAATTTGAAAGTGTTGCGAGTGATCTTGAAAAATCTTTGCAGATTTTAAATAAACATGGAATAATATTTCTTCATGATACTGACCCAAAAAGTGCTCATTATATACAACCTGGATATTGTAATAATTGCTATAAAATAATTAGCTATATTCGAAAAAATCATCCAGAATTAGATATAATAAATTTACCAATAAGTGAAGCTGGGTTAACAATAGTTAATAGGAAAAATGAAAATAGACATTTAGATTATGTAAAAGAAGAATAAATTTTATTTGAATCATTTAGTATTTTCTCTTTTTCTAATAAAAATATTAATTATTTTATGATAATTATTCCAATTGGAATAGATTGTGCTATTGCTGAATTTTTAAATAACAATAATTTAAGGAATAGATCATATCCATTTGATTGGGTAGTGACTTATTCAGGTGTTCATAATATAATTGATAATAATTTTATTGATTATATACCAGATGATTTTAGTTCTGGTAAAATATTGAATACAACATATGATGTATTATTTTTACATGAAAAATCACCAGATGATAAATTAAAATATGAACGGAGAATTTTAAGATTTAATACTCTTTTAGAAGATTCTAAAGAAGAAATAATTTTTTGTAGAAGAAGTCATTTACTCGGACATCATGAATATACAAATATTTCTAACGATGTAGAAGATGCTAAAAAATTAAATGATATATTAAAATCAAAATATCAGAATTTAAAATATAAAATTATATTAATTTTAATGTGTGATAAATGTTTTTCTAATAAAGAATATAATGATCTTATTGACATATATCCAAATATTGAAATACACAACATATCGTCAAATAATCCTGATAATAATAAATTTTATAAATATATGGATACAATTATCAATAAATTCATGTAATAATATATTATATATATTATGAATAAACAAAATTTGAATGATATAACAATTTTATCTGAATTAAAAATTGCTTGTTATACAGGAAATGATGTTAGAGCAAGTTGGATTGCAGATTATAATATGGAAACCGATATTATTGAATATAAAAATTATGCAAAATGGGCTTTACAGCACTGGAATATGTATAAAGGATTTTTAAATATTATTGAAAAAAAGAATAAGCCAATATATGTTTTAGATGCTGCTTGTGGAATTGGACATAATACTAAATTATTATCTGAAGAAATATCAAATTCAACAATATATGGAATTGATATGGATGAAAACTCTATAAAATTAGCAAATAAATATAATAAAAGTGAAAATATAGTTTATAAATTAGAAGATTTATTTAATTCTTCTTTTGATTATAAGTTTGACTATATTTTTTTTCTAGAAATATTGGAACATATAAAGTCGGAAAACCATTATACTATTATTGATAAACTATTAAATTTATTAAATGATGATGGTTATTTATTTATATCTACACCAAATGAATTAGATAATCCGGATGCATTGTCCGAACATATTGGTCTATTAAATAGAAAAAGAACATCTCAATTTATTGATAGATATAAAAATAATATTGTCTATTCTAGTTTTTATGATAATACAAAATTACATACAAATGATTATATAATAGATGAACCAATTGAAACTTATGAATATACATCTTCTGGAATAGGAGGTATTGAAGGTGCACCAAATAAATCCCATTTTAAAATAATAATGAAAAAATAAAATATAAAACATAGAATATATAATGTCAGTTATTCTAGTAAATGATTTTTTATTTGGCATGTTAGGAGAAAAAAAAGTTTTATGGAATTATATGTTAGATGGTATTAGAAATCTAGTACCAGTAGATACAAAAATATTAAAAGATAATAACCAATATAATAATAATTTATCATTTGAAGAAAATGTTGCAAATTATATAAAAAATAATTATCCAGATTGTAAATTAATTATTCAAAATGGTTCTTATTTTAATTTAATACCAATCAATATAAAAAAAATAATATTAATTCAAGATAATTTAAGAAAAATGAACATAAAATCACCAATGCAAGAAACTAATTTTAAAAATGCAGATATTGTTGTAACTAATAGTAATGAAGTTGATAATTATTATAATGACCGACAATGTGTTCAAATTCCTTTAGGTATAGATAGTGATTTTTTTAAAATTATTCCTAGGGAAAATTTATCATTTCCAATCGATTGTAAAATTGGAATTTTTGTTGGAAGCTTCACTGAAGTGAAAGGATGGAGCACAATGAAAAAAATTATTGAAAGACATAGTGAAATATTTTGGATATTAGTTACAAAACATGAAAATGAATGTTATTCCTCAAATAATTCAAAAGTTTATAATAAAATAGATCAACATTTATTGGTAAAATTATTAAATTGTTCCGATTTTTTTATTTTACCATCACCATCAGAAACACAATGTTTAGCAGCAATTGAGGCAAATTTATGTAATATCCCAGTAATAATGTATAATACCGGATATATTACTAATTTAACAGAAGAAGAAAAAAGTATGATTGGGGTAGTTACAAATGATTTTAATGAAAATGATATTCATAAAGTTGCATACACAAAATTTGAATCTAGAAATATTATATTAAATAAATATTCAATCGAATCAATGAATAATAAATGGGTAAGTTTAATTGATTATTGTTTATAAATAAGTTTAATTCAGCCAATAATTTTATTTTGTAAAATTATGAAGAAAACGGTTGTAACTATTACTGGAATTCGCCCCGATTTTATTCGTATGGCTTTTGTTTTTAAGGAATTAGATAAACATTTTAATCATGTTTTGGTCCATACTGGACAACACTATGATAATAAATTATCAGATGTTTTTTTTAAACAATTAGATATCCGTACTCCGGATCATATACTTGCATCAGGGAAGAGTTCATCCAATCATTTTGAACAATTAGCATATTTAAGTGTAGAAATTCCTAAATTATTTGAAAAGAATAATATACATCCGGACTTGGTACTTTTTTTAGGAGATTCCAATTCAGCCGCAGTGTCCCTCCCTCTTAAAAAAGCGGGATATAAAATTGGACACATTGAAGCAGGTATGCGCTCTTATGATAAACGTATGTTGGAAGAGATCAACCGAACTGTTTGCGATCATTGTAGTGACATATTATTTGTTTACCACGAAGATTATAAACAGCAAATATTTCAGGAAAACATAAAGAAAAATGTTTTCGTTGTTGGAAATACAATTGTAGAGCCATTACGATTATTTGAAGAGAAAATCAGGAAAGAACCTAAGAAAAACAATATGATTCTTATGGATATTCACCGACCAGAGAATTTTAATTTCAAGGATAGACTGGAAAATATTATAGACTTTGCTAATTTATGCATTGAAAAATACAAATTGCCCGTGAAATTATTGTATTTTAAGAGATTGCAAGATAAATTGACTGAATTTAGCATAAACTTGGGGAAAGTTGAAATGATTGAATTATTACCATATGAAGAATATTTGACAACAGTTTATAATTCAAAATTTATAATCAGTGATAGTGGAACTGGACAAGAAGAGCCGGCATTATTGGGGACTTCGGTTGTAGTTCCCCGTGATTTTACGGAGAGACCCCAGAGCTATGAAAATAATTGCAGTGTAAAATTATCTGTTTGTAATGGGCAAACAAATTTTGATGAAGTTTTTGCATGGCTAGAGAGTGATAAAAAAATGGGGACTGAATGGCTAGGAAATGGAAATACAAGTAAAGAAATTATTGGACATATTCGTGATTTTTTACAATAGATTTTTATTTATAATATTTTTTATATTATACATATTATAAATATGGATTCTGTTTTATCAAAAATAAGAATTGAACCTCAAGAATATAAGTCAAAATTTCCTTACCCTTATAGTGCTCAAGATAAATTTTTAGATGAAGATTTTGCAAAAAGTCTTCAACGAGAAATATTAAATATTAAAAAAGAAGATTGGGACCGTTATGATAATCCATTTGAGCAAAAATATACCTTAAGGGATAAATATAATTTTCCTCCATTTTTAGTGAAATTATTCAATGAATTAACTACTGAAAAATTTATGAATGAATTATCAGATACGGTTGGTCATAAATTATTTCTTGATTCAACCCGTAATTTTTGGGGTGTTCATATTTATGAGCCAGGTGATAAATTAGATATTCACGTAGATGCAGGATATCATCCAACTTTGAAATTAAAAAAGCAGACGACTCTAGGAATATATTTGAGCTATGAATGGAAAGAAGAGTATGGATGTGCACTGGAGATTTGGCGTGGAGACAATTGTGCAAAAGATGACGCAAAAATTCATGAAAAAATCGCTAGCATTTCTCCAATATTTAATCGATTAATTCTTTTTAATTGCAATGATTATGCTTGGCATGGTAATCCGGAGCCATCACGTGGAAGCCCAGAAAGCCGAAGAATCTTTATAACACTGTCGTATTTAAGTGAAAATTTCAGCGATGATAATAAGAAAGTTAAGGCATTTTTTGTTCCTAGACCAAATGATCCAGAAGATAAAGAGAAAGATAGGTTGCGATTTTTGAGGGCGGATCCTGAAAAATATAAAGAAATATATAGATTATAAAATGAGACTAAAAATGAAAAAGAAGATTTTTGGAATAATGCTCATTCCAATAAATTAGAATATTGGATTAAGTCAAGTAATTCAAATGATATTTTAAATAATCATAATTTTAATCAAAATATTAGTGATAAACTTATATTAGATCTTGGTATCGGTTTATGGTATTTAACAGAATATTTATCTAAAAATAATAAAGTAATATCTGTAGATATTTCAGATGTTGCATTAAAAAAAGTTAAAGATTTTGCATATAAAACATATAATACATCTGAATTATCAAAAATTGAACCAGTTGATTTAGCAATATGTAATTTAGTATTTCAACATTGCGATGATGATGAAGTAGAAAGAATTATAAGAGAGATTCAACTTAAAGATGATGGTATTTTTTCTTTTCAATTCGCATTTTTAAGAGAAAATGAAGAACCAAATGATTTTGTAAAAGAATTAATTAAAAATAAAACTCATTATTTTAGGTCATTTGAAAAAATAAAAGAATTTGTTGAGAAATGTGGAAAAAAAATAGTAAGTATATCTGAACCAATCCATTGGCGTCATACTGAAAATTTTAGTTGGTTATTTATTAAAATATCAAATTAAATAATAAATTCTTTAAGTTTGACTTAATTTTTTATCTAATTTATATTTATAATAATGATAATATCACATAAATTAAAATTGATATTTATACATATACCAAAAAATGCTGGTACGTTTATATGGCATTTATTAAAAAAAATAGATGAGAATATTGTTATATATTGGAATACAAAATATTCCTCATATGGTTTAAAAACATTGCATAATAAAAGTACAGATATAAAGGAATTATGTAATTTTGATTATAGTGAATATATAGTTTTTTGTGTAATTAGAAATCCAATAGAAAGATTAATTTCTAATTATAATTATATTAAAGGTAATGTTTCCTATCCAACACATAATATAGTTAAAAATCAAACTTTTAAAGAATTTATAACATATAATTTTTCAAAAAAAGATTTATTTGAAACAAATAATATATCTCAATATGATTTTATATATAATAAAGAAAATAAATTATTGGTTAATAAAATTATAAGATATGAAAGATTATTTGAAGAACTAAAAGAGATGCTAACTTCTATTGAATCATTCAATATGTCAAAAATTGAACTGGAAAAAAAATTAAATATATATATAAATAAATCAAAAAAATTCATTACAAGTATAGATAAAGAATTATTAGAATTAATATTATTATATATCCCAGAAATAGAAAAAGAAATGAATATATTTAATTATAATATAGAACAATATATAAGTCATCAAATTGAATAATACATCTATAATAATCCCAGCAGATTTAAATATTCAAATAACTCCTCTTTTGAAAGTGGATTTATTTTACTATTATAATTATACACATCATCTAGAACCAATAAATTCTGATAAGGTGGTTTAATATGCATATAACCATTATCTGTTTTAATCAATCGCATAGCCTGTGTTTCTGATATGAGTGATTCCAACATTTTCTCTCCAGGACGCAATCCAGTTACTTTCACAGGTTTATTGTATTTTTCTGAAAAAATTTGCATTAAATCGGATAACCGAAGAGAAATTAATTTTGGAATTATAGTATCACCTGATTCTCCAAATTCAGCTGCATATTCAATGAGTTCTACACTTTGCTCCAATGTCATTACAAAACGGGTCATATCTTCATGAGTTAATGTAAATTCTTTTACATCTGGATCATTTCCTTTTTCGTGTAATATTGGGATAATACTGCCACGTGAATTCAGAACATTCCCATAGCGTATATTCACAAATTTACGATTAAATACATATAATGATTTTTCTACAATTGCACTCTCTGCTAATGCTTTAGCCATTCCATATACATTTGTTGGCTCACATGCTTTATCTGTACTAACCATTACAACTACTTCTAATTTTGTCAGCCTATCATTATTTTTTTCAACTGCATTTACCACATTAATTGGACCAATTGAATTTGTTTTTATGCATTCATCAATCGCATATTCACATCGATCAATATGTTTAAGAGCCGCCATTATTATAATAATATGGGGCTGCTCTCGTAAAATTGCATTTGCTACATTTTGATAATCACGGATATCTCCAATAATAAACTTTAAATTATCGGTTTTATATTTTAGGCTCATACTCCAATGTTTGCATTCATCTCTCGAATAATTTGTAATTTGATTATTAGAAATATGCTTTTCAATAAATTTATTACCGAGTGAACCAGAACCTCCAAATAATAGTATTTTCTTATTATGGAACATAATGCTATAAAATATTATATTTTTATATTTTTATCAAATTGATTTTTTTTATATTTTTAGGAAGTTTTGTATTAGAATCATTTAAGCAATAACCATTTTTCCAACATTTATAAAATGTAAATACCTTTGTTTTTAATAATTTTTGTGGAATTAAAATTTGAATAATAATATTTTTATTGATATTTAATATCTTATTATAATATTCATCTTGTATTTGTTCTAAATTATTTGAATTTATAAATTTAATTATGATTTCTTCTACTTCTACTTCTTGTACTTTTTGTACTTCTTGTACTTTTTGTACTTCTTGTACTTTTTGTACTTCTTGTACTTTTTTTACTTTTTTTACTTTTTTTACTTTTTTTACTTTTTGTACTTTTTGTACTTTTTGTACTTCTTGTACTTCTTGTACTTCTTCTTTTACAACATCATTTATTATATCACTAAACATTTTAAAAACTAATCGTTCAAATAATGATGTTGTTGGATTTATATTATCTATATTAAAATTATTAATAAAGTTTTTTGTCTCAGATGCACCATTATACCAATGTATTCCAAATGTATTATCTGAAACTATATTATTTGATTTTTCAAATAATTTATTTAATTCTTTCCAAAGAAATGGATACACTAAATCTTTATTTAAAACTTTTATTTTTTCTTTTCTATCTAATTTTTCATATTCTTCAATCCAAATAATTGGACCAATTTTTTGATAATCATTTAATTTTTTATTTTTTATAATTTCTAAAGAACCTTTATATAATTTCTCTAAGAAAAATGATTTTGGAACACTTGCTAGAAATCCGGTTGGTATAACTTCAGAATAAATAAAGATAAATGATTCTACTTCTTCTTCAAAAAAAAAATTTGGTATAGGTTTTATAAATAATATATCCATATCAAACCATATTCCTCCATGTTCATATAATTTTGCAATTCTTGTAAAATCTGCTTTAAAAACAATAGAAATATTATTATCAAATTGATATTCTTTTTGAAAGTTAATTTGTTTTAAAAATATTTTATTTGGGTTAACTTCGATTAGTTTTGATAGAGAAATTTTTTTTTCTATATCAATTGAATGTTCATGTGTATTCCATTCTCGCAAAATATTTTTTGGATTTTCATCTGTATAAATAATTATATCCAATTCTGGATTATATTTATGTAAAGAATAAATCGTTAAATAATGTAATTCAGATAATTGATTTCCTTCCCAATAAGTAAATATTATTTTTGGAATCATGCTATAATATAATATTATAATTTCAGAATTTTTATTTTTACTGATTTAATAGAAGAAGGTATTTTTACAGAAGAATTTCCAAATAAATATTTTTTTTGCCAACATTTTATAAATGTAATATTTTTAGATATATAATCTTTTTTATTCAAACAAATTGTTACTACTACATTTTCATATTGATTAGCATTTTCAATTATTTTATTTTCTAAGAATTTAAAATCATTTGATTTATTTAATGTTACTTTAATTAAATGCGGTTTTAATTCGACAGAATCAAGAATAGATATATTTATAATATTCTTGATTAATTCTTCATATTTTTGAATACAATTTTGGTTTATTATTTTATAATAATTATAGGTTTTAAATGATTTATCTTTATATTCATTAGTATTTGTGATTAAATTTATAATATCATTTTCATTTGTAAATTTATATATTATATATTCTTTCGGAGTTTTTGGGACATCTTTATTAAAATGTTCATAAATAATTGGAATACAACCTGCACTACCAGCTTCTATAATTGCACAATGAAAAGATTCATAAATAGATGCACATAATAAGAATCCAATTTGATTATAAAAAGATTGCATATCTTCACCTCCTTTGTCAGAATGAGGGTAAAGAATAATATGTTCTGGATATTTTTCCAAATAATAGTCCAATTTTTGTATTGAAGTTTCATAAAGTTTTTTAGATTCATCATCAGATAAAAATGGATTTTTTGAATATTTTTTTTTATATTCTCCTTTAATATGCAATGTATATTCTTGATCGATTTGATGTATCTTTTCAAATATATCTAAAATTTTATCAATCCCTTTATTTGTCAATGAATTAATACCAACAACTCCTAATTTTTTTTGTCGATTTGGATAATTTTCATTAGAAAATATATTGCATAAATTTGGAAGTGTTATTATTTTTGATTCTGGAACATTAAAATTTTGAATTAGCTTATATTTAAACCAATCATTCACAAGAATAAGCTTATCAATATTTAAAAAATTAGTAGATTGAATATATATATTTTTCTTATAAAAATATTCGTAGCTATGTAATCTGCAAATTAATTTGAATTTTTTATTTGGAATGTGTGATAATAAACATGCTGATGTTACTAGCCATTCTATCCAAACAATTTTATTATCTCCAATAATTTCTAATAAATTGTTTGTTTCTTTTATTTTTTGAAGTGGTTTTAATAAAGTATTTATTGGTAATTTCAATTCATGAGTTGTTACTTTATATTTATCTCGATTCAAAATATTAATAATATAATTTAAAAAATGAAAATTATGACTAATAAATATTATTTTTATTTTTTCAGACATTAGATAGTATGTATATATAAAGAAACATTTTCTCGTTAAAAACAAAAAAAAGGTTTCTTTATACACTATATCTTTATGGAATCTACTATCCAAGAAACATTTACACCTACATTATTATGGTCTCAAACATATCAATATGTTGAAATTGAGATAATTTTACCCAATATTTCAAACGAAGTATTAATATTTGAGAATAATAATTTTCATTTTGAATTCTCGTCTTCAAATAAAAAATATTTGGTTGATTTTGAATTATATGATGAAATTGAGAATCATAATATATCAAATAGAAACGATAAAAAAATAACTGTTAAATTTCAGAAAAAGGAAGAAGAAAAATGGGATTTCTTAACCAAAAAAAGAGGAATTTATAAAAATAATATAAAAATAAATTGGGATAAATGGGTGGATAGTGAAGGTGAAGATGAAAATGAAGTAAAAAATATTGATATGGGAGGAATGGGAGGAATGGGAGGAATGGGAGGAATGGGAGGAATGGGAGGAATGGGAGGAATGGGAGGAATGGGAGGAATAGGAGGCATGGGTGGTATGGATAGTATGATGAGAGGAATGGGAGGAATGGGAGGAATGGGAGGCATGGGTGGTATGGATAGTATGATGGGAGGAATGGGAGGAATGGATATGGATATGTTACAAAAAATGATGGCAAATATGGGACATAATGGTAGCGAAGAAGGTGAAGAAGGTGAAGAAGGTGAAGAAGGTGAAGAAGGTGAAGAAGGTGAAGAAGGTGAAGAAGGTGAAGAAGGTGAAGAAGGTGAAGAAGGTGAAGAAGGTGAAGAA
>Ga0315284_10016715_pt1 | contig 10399 bp, 17 predicted proteins | sample YL17G09_16_MG_FD_203696 | JGI IMG/M metagenome (GOLD analysis project Ga0315284, IMG submission 203696) | Sediment microbial communities from Yellowstone Lake, YNP, Wyoming, USA - YL17G09_16 | ecosystem: Environmental > Aquatic > Freshwater > Lake > Sediment | place: USA: Wyoming | collected...
AGGAAATGGTGAAAGAAAATGTGTTTATCGTTTAGATGAAAACAATCCTGAAATGGGTTTAGTTTTTCACATGTATAATCACTATGAATCAGTATATCGTTGGGAACATTTTGGCTTAATACAGAAATATAAATAATATGCTTAAAACAAGAATTTTTCCGGAACATAATTACAAAGGCATTTATCTTAATGGCAAAACTCTTCGTCTTGCCCTTGACCCTAAGAGACCTATTTCTGAACTTTCATATCCTGAATTTTATGATGTGAAGGTAACTCCTTATTGCAAAGGTCATTGCCCATATTGTTATCAGGATAGTTTGGAAGTATGTCATACTCCCGATGCCGTTAAACGTTTCGTTGATTATTTCAGTAAATTGAATGAAAATCAGAAACCTTTCCAGATTGCATTTGGTGGTGGCGAACCTACCTCACATCCAAAATTTCTTGAGCTTATTAAAGCTTGTTATGATTTAGGAATTGCTCCTAATTATACGACTAATGGAATGTGGACCGGTAGATCAGTAGGCATACAACAGAAACTTTTGGAAATAACAAAAGAATATTGTGGTGGTGTTGCAGTTTCAACCCATCCTCATCTTAAGAAATATTGGAAGAAAGCCACAAACCTTTACATTGATAGAGGGATATTCACTAACCTTCATGTTATCATTTCAGATAAAAAATCTATCGATGATTTCATGAAAGTTTACAATGAATATCACGGGAAGGTTAAGTATTTTGTACTTCTTCCGTTATCCAGCCAAGGACGTTGCAAGGAAGCTCATATTGATTGGGAATACATGATTGAAGCGTTGCCTCAAGATTGTGCAGATATTGCATTTGGTGCAAATTTCTATCCTTATCTTTGTGAAACTCCGGGCAGATTTCCTGTTTCTCTTTACGAACCTGAATTGATGTCAAAATATCTTGACCTTGAAACTATGAACATTTTCCCTTCAAGTTTCAGTGATAAAGAAATTGAGTTGCAGGGACAAAAATGGGTAGTTAAACAATCCTATATTGAAAGAAAATTTAACGCTTTAAGCGATCACTTAACAAAATAAATTATGAGACGATTTACAAAAGTAATAAATGAACATACCAAATACCCGGACGTAGTTCCGGTTAAAGGATTGGTGCTTGTACATCTTTTTAATAAAGTGTGGAGAATTGGTAGACATAAAATAGTTGATGGAAAAGAACATTCCATAATTTATTCTCCTGATGATAAAGAATTTCATGTTTGGGGAGAAGATGTTAAATCTTTTTATCTTCCAAATTTTGAAGGAACCGGCGATTATGGAACATCTCAAACAAAACCTGATCCCGCAAAAGTTAAGATTTATATTCTTACACATATTCTTGATGAAGTAAAAGATTGGTGTTTTGATATGACTAAAACTCCTGAATTAGGAATTAACGTTAAAGTTATTTTTCAAAATGGAACAATTAAATGGATCGAAAATTTTTCTGGAGATTGGAAAAACCATAGAATGGCAATTCCTTCACAAGTTCCTATGGGATTAAATCCTAAATGGAATCCAGGAGACTGGAAAAGCAAAAATGAATCTCAATTTAATTGGGTTCCTTCAACTGATTATAAAAATATCGTAGCATGGAAAATAAAGTAAGACCTGAAAAATACGTTGTTCTTGAACATTTAACTCTTCCAGATAGAGGATTAAGATTTTGGAGTACAAATACTGGCGATAATACTCATAGTGCATGGGGTCATCTCTGGTATAAAGAAATTCTTTTCACAGATAGTGAAGATGAAGCTATGGAAGCCTCACGAATTTGTAATAACCTTCCGACACACAGTGAACTCGAAGAATATTATCGTGTACTAATCGAGAAACGAAATAAACAAATTGATGCAGAAAACTGAAAATAAATACAAAAACGTTTCTTCATGTCAAGAAAATTGATTATATTAGTACCATAGATAAAAATATGAAAAGACCTAACATTATTGACAACAATCCCTTTTGTTCTATTTGTGGTGGAACAGAAGAAAATGCCGAAATTACTCATATAAATATTAAAGTTTGTGATACTTGTGCAGAAAAATTAACAAATCAAGTTGAAGAAATGGTTAACAATATTAACAACCAACTTACTAAAGAAGATGAAAAAGTTTATTGATTTTTGTATTTTGTTTGCTCTTTACGTATATACTGAGTATATCGTATTCGATTGGAGCATTTATACGAAATTGGGTAAGATTTATTACTACCCGTTTTGGTTTATCCGCGCATGTCTTGTTTGGGCAATAAGCCCAATCTTTATTCCTGAATTTTACTTTAAACAGACGACCATGTATAAGCATATTCAGAAAGTTATGGACTCGCCTGAATATAAGGCACAGTTAGCAAAATCAATGTCAATGTTTAATTTTTAATATCATGAAACGTTATCATATTCTTTTGATGCTTCCGGGTGGAGCTACTCAAATATTTGAAAAATTTACAGTTGAAGCTACGAAATTTACTATTGAAGGCGGAGTATATTATTTCAGAAGAGGTGAAGCTCTTTACAAAACTTTTCCTGCATGTTTTACTATAATCGATAGTATTGAAGAAATAACTGAAAAGAAAAAATGATCTTACCAATTTTCACATACGGAGAAAAAATACTCCGCGACAAAGCAAATGAAGTAGTAGATTTTAACGATCCTACACTTCCCGCTTTTATTGCAGATATGTTTGAAACTATGCTTAATGCAAATGGTGTAGGACTTGCTGCACCTCAAGTTGGTGTAGACAAATGCATCATTATAGTTGAAGAAGAATTAACCGAAGGTGAAATATTCAAAGGAGTGTTTATCAATCCTAAAATTATTAGCGTATTTGGACGTAAAGTTTTAATGAAAGAAGGATGCTTAAGCTTCCCGGGGATATGCGAAAACATTGTACGCAACGAATCTATTGATATTGAATGGTCTGACGAAAAAGGAGAAAAACACCGCGATTTCTTTCATGGAGTTCCTTCTCGTATTCTCCAACATGAAATTGATCATGTGAATGGAGCTCTTATGTCTGATTTATTCGATTCAGGTGACAGGCTCATGAATTTCATGAAATTTGAAGCAATTAAAAATAAAAAAGTAAAACCCCCCTATCCCATTGTATGAAAAAAATACACTTTGATAGTTTACACTTAATCGACAAACTTGTAACCTTGCGTCAAGCAGCCAAAAACATCGAAAGAGAATATAATGAAAACGAAAAACGATTTAAAATTCTTGTAGATGATATTGACAGCGGCTATATTAATGATAATCCTACTTTTGAAGAAAAGATTATTGAGTTAAATATCATTTTATCAAAAAGTGATGATTTATTACAACAAATTGAAATAGTAAATGAGCTTGTAAATGAGGCCAGAGCTCAACTTTCAAATTAATCGAAAAATAAATGCCTCAAAATTTTTTTATGTCAAGAATTTTTGTTATATTTAATCTTACAATTTTAATCACTAAAAACAGATAAACAATGAAAGGTTTTCTTATCACATTAGGTGTAATTCTTACACTTGGAATCGGAATCGTAATTTGGGCAATGGGAGTTAGTAACTCAGAAAATAACCTCAAGCTCCGCGGAGAAGCACAACAGACTGTATGTGAAGCATTTTTCTCAAATATGTGGGAAATACTTCAAACAAAAGCAGGAGTTGCTAATGAATATAAAGAAGGATTTAAAGAAATTTATGTACCCCTTATTGAAGGTCGTTACTCAAAAGGTGATGGAACTCTTATGAAATGGATTACAGAATCTAACCCTCAGTTTGACCCCTCTCTTTATAAAGACCTTATGACATCTATAGAAGGGCAGCGTAATGGCTTCTTCTTAGAACAATCTAAACTTATTGACATCGACCGTGAGCATAAAATGATACGTACTAATTTTCCAACTAAATGGATTGTAGGCAAACGCTTACCTATAGGCGGAGAGGCTGGAATAACTATTCTTAAAAACCTCGCTACTCAGAACGCTTACGCAACCGGCACCGATAGTTCTCCGGACCTATTCGGGAAGAATAAAAAATAATTTTCATTATTCTTTTCATATTTTTTCACTTTTTTTAAAAATAAGTCCGACAAGATTTTTTCTTGTCGGATTTTTTTATTATATTTACTCTATATTCAATTAATATGGATTATAAAAGAATTTTTGAAAAAGCTAATGCCGCTTCTGAATTGCTTACGTTGCTTGAATGCGGTAATGATGTCATGATTTATCCTTGCGGTTTTGCTTGGATAATGCTAAAAAATGGCATTAAAGGAAAAAGAAATCCTCTTGGAAAAGAACTTGAAGCTCTTGGTTTGCTTCAGTATGATGATTACAGAAAGCATTATTATCTTTGGATTGGACAATACAACCAATCAATGACTCATAAAGAAGCACACGCCAAAAATATGGCAGAAATTCTTACTTCACAACTTGATGTAAAATTCGGTTACGATTCTAAAATGGACTAATTATGATTTACGGAGCAATTATTTTATCATTCCTTGTAACATTAGGATTTTTCCTTTTCAACAAAACTGAATATAAATGGTGGGAATTCTTTTTAGGAACTGCCGCAACTGCAATAGTTGTGCTTATATTTAAATTGTGTTTTAACGCCATTGGTGACAGCTATATTGAAACTTGGGGTTCAACTATTGTAAGTGTATATGAGCAGGAGCCTTATAACTATTGGCATTCTGAAACATGTTCACGTTCAGTAGCATGCGGTACCGATAAAGACGGAAATACAGAATATTGCACAGAATATTATGACTGTTCACACCAAGACGACGTAAGTCCTTCATGGTATGCAAAAACTGATATAGGAGAAAGTATAGGAATTACTGAAAGACAATACGATTCTTTAGCATACGTATATGGTGGAAAAAGAACAATAACTGATGAACACCGAAATTATTCACCAAGAGATAAGGCTGTTGGAAGTAGAGGTACAAAATTTGAAGGAAAACAAGTTGGCCAAACTTCTTATGAATATCGTGTCGATTGGCAAAGAACTGAAGCTACTCGTAAAGCAGTCGCTACACAACATCGTTATGAAAATAAAGTTAAATCTTCAGACCTTACAATTTTTAACATATCTTTAGTTAGTAAAGAACAGGCAGACTCAATAGGCCTTTTCAATTATCCTAAACTTAAAGATGAACTTACATATCCTACAATTATAGGAACAAAAGTATCTCCAAAGGTTAATGAAAATTTCCGTAAACTTAATGGAAAATATGGCCCAACAAATCAAGTAAGATTATGGGTTCTTGTTTATGAAAATAAACCCTCAATGATTGCGAAATATCAGGAGAATTATTGGGTTCGTGGAAACATGAACGAATTAATTGTATGTATTGGAAAACAGGACACAATTATACAATGGGTAGATGTATTCTCATGGACCACTAATGAGGCACTTAAATTACAGATAAGGGATTATATTGTCAATCAGAAATCAATCACTGAGAAGACTTGGAATAACCTCTACACCTACATGGATAATAATCTTAACACATACGTACGCAGAGATTTTAAAGAATTTGATTACCTTAAACGTAGAACTAAATGGTGGGAAATACTTATCGCATACGTATTTGGTTTAGCTGCAGCAGTAGCAGTTAACTTCTGGGCTTCAACAAACGAATATAATGATAACAGCAATGGAGCTGGAAGATTTGGTGGTGATTGGCCATCAAGACATCCTTACTTAAGAGAACAAAAATTTAATTTTGGAAGAAAATACAGATACTAACATGAAAAAGACAGTAACACTTGAACAGGAAGATATCGATTGTTTACATGATGTAATTCTTGAAGCACTTGATTATTCCGGAGATTTGACCAATGATGTAGTACTTACATATTGGAATATGCTTCCTGAACATATTAAAGATGAAGCAGAACACTGGGGATTAGATGACACAGTCGTAAGAGATAATATTTATGTATGGCTTCAAAAGCACTAATTATGAAAAAAGTTTATGTAATTTACGATCCTTTATTGGAAAAAATTATTTGCGTCCATGATGAACCTGAAAAAATGTGCAAAGATTGTATAAACGCAAATAAAGATAAAGATGGATATGTACGAGGTACGTACCAACTTGAAGAAAATGAGTTTGTGATAAAAACAGGAAAACAATTAAAATCGCCGGAATAATGAAAATTTATAAAAAATACTTATTTTTGCTTTTAAGCTTGTTTTTCTTTGTTTGCGCATCATTATGTGTATTTCCTTTATTCTTTGGATTGTGGCAATTCATAATCGGAATAGTTGTGTTTACAATTATAGGAATATTTCTATATGAAAAGTTTTGTTCTGTAGAAAAAATGGGAATAAACCTTAACGAACTTAAATACAAAGCGGCTAAATTTTCTGACCAAATGTTTGGAACAGATAGGCCTGCTCATCTCCCTCTTAAAAAACTTTCCGAGGAATCCGCAGAATTGGCAGAATGTCTGATTGAAGGAAAAATTGACCCTCTTGATGAATACGCAGATTGTTTTCTTGTTCTTATTGATTCATTCCGTAAATACTACGGGACTGATGTAGATATGCAAACGTTAATCGATGCATGTTCAAAGAAATTGGATGTTAACACAAAAAGAGAATGGAAATACAATCCGGAAACAGATACTTTTAATCACGTAAAAAATAAATAATATGTACGAATATAAATCAGTTGTTTTAGAAAGCACGTATGATGAACGTCTTGAAGAGTCTCATTGCCAAATATTAAATGGTTATTTTGATGTAGGATGGGAATATGTAGATAATATTTCACAAACTATCGCTCAAGGCTCAAATGGATCAGAATATGGTTCAGTTCTCGTAATTCTAAGAAAAAAGAAAGAAGATATTACACTTTAATAGAAAATAGGTCTTCAAATATTTTTTCGTGTCAAGTATTTTGATTATATTTACTTACAATTAAATTACTATGACCCATACTCGTATATTATATTGGACTAAAGGTGTTGGCGAGAAACGACAAAAACATGACCATGTTTTCAAGAGTCTTGTGTTAAAAACTCGTAAAGAAGCCGAAAGGTATTTGGAGTGGGGAAGTCCGGGTAATGCATTAATAGCTGAAGCTCAAGGACTTTCTAAGTATGGTGTTTTAGAAAATTGGAAAGTCTCAAAGGTTAAAGTTTTAAGTGATTTAGCATTAGAGGCCTTGCCACAATTTCAGCAAATAGAAGCTGAGACTGAAGCTTTTAAACAAGAGGCAAGAGACGCAAGAAAACAGAAAAAACAATTCGAAAAACAATTAGAAGAAGTTAAAGCTGATACTCGTGATCGTTTGGAAAAATGCGGTTGGGGTTCTTTAACTGATGAAGAATTTTCTTGGTTTGTCGCGCAAGGAAAAAAAGATTTTTACTTTCGTCCTTCTGCCGAAGATATAAAAGCACAATATGCTAAAGATCATGCAAAACAAACAAAAACTCCTGACAAATTTGAAGGGTTTGAAGAATTGCGTTCAACTAACGGGTGGTTAGACCCATACGGAAAATATTATCCTGTTGGTGGATTTGCACAACATAGTGCTTGGGCAAGTGATTATTTGAGAGATCAAAAAATAAAAGATGAAGACGAAATAGGTGGCAGATATCCTTACGAAATACTGGAAGACTTAGGTTGGTTAAGAGTAATGGATTGGGGAGCTGCTACAGGAATAAGATTTGGTTATTGCAAGGAACCTACACATGACCAAAAAGAAACTTTGCAGTTATTTTGTGCTTTACACAAGGTTCCTTACACGTTTTAAATAAATATAACTCATGAAACTATTAATTATACCAGATGTACATGGACTTAATGCTTGGAAAGATCAGGTAAAAAACGTAATGTTTATGCCTGATTCGCATGTAATTTTCTTGGGTGATTATGTAGATAGTCGTGGAGAACAACTTACAGGATTTGATATTATGAGTAATCTCAACGATATCATTGCTTTTAAGAAAAACAAACCTGAAAAAATTACTCTTTTATTAGGCAATCATGATTATGCTTATGTATTCGGAAAAACTGCAATTTCAGGATTCAATTATGAGATGTGGGAAACTTATCGCCCAATATTTAATGACAATTGGAATCTTTTTGATATGGCATGGGGTTTTACAGGTGAAGACAAAAAATACACTCTTTTAACACACGCCGGATTAACTGGTTGGTTCTATAGCGCAATTGAACGCGAAATTAAAAATCCTGAAACAACTATGCATCGCATTCTTGGAGAAGATGAATTGTGGAGAAATTTACCTCTTCACGAATTATTAAACTACTTCAAAGATCAGGCTGGATTGATGTGGAAAGTTGGAGGAGAACGTGGAGGTTCAAGCCCATCAGGAAGTATTTTATGGGCAGATAAAAGAGAATTGACTAGTGATACTTACCCTGGCATTGATCAAATAGTTGGCCATACATCAAGCCCATATATAGATATGAAATGGCTTAAAACCGGAGAAAAAATTATTTTCTCAGATATGCATAATGAATGGGATGGTTCACATCGTAGTTTATTTATTGAATTAAGATAGAATAAACGCCAATATTCAAAGGGAGCTTCAAGAGCTCCTTTTGTCGTTTAAATAAGGTTACCTATTTATCATTTTTTATAACACAGGACAAAATCCTGTGTTTCGTGTGTGAATATGTGTGAATTTAATGGATTTTTTAACAGATTTTTAACATCATAAATACTCCCAAATTATTATCTCCTAATATAGTATTCATCTATATCTTCTTAGTGCATCTAGAGACTATGATGTTAAATGCACTAACTGTATTTTGAGCATCACTATAGTCGTATATATAGATATACAAATACCTATGTAATTAACTAAAAAAACAAGAATAAACTATGGCAGAAAAAAATTTATTAATTCTTGAACGCTCATCCCAAAATCTTCAAAAGATTACGAAGAACGGGAAGACTATGCTTGAAGGAGTTTTTGCCGAGTTTGGAATTGAAAACCGTAACGGACGTATTTACGAAGAAAAGGAATACCTACCACACTTGGAGTATTTAAAGAAAGACATTCAAAACAACAACTTACTTGGTGAGTTAGATCACCCTGAAAGATTTGAAGTTGCCCTTGGCAGTGTTTCACATAGAATAACCGAGTTATGGTACGATCAGGCTAAAAGACAAGTGCTTGGTCGTATTGAAGTTTTGGAAGGTACACCAAAGGGACAAATTGCTAAAGCATTGCTTGAAGCAGGAGTTCCACTTTCAATCTCTTCAAGAGCTGCAGGTACAGTAAACGAAGACAAAACTGTTGCAATTCAACAGATTTATACTTATGACTTAGTTGCTAAGCCAGGGTTTGAATCTGCACAATTGAAACAAGTTAATGAAAGTGCTAACCCTCGCCAAAAAGAAATCAATGAAATGATTTTTGCTCTTAATGAATCTTCGAATTCACGTAAACAACACAGTATCAATTCAAAATTTGGTATCTTAAATGAAAACATCTCAGTTATTGATTTAACTGATAAAGTTCCGATAACTTGGCACGGCGTGGCAGGTATTCGTGAAGAAGCAAAACAATTAATCAAAAATAATGAAAGTAAACCAATGGCAGAAACAAAACCAGAAGTTATGAACGAACAAGCAATCCAGCAATGGACAGAGCTTTTCACAAGAGAACTTAGCGCCATTAACAAAAGATTAGACGAAATTCAACAAAGCGGCAACACCGCCGATCTTTCCGGAATTAAAAAGTATATCGAAAAAATACGTAAGATTCAGGAAGATTCATTGGATTGGCAATCTGAGATCGCTAAGGCCGTTAATGAAGTTGCTACTTATGCTGATACATTAGCAGAAAAAAGTAACAAGCATTATAAACTAACTAAGAAGGTTGTAGAAACTGTAGACCACAATGCAAAAACACTTAACGCTACCCAAGATTGGACAGGCGAAGTTGCAAAGGTTACAAACGCAATCGGAGAAACTGTTGATCATAATGCAGAAATGCTTAATGGTCTTAATGAGTGGACAACTCAAATCGCAAAAGGTGTAAACGCTCTTAATGAGTGGGGTACCGAAAAAGCAGTAGCAATCAACGATATTCATGATATGGTTGGTACCTACGGAAAAGCTATTAACGGTATGCATGAGTGGACATCTTCAATTGCACAAAATCTTAATCACTCAGTTAACTGGACTGAAGACATGTTCGGAAGAGCAATTTCAAAAGCTGACGCTATTAAATTAATGGAATACGTTGATATAGTAGTAGAATCTAAATCTAATCCAGAATTAAAATCAAAAATAGACGAAATGCTCAGAAAACATTCAATCACACAAAAACCTCTTAATGAGGCTCAGCTTAAAGGCATCATGGTTATTGACACCGTTGGAAAAGTTGGCAAC
>Ga0315284_10016720_pt1 | contig 10398 bp, 10 predicted proteins | sample YL17G09_16_MG_FD_203696 | JGI IMG/M metagenome (GOLD analysis project Ga0315284, IMG submission 203696) | Sediment microbial communities from Yellowstone Lake, YNP, Wyoming, USA - YL17G09_16 | ecosystem: Environmental > Aquatic > Freshwater > Lake > Sediment | place: USA: Wyoming | collected...
TCTCCTATACCCGCGGTGGTTTCGATACGGCACGAGAGTTGCGGAAAGAATCGGAAGGCTTCCCTGCCTACTCAACCACCGGAGCGGGCACTATCCGATCCACTCGCTTTGATCCAAATACTCAATCACCAGGCCGACAGGATCGAGTTCTGCGGTAACTGTGCGGAAGTCATTCGGCGACCGGTCCGCCTCCCTCTGGACAACCGGCGGAATGCGCGGTATAAATCAAGTGTTGCCACCGGAGGAGCGGTCATGCGCGTTCTGCTCATTCTCAATCCCAAAGCCGGCGCTTCCAGCCGCATCCAGGTCGAGTTGATGGGCTGGATGGGCCAATTTGCCGGCCACACGCTGACCGTGGCAGCTCCGGCGAAGGCGGAAGACGCCTTCGCGGCTGCTTTGCGCGGTGTGTCGGAGGGATACGACCGCATCCTGGCCGCGGGCGGCGACGGCACCATCAACCGCGTGGTGTCGGCGCTGGCGGAGACGGAGATTCCGCTCGGTATCATCCCCCTTGGCACCGTCAACGTGCTGGCGCGCGAGCTGGGTATTCCGCTCGACCCGGTGAAGGCGCTGCAGGTCGCCCTTCATGGCCGGGAGCGCCGGCTGGACCTGGGAGTGGCCAACGGGCAGTATTTCACGCTAATGGCCGGCCTGGGATTCGACGCGAAGGTGGTGTCGGAGATCGTGCCGCGGCTGAAGGAGCTGTTCGGCTCGCTGGCCTACGTCACCGCCGGGCTGCAGACCCTCGCGCGATATAAGTCCAGCCAGTTCTACCTTACCTTCAACGGCAAAACGGTCCGTTTTCCCGCCTGGTTGCTGGTGGTGGGCAACGCCAGTTGTTACGCGTATCAGCTCTCCATCGCTTCGGGCGCGCGCATGGATGACGGCCTGCTGGACATCATCGTCTTCGGCGAACAGAACGCGCTGGACCGCCTGACCCAGATCGGCGCGGTGTTCATCGGCCAGCATATCAAACACCCGAATATCCGCTACTTTCAGGCGCCCGCGATTTCCATCGCCGCCGAACCCCGCGTCCACCTGCAGCTCGACGGCGACCCGGCCGGCACCTCGCCGGTCGAAATTACCGTCGAGCACGAGGCGTTGAGCGTGATGGTGCCGGAAGACACCCCCGGGGACAGACCTTGAACCTGACACCCGTCTGGAAGATGACAACGCCCGGTCGCAGGTCTGTCCCCACGAACCGGAACGCTTGCCTATTCGTGGGGACTGACCCTCAGCCGGGTGGAGAATTGGTAACGAGTGGAAGGTGGGGTCAGTCCCCAATCCCTTCACGACCCCAATACAATCCGCGCCGCCCCGTGGGATTGCAGCCAGGCTTGCACGCGCGGCACGATGTCGCCTTGCAGCACGATCGCGGCGCCTTCCACCACCGAGCCGCACCCCAGCGCCTTGCGCATCGCCTTCGCGATCCTTTCAAGCTCCGCTGGCGAGCGCTCGATGCCGCTGACGATGGTCACCGTTTTCCCGCCTCGGCCTTTCCGCTCGCGCCGGACGACGATCTTTCCGGTCTTTGCCAGGTCGATGGCCTCCGGGTCGGGTTTGTTCGCGGGCGGTTCGGATGCCGCAAATCCCTTCGTCCGCAGCAGCTCCCCCAGCACCGTCTCGCGCGGTTCGTCGCCCGATCCTTCCGCCGGCTTCTTCGCGTGTTTGGTCATCCGCTTCTCCAAGGACCACAGGCCGGTTTTCTCTGGTATACTGATGACGCCGATTATACCGCACAGGAGCAGGTGATGTGCAGACAGGATGAATTCATGCCGATGAGCACACGCCACGTCAGCGACCGGCGGGGATTCACCCTCGTCGAGCTGCTGGTCGTTATCGCCATTATCGCCGTGCTGGCCGCCATCCTCTTCCCGGTTTTCGCGAAGGCGCGGGAGAAGGGGCGGCAGGCGGCGTGCATCAGCAACCAGCGGCAGATCGCCGTCAGCATATTAAGCTGGGCACAGGATCATGACGAGATGCTGCCCGGCGAGGATGTCTGGGCCGACTTGGACCTGCCGCCGAAGCTGCTCCGCTGCCCCACTGCGGCCAACCTCGCCAACGGCTACGCGTATAACCGGCGGGTCGCAGACAAACCGTTGGGCGGGCTGAAAAACGAGTATACCACCTTTCTCACGGCGGATGGGAAGTCAGCGGACAACCTGGCGTTCCTTCCGCGCAACCTGGCGGAACGCCACACGGGCAAGCTGGTGGCCGCCTTCGCCGACGGGCACGCGGCATTGTGCGCCGCCGGCGAGCTCTTCGCGAGCCTGGCGCTGCTCAATAAACTCCTCTTCTACTCCGACCGCGACGGCAACAACGAAGTCTACGTGATGAATCCCGACGGCTCAGTGCAGAACCGGTTGACAAACAACGCGGCGACCGATATTCCCTATGCCTGGAATGCGGACGGCAGCAAAATCCTCTTCTCGACGAACCGTGACGGCAACTGGGAAGTTTACGTCATGAACGCCGACGGCAGCAACCAGACCCGGCTGACGAATAATTCGGCGGCGGATTACCCTGCGTCCTGGAGTCCGGACGGGAGTAAAATCCTCTTCCGGTCCAATCGCGACGGCAACTGGGAAGTCTACGTGATGAATGCCGACGGCTCCGGGCAGACCAATCTGACTAACAACCCGGCGGTAGACTATCCGGGCGCCTGGAGCCCGGACGGCGCGCAGATCCTTTTCCAATCCGAGCGCGACGGCAACGACGAAGTGTATCTGATGAACGCTGACGGCAGCAATCAGACCCGCCTGACGAACGACGCGGCGGCGGACATCCCCGGCGCGTGGAGCCAGGACGGGGGCAGCATCCTCTTCCGCACCAATCGAGACGGCAACTGGGAGATTTATCGGATGAGCGCCGACGGCTCCGGGCAGGCGAACCTGACGAACCGTGCCGGCAACGATTTCCCCACGCTCTGGAGCCCGGACGGCAGTAAAATCCTCTTTTACTCCGACCGCGACGGGAATAACGAAGCCTACCTGATGAATGCCGACGGCACCGCACAGACGAATTTGACGAACAATGGGGCCGAGGATGTCCCGCGCGCCTGGAGCCCGGACGGGACGAAGATCCTCTTCTACTCGGATCGCGACGGGAGCGTCGAAGTCTACGTAATGAATGCCGACGGCTCCGAGCAGACTCGGCTGACGACCAGCTCCGCGCTCAACTATCCGATCTCCTGGCGCTGATCGCCGCGAGATACATGATCATCCACGGCAGCATGGGGAGATGGTAGCGCCCCGCACTGTAAGTCGCCAGATGAATCGCCGTGAAATAGACGATGATTACGACCCCGAGCCAGGGGATGGGCCGGTATCTGCGGCGGACAATCAGCAACGGCACGGCAATGATAAACAACCCCAGGATCGCGAAATAATACCACTGTGCGATGAGACTGGAGAGCCACAGCACCGCGGTCCGCAAGGGTGTGGTGGGGCCCAGCGAGTACTGTGTCCACAGGATGCCGTCCCAATCCGTCAGATACAACAGATACAGCTTACTCGGCAGCAGGGCGATGATCCGTCCGGGGTGCTCCCGGATGAATCGGCAAGCCAGGGTGGCGCAGATCAGGTCGGCGGGCACCTCATCGGTCGATGGCGGCACCATTGCATTCATGCGCGCCGTCCACACGTATTCCCCATTCGCGTCGGGATTGTTCCCGATGAAGAGATTCACGCCGGTGGTGGTGGTGAGGAGCGGGCGGTGGACGACGAGGTAATTGCGGGCGACCCACGGCAGCACCACCAGCGCAAGCGCGGCGTGGGCGAACAGGCAGCGCCTGGCCCAGCCGGCCACCGCGTGCTGCCGGATGGCCGCGGGCAAGGTCAGCAGAAAAAACAGCAACGGCAGCAGCAGGCCCTGCACCCGTGTCAGTGCCGCCCAACCGAATACCAGCCCGGCGGCGATGTCGCTTCCGCGTCGTTCGGGCCACAGCAGGCAGAGGTACCCGAACAGCATGAGAGGGATGAACAGGTTTTCGCTGGCCAGCAGTCCGACATACGCGACGGAGTTCGGGTGCAGCGCGTAGATGAGAAGCGCCAGGCGGCCTACCGTCTCCGAGGCGAACAGGCGGCGCGCCACGGCATATATCAGCAGCAGCGAAGCGCCCTGCAGCAGCACGTTCACGCATTTCGCCGCGAAGACGGACGGCCCGAACAGCAGGAACACGCCGCTCAGCCAGGCGGGATATCCGGGAGGGAAATACGCCGTCAGCCACCCGTCGCTGCGATACCCCTCACCGCGCATCAGCGAAACCGCGTATGCGTAATATGAGGAAAAGTCGCTGACGGGCCGCGACTCGAAGGCCAGGATCCACGCGATCCGCAGGCACAGGGCGACCGCTAGGCAAACCGGAACGAAGGCCGGTGCATGGAGCAAGTGGGACGCGAACCGCAGACAGGACATAGCCGCGCCCGCCCCTCGCGCCTTCACCCCCTCGTCCGCTCCCGCCATCCCTGCACTCCTTTCCGAGCTGGCCGCCCTGATTGTAGTGCGGTTTTACCGGTAGATCAAGCGGACGGCATTCTCTGTTATCCCATCATGGAATAATATCATCACGTGATCCATGAATGCCTTGCGCGATAAGGGAGCCGGCGCCATGCCACTTAATCTGAACTGGTTGCTGCTGTCCATGCTGGTGAGCTGTATTGGCGCCGGACTGTTTCTCTACGGAAAACGCCAGGCGCGCTTGCCGCACATGGTGGCCGGCGGTGTCTTCTTCCTCTACCCGTATTTCGTCCGCAGCATGCTGCTGATGGTGATCATCGGCGTCCTGCTGGGCATCGGCCTCTGGTTCGCCGCGAAGCTGGATATATAGAGCCTGTCCCAAAGTCCACTCCCGGCGTGCGTGCCCCGTTCCCTCACTCCCTGCCGTCTGCCGCCACCGAGAGGAAAATCGGCACGGATTCCGGCGCGCCGATCTCCGCCAGCGCGGTATACGCGGTGTGATCACCGGCCTGTGCCCGCAATACATAAAATCGGTCAATCATGGCATGTTCCGATACCATAGATGCAGGATTGTCCCCAATATTCCGCACGGCGTCGAAATATCCCGCGAAATTTCCACGACCACGTATCTTATAATTGTACGAATGCTCGGGGGAGTTGACTATGGGCACACTGGCGTTGCTGGGCGGGCCGAAGTGCATCACGGCAAAGCCCGCGTCTCCGAACTGGCCGCGCTACAGCGCGCGCGCCATCGCGAAGGTGGCGGCGATGCTCTACACCGGGCGAGGCCTGGCGCAGGGACGCCCAGCGGCGGAGGCGGAGGAGAAATTCGCCGCGTATCACGGGGTGCAATACGCGCTGGCGGTCGGCTCCGGCACCGGGGCGCTGCATTGCGCGCTGGCCGGCTGCGGCATCGAGCCGGGCGACGAAGTGATCACCACCCCCTATTCGTACGGCGCATCGACGGGCTGCATCCTCCACCATGGCGCCATCCCCGTTTTTGCCGATGTTTTGCCGATAACCGGCCTGCTCGACCCCGCGAAGGTCGAGGCAAAGATCACCCCCCGCACCCGCGGCATCGTCGTCGTCCACCTGTATGGGCAGCCGGCGGACATGCAGGCTCTGCAGGCAGTGACGAAAAAGCACGGGCTGAAGCTCATCGAGGACGCCTCGCAGGCGCATGGGGCGAGATATCACGGCAAGCTTGTCGGCAGCCTGTCGGATGCCGCCGGCTTTTCCTGCATGAACACCAAGCTGCTGGCCACCACCGAGATGGGCATCCTGCTGACCGGCAACCGCGACGTATACGATCGCGCGCTGCTCCTCTCCCAGCACACCGGTCGGATGCTGCAGCCGCCGACAGCGCACGGCGGCGGCCTGCGTGAAGCGTATCATCCCTTCATAGACAGCCTGGTGTATAACTACCGGGTCAGTGGCATCGACTGCGTGCTGCTCATGGATCAGTTGCCGCACCTTGCCGACTGGAACCGCGCGCGCGCCGCCAACCGCCATCGCCTGGCCGGACTGCTCGGCGATCTCGACTTCATGCGCTTCCCCGACTACCCGGACGGCGTGGAGCCGGCCTACTACATGGCCGCATTGAATTACCTCGAGGAAAAGGCGGAAGGCGTCACCCGCGACACCTTCCTGCAGGCACTGTACGCTGAAGGGGTCAATGCCATCAACTACATCGCGCAGCCAATTCCGCTGCTGCCGCGCCTGCAGGCGACCGCTCGCCAGGTGCCTTCGGCGCCGTGGCACAAGCAACTTCGCGATGCGGGGATCGAGTATGCGGCGGAGGAGATCCCGGTATGTCTGGAGTTGGCGGGAAAGCGCGCGCTGCAGTTGCTGATCGGGCGCTTCACCGAGCACGAGCCGAAGCTTATGCGGCAATACGCCGACGCCTTCCATAAAATCGCGGAGAACCTGCCCGCCCTGTATGCGTGGCAGCGCCGGCTGGACGCCGTGCCGACGTAGTATCATTTGCACGGTGTCGAATTAACTGCTTTAACTGGTAATGGTAGCGTTGATATTAGCAATGCGAGTGGGGTTTATCCTCACAAACCGGTCGCAAATACATACATCTGCTTGCCGACCCCGGCATCGATCACCCAGGACAGGTACCGGCCATCCGCGCTGAACGCCAGGTGTTCGGGATAATGCACGGAGAAATGGGGTCGCGCCCCGGGTTTGAGGCGCACGGTAAACGAGCCCACGCGCCTGCCGTTCCGATAGAGGGTCAGGCGGCGCGCCTCCACGGGCAGGGACTTGCGCACCCGTTCCCATCCCGCACGCAATTCGATGCACGATAGTATAGGCCCGGCGCCGTTACGCGGATATGACAGCCGTATGACGAGGCAGTGAACTCAACGGAGACGCGACGATTCTGCGGGCCTGGCGGCATGCTCATTGAACGTCCGGTTGCCGGTTTGGGTCCGCCGGCGGAGTCGCGGACGATTCCAGGGCGCGCGCCCGGGTGAATGCCTCGTCGATGATTGTCACTAATTGCGCATCGGGCAGGATGAAGTTTTCCAGGCAGAGCAGGATGAGCAGTTTCCCGCGTGCGACGCTGACGATCATGTCCTTCCGACTCCCATGCGCGATCATGCGTTTACGCGTATAGTCGGCGGTGATGCCTTCCAGAGGGCCTTGCTTGTCGCCGTCGAGTTTGCCTTCCAGGAACTGTTCGAGCGATTTCTTCTCGATCTCCGTCACCAGGGGTTGAATTTGCGCCTGGTCGCGGAACTTCGCCAGCATCACCATCGCGGACGTGTCTTCCGCCTTCGGGCCGGCCGTGAAATAGATTTGCTCAATCCCGTCGGCCAGGCTGTCGCGCGCGGGCATTTCGAGGATTGAGAAGAATTCGCGCAGCGTGATCTCGCCCAGCTCCAGCGCAAACAGCTTCGCCTTCCGCACCCCCAACTGGAGGGCGGCCTCCATCACTACCGGGATATAATCAACCTCGGCGGCGGCGACGGCCGGGGCATACTGGTCGGGGTGGAGAATCACGCGCGTTTTCGTGGGCGGGTCGGCGAGGATCTTCCATACCGTCTCGATGCCCTCACGCTGCGCGTGCCAGTCGATGAAGTCGCGACCGCCGAGATAAACCTCCCGGAAGGTCTGGGCAGATCCGTTCTGCCTGACGAAGACCGAGGGGGCGCTTGGCGTCACCGCGATGGCCAGCATGCGCGCCATCTCGCGGGCGGTGCTGTTCAACTTCAGTTTCTCCGCGACGTTGTCCTGCACATAGACGGCGAATCCTTCGGCGACCGCGCTCTGCGCCAGGATTTTCTCCGCCGAGTTGGCCTTCGCGTCCTGCCCTTCAAGGCCGATCACCTGGTCCTGCAGGGCATGCGTCAGCTCATGGGCGATAATGAGCTTGATCAATCCCTCGCGGTGCATGGAGCTGATGTGGATGGCGCGCACGATCGGCTCAAGATTGCCCGGCAGCAGGAAGAGGGTATGCTCCTTGACGCCGTATTTGCCCAGGAGGGCCGGTGCGGCCGATTTGGCCGCCTGGCGGGCGAGCGTATCCACGTCCATCTCATCATTGTGGAAGAGCCGGCGGATCGTCGGCGCGCTCTCCTTCGCCAAGATCGGCACCAATTGCCGGCGCTTCACCAGCCGCACCGACGGCACGGTGGTGAATTTACGGCCGGCGATCTCTTCGATGAGCGGCACCAGCTCGGTGACGTATCCCTGCACGTCCTCGAACGTATAGGCCGGCTCGGTCTCTTTCAGATCGGTCTCATCGTCCGGCGGCGGGGTGGAATCGCCGGTGAAGACGATCTGCCGGCTATTGGGCGCGACGGCGAATTCCCCCACATTCATCTCATCGTAGATATCCATCTCCTCCGTGCCGTCCGGTTTGATGGAAACGAGGCTGTTGTTCAGAAAGATATCCGAATCCTCATCATCCTCGAGGGAGAAAGGCAACCGGTTGCTGCCGCGGAGAAAGACGATGGTCTGTCCATCCGCGGTGAAGACGGGCGCCGAGTCATATTGAGTAGTCGTGAGCTGCGTCGCGCCGCGCCGGTCCGCCCCCATGATCGTCAGGCCTTTGGCCGGCGCTACAATCCGCTTGCCGTCGGGACTGAACTGTCCGTCGCGTTCGCCGGGGGTCTCCTTCGTCGGCGCGGGCGGCGACACCTCCGGTCCGCTGTCGAGCGGGCGCGAGACGAGCAGGTCGATCGGCTTCTTCTCCACCAGGAACGTCTTCAGGTACAGGATGTTGCGGCCGTCCGGGCTGAAGACGGGGTTTTTGCCTTCGCCCAGCGAGCGCTGCCGGCCGCCGTCGATCTCTATCAGCCGCATCTCGACGGCGCCGGCGGTCTGCACGGTGCAGGCGATGGTGCGGCCGTCGGGACTGATCCCGGTGCGCACCCCAGTTCCCAACAGGCGCTTGTCGGTGCCGTCCGGATTGATGCGCCAGATCTGCTCCGCTCGCGCGCCGGGGACATTTTTCAGATCGACGATCACGCGTTGGAACAGGATGTAGTTGCCGTCCGGCGTGAAGCAGGGCGAGCGATAGGCATTGCCGTCATCGGGCACCAGGCGCACTTCATCCGCCTGATCCACATGGCGCAGGCACAGGCTGCCGTGGCGGATGTAGACCAGGCGCGTGCCGTCGGGAGAGAAGGCCGGGGACTGGATGGAACCGGCATTGCAGACAATGCGGCGTAGGCCGCTGCCATCCAGGTTGATGACGTAGAGCGCATTCGACGCGCAGCCGAAAGTCTCTCTCCACAGCGAGAGCGGAATCAGCGGGTAGTGCAGGGGGTTTTTTCGATCGGGCAGAGTGACGATCGTGTAACCGCCTGTAGTATCCACGACCAGCGTCCCGTGAAACGCCCGCACCAGGGGGGCGAACGGCACGTAGGTGCGGTTGCCCGCCAGGAAGGGTGCCTTGGCCAGCGTCAGGCGCGTGTCACCCACGCCGGCGGCGGTGCTGTTGAGGGTGCAGGTGAACCGCACGTCGCCGCGGATCACGGTGAGCGTCTTCCCTTCGAGCTTCACGCTCGCGCCCAGGCTGTCGGCCGCGGGCTGCACCGGCCCGACCAGCACGCCGTTCACGATGAACAGGTCCGGCGGCGACACGGCGTAGTCCTTCGCATCGAGCGCCTCCGCCCGCGCGAACAACGGCGCCAGCAACAGCAGCAACAGGAGATGAATGCGGGACATGCGATCCTCCTAATCGGTCACAGGCCTTAGTTAGTATATCATGCGCGGGGCCGGAATCCAAATGAACCGCAGATGTCCGCAGATGTCCCCAGATGTCCCTTTTTCGGGAGAATATATTAATAATATAAATTTTTGATATTGACTTTATATTGTTACTAGTATTCCGAGCGGGTTGTGCAAGCCTGACGTTTATGCCGGTTATCCGCATACCGCATCGAGCATCGCCTTCTCCAACAGGTCAGCTACCTGCAATTCGGCGGCCCACCGATCCAGGTAAGCCCGATCGAGTTGATCGTGGCGCATTTTAATCAGCTCGATGACGTCATGCCATTGGCGGTCGGAAACGTGCCCGCCCAGGCGATACCAGGTGAGTTTCGCGAGAATCGTATCCTCGATGCCGGCTCCGGTCCGAGGAGCAGATCGGCCAGCCGGCGCCGCAGCACCTCCTCGGTGGCCGTGGGATGACGCCGGCGCAACCCGGCCAGCGCGACCTGGCGCGCCATGGCAGTCAAGCCGTCCAGCAGCTCCATTTTGCGCCACGGCGGCGTCCGGCGCATCATGGCCAGCAGCACCACTTCAGCTTCCGGGCTGGTATCGGGAGACAGCGTCGCCATCAACACTCCGGCGATTGGGATAGGTGTATTATACCAGACGGCGGCTGGCCAGGACGGATTTGCGTTCGTCAGAAGTTGTCCGGCGCCTCCGGTAACTGTGCGCCATGCCAGAGAAGATATATACTCTACGCAGACTTCTTCTTAT
>Ga0315284_10016721_pt1 | contig 10397 bp, 11 predicted proteins | sample YL17G09_16_MG_FD_203696 | JGI IMG/M metagenome (GOLD analysis project Ga0315284, IMG submission 203696) | Sediment microbial communities from Yellowstone Lake, YNP, Wyoming, USA - YL17G09_16 | ecosystem: Environmental > Aquatic > Freshwater > Lake > Sediment | place: USA: Wyoming | collected...
AAGACAAAGTCTTCAGCACTTAAGAGATAAAAAACTATGTTTTTTTCTGTTCAGTCCTAAAGACAAAATCTTTAGGACTCAAGAGATAAATATATGTATTTTTGATAAAAAATACATATATTTATCTGTTCAGTGCTGAAGACAAAATCTTTAGGACTCAAGAGATAAAAAAGACTACTCATTAGGCGCTTCCACCTTTGGTGCACTCTGCTCGAACATATCCAACCGCGCAATTCTCTGAAATAATCTGTTTCGCGAATGATAATAGCCCAAATTTCGCCTGACATTTCCGATTCGGATTCTCCGTTTGTGGGAAAGGGTCCGTCGTTTTATCAAATAATTCTTTCCCGTCATAATAATTACCATCACAAATCGCCCTCTGGGAGCCCTTTGGACACCCAGTGAAATCGATAGTTTTATAGCCAACACGCAAATATTTTCCGAATTTATTGGGATTATCCACATGATTCGCTTGACAAACTACATTCATATCTTTCCCAATTGGAACACACTTTGTGGAATTTGGTGGAATTACAGCTCCGGCTTGATAGCCAGTTTCACAAACAGCATGAAAATCATTTTGGGCACATCCATTATTTTCAACTAATTTCAGACCATAATTTAGTCCAAATTTCTTTTTGCACTCAATATCGTAACTTATGTAATCCGTTTTAGGATACTTAAAGCATGTAGTTGATTGATATGGATTTGAACTATAACTTACACCAGGAATTACTTGCTTAGAATTAGATTTAAGGGCAGCCGTCATTTGCTCTTTTGATAAACAACGAGCTCCATAATCTGGATGCCTAAATCCAAATATTGTTTTTCCATTATTTTCGTAACTACAAATTCCCATAACTGGGGGTCCTTGATCTATAGATGCAAATTTTTCAGTTGCGCTAGTGGCGCTATTTGTGCTAGTGCCGCTAGTTGCGCTTCTAGTGCCACTTTTACTGCTTTCTGGGCAAGTCTCTTTAATACTTTTTTCAACTGCTGCTTCACAATTTATTTTATTGGTGATATCGCAAACATTGTTAATTACATAGCCCATTTTACCGTCTTTCATACAAATTCCTTGAGCATTTATAAATTTTTCTGTTGTATCTATATTCGTATTAGTGGCTAGCCCAACTATTAGAATAATTGCAATAAACAATACAAAAGTTCCAAAAACGAATATGAAAACACCATTAAAGTATTCAACGAAATATTTTCCAACTAAATATAATGCAATCGGGAAAACTAGAATAAAACTCATTAAAATGTATCCCACATAGGTTCCTGTCTGGTTTTCATTCTTTCCTGATTGGACTATCAAAAAAATTGTAGAAATAAATGTTGCAATTATGAGGACAATTAATATTTTATTCCACATTAATTTATAATATATTATTGTTTCAAAGGTTAAAAATAATATCACTCTTTACTATAAGCACATGGCTGGAGGTTTAATGCAATTAGTCGCTTATGGCGCACAAGATTTATATTTAACGGGTAACCCCCAAATTACCTTTTTCAAAACAATCTATAGGAGATACACCAATTTCTCTATGGAATATATCCCCCAATATTTTCGCGTTCTCCCCACATTTTCTACTACCCAGCGTAATCAACTCACCGTTAAAATTGACCGGAATGCCGACCTTTTGCATGATTGCTATGTTTTAATAGACCTACCCAATATTTATTCAACTGAAGCAGAGCGCTTCCAATGGGTCGAAAATTTAGGCGAAAATTTTATCGCCAGTGCCGAAATTACCGTGAATGGGTTAGTCATTGATAAACACTATAGTAATTGGCTCAATATTTGGGCACAATTGACTATTACCAGGAGTAAGCGCCGGGCATATGACGAAATCACCGGAAACATTTGGCAAATGAGATATCCCGACAAATACTATGGTAATTACAGTCCAACGACGAAGCCCAGTATTGCTGGAAGACGGATGTATATCCCTCTTCTTTTCTGGTTTTGTGTAAATCCAGGGCTCAGTATTCCTCTTATTTCTCTCCAATATACGGAAATCTATATGAATATAGAATTCCGCGCATTGAATGAATTATTCACAATGTGGTATGGATTGAGCCCAGATAGTATCTATGAATTTGGTAAAAATGGAACATCGCCCACAACTGGCATTCCTGAATTTGATAAACAGCTATTTCAAGCTATCCAAGACGCGAATTTACCTTCTGTTCCAGCGGCTGAACTTGTGGACGCACTGGAATTAGAGGGCTATGGACCCCTTAATTATTTCTGGCGATTTGTTAATGGAACGCAGGCACCCAATGGAGTTTGGACGCAGAACTCCTATGTATTCTGCAATTATATTTTCCTTGATGAAGATGAGCGCCGCCGATTTGCACAGACTTCGCACGAATATTTAATAACTCAATGCCAGCGTCAGGTTTTTGGTGGGATAGATGGACAACAAGTATTGGACCTTAAGATTTCACAGCCCGTTAAAGAAATGATATTCACCACACAGCGAAATGACGTCTATGTTGTCAATCAATGGACGAATTACACTAATTGTCTGTATTTTGACTCACTCTATGACGTCAGTTTCGTTAAAAATGCCTTTAATTTTCGCCAACAGCGGGAATTCTATGAAAATAATATCGACCCCTGTTTACCAGATGTTCAGCAACAGTTTGAGCGAACAAATCAGTATGATATTGACCAGAATAATATATTTTTCAGTGGGAAACTGATTCTCAATGGAAATGATCGGTTTGATGAAAGAGACAGCATCTTCTGGAATTGGCAGGAAGCATATAAATATCACACGAATAGCCCCGATTCTGGTATATATATGTATAGTTTTTCACTACAACCCGAGGATTTCCAGCCCAGTGGTAGCTGCAATTTCAGCCGCATTAATCGCGCACAATTGCAGCTTAATTTGCGTCAAGTAGTAAACACGGATATTGAATATGATATCGTAGTGTATTCTCATAGTATGAATGTATTTCGGATTATGGGTGGCATTGGAAGCGTTGTTTTTTCGAACTAGGCTGCGGGGGCTCATATTTATGGCTTCTAGATTTCTTCCACTCATTATGTGATTTAGTCTTATATTTTTTTATCCATTTTATATATACTATGGCAAATGGAGGAATGGCAACGTCTTACACGATTTCAATTATTTTAGGTCTTTTGGCTGCTTATGCTATAAATTTTTTTGTTCCAAATTTGAACCCATTTATTAAATTTTTCATAATTCCGCTGGTAGTGATTTATGTAATGCTAATGTTATTTAGAATAATTTTTCCCGGAATTAATCGTTGGGGTAAGAAAATTGCTGAATACACTAATAATAATGCATCGAGCAATATTCATGCAATGTCATACGTGGAAATATTCCCTCCAATTTTTATTGTTTTTATTCTGATTATTATTCTATTATATAGTGGGCTATTCAAATAATTTTATGAGTATAAACTAATGTATAATTTAAATTGTAAAGTGCTGATGCGAGATTACTTGATCAATCGACAGTCTTTTTTTTACTATCGGACATTTATTGCTCTATTTATTACATTGCTTTTAGTTCATATTATAATCTTGAATTATTCAATAACTGTCTTGCCGGTTTTGTCTATTTACTTTATTGCATTCGTGATATTTTTTCTAGTTTTGTTTCTGTTTAATACAATCGCTGTTCGGTCTTTTTCGAATGAAGAATATGATGCTCTAGTTCGTAAGTGCCAATTATGCATGATTGATCCAAAGGTTAGAGATATTCAAGACTTGCGAGACTTATGAGACTTCAGAAAATTTTCTTATCTTCTATAATATATGAATTATAGAAGAGAACAACGACCTATTTCACAGGACCCAGTAGTTTCATTTAGAAATAATATTCAGAGTGCTCAAGATGGTGGCAGCATGTTTGCTAGCCAGGGCTATCCCCTTTTTTACACAAGTTATGCGCCGATCGATTATGCCAATATTAAGAGCGAGTGCCTTTTAGGAGAGAATGAATGTAGCCCACTTTGTTCTGGGTATACGACGAATAAATGTGGGGTTGTTGCTCCTATTCCTGGTCCTCAATGGCAGGTCCAATCTGCTGCAACTGTCCAGCGCCGTTTGACGAACCAGGAATACACTATGTCAAGGGCTCCTCTGGAGCTGCCTTATCCAGCCCCTTTCATAAAGGGGCTTACCCCCAAACACCATACCTAATTTACCGATTATTAGTAGAGATTTTGTGTTTGCTAAAAATTTTAATTTCATAAAGTAAAATTAAAAATGTTATTCAGAGGCATGTGAGTTTATGGCGGGGATGGATAAAAAACTCAAAGAGTTTTTTATAACCGTGTATTAAAGAAGTAGTCTTTAAGAAAAAGTGTGCTTCTCCCCTTTTTTATTCTATAAATATTATATATGACATCAGATTCTGGTTCCTTTATGGTCGTTTTTCTTATACTGATTCTTATTTTTGCGCTATTTATAACATACTTGCTATTGAGCGCAAAGAAAACCACTGAAAGTTACAACAATTACCAGCCATTCCGCGGAAGGGCACCTAATGATTCTCCCGCGTGCTGCGGTAATTTAGACTGGTATATGGGGAGTGAAAAATACGCACAATATTGTGCCGGGAAAGAAGGAAGCTGTGGTGGCGAAAAATTGGAGGAATACTTCGGCAATCTCCAAGAAAATCTATCCGGGTTTGATCGCCAGGCTGCTGAATGCAAGCAAAAGGGGCTGAAGCCAGCGTATAATCCAGCGGTTTGCACCGATGGGGATACATATGAACCATCTGCAAATTGCAAATGCGTCGATAAGAAGAATAATTGCAAGGAATGCATGGAGAAGGTTAAGTATTACACCGACTAAAAAGAAAAATGAGACAAAAAATCATTATTTTCAGTGATGTAAAAGCACCTAAAAGGCTTGTTTCCACTTGACAGCTTTTACAGCGGTTGGAAACTTTTTTTTCAATATTATTTTACCTTTCATTAGAACTTTTAGATTTTAAATCTTACTAACAAAAGTTTATATAAATTAAACAATGTAACTAACTTATAATATAAAATAATAAGGGAGCTTCATTATATGCCACTAAAAATATTACCCCTAATGCAAGAAAAGGCTTAGTAATAGATATAGGTTCAGTCTTAAAAACTACGTTTTTAAGACTAAAGAGATAAAAAGACGTAGTCTTTTTAACTGTTCTTCTCCACTAATATAATATTATATTATTTTCTTTAAGCCATTTTTTATTTCTCATTTTTCTTTTTGGTTGGTCTAATACAAGGCAGGATTTAAACTTCCAGGATTATATCTTTTTTCTTCTGGGGTTAATTCTTGATTATCTAAAGCATTATATGTTTTTACACGACTTATAGCATTACTTAAAGTATATTTTTTTCCCTCATCCCCTTCGCTTATAAAAATACTAAATTTAATATTTACCAGATTCCATTTATGTAATAAAACTTGTAATCGCCTTACTAAATCTTTAAATCTATCTGTTTCAAATAAATTTTCAGGGAATGTATCACTTGGGTTTACTTTTCTTACATTATATTTTTGTTGTTGTCTATTAAATAATATTTGTGGACTTGTTATTTCAACATTATTTATATTCGTTTTCATATCCATAAAATAAAACAATAAATTACTGGTTATAAAACTGACATTCGTGTTTTGTAAAAAAAGTTCAATATTTTTTTGATCATTACGTTGATCAATACCTTCAAATAAAAATACAATAACTTTATTACCTTCCCCCCCCCTCATCCCTCCCTTCTTCACTGCAGTTTTTTTACTAGTTTTCCCACTCAATTTTGCAACTGGTTTGTATTTTATTACGCGTCCTTTTAATTCGATGGGCTCCTTAAGTTTCTCAATATATCCTTCATATGGACCGTAAGTCTTCTTTTTTGAATCTTGTGTTATTTCACGAATATAAAATTCCACTTTTTTGCTTTTGTTCGCCGCGCAAAGTTTTGTTACCGCCTTTCTGGCAGCAGAAGACGGAGTTGAAGATACATAAAGTCCGTGCTCTTTGCCTCCCATAACAACCGTGAAATGGCGTTTTGAACTATAAGAAGTCTTCTTAGTTTTCTTGGCATTTTTACCTCCAAATTGTGGCATATATATTATTATTTGAGATTATATTTTTTTTGAAGATAAAATAACTGTTCACCCAGTAAAAATAAGCAATAAACCGACAACTATAATAAAAAATCCAATGAATCCCTTTAATGACAGCATTTCTCGAAAAATAAAGTAAGAAAATATCATTGTTACAACTGGAGCCAATGATATAGTTATTGCCATTACATTTATATTCCCTTTATTTTCCAGTGCATAAATATACAAGTAATTCGCAATATAAACAGAAAAGAATGGCACTATTATGAGAAATGGTATATAATTCTTGTATTTCTGTAAATCTATTCCAATCTCTGTCCTTTTCCAAATAAGCATGTAAATTACACTTGAGATCAAATACACGAAAGCCTGGAAGAAAATAATAAGATATGTTGGAACACTTTGGTGAAGGAAAAATTTGAATAATACCGGTGATAAACCCCAAATAAATGCGATGATGAATGCTAAATAAGTGGGGGGAACGGCAGTTCCCCCCTTACTATATTGAATCGCTTGCGATTCGATACCCCCCATGCTCATTAAAACCATTATAAATATAGAATATGAAGAAATTAAGTATTATAATTATTATAAATTCAATTTATAATAATTATAATTGTGGGGGGCGGAGATCTGAGAAAAAAGTACGCTGTGGTGGCGAAAAATTTTAGGAATACTTCAGCAATCTCCAAGAAAATTTGTCAGGATTCAAGCGCCAGGCTGGCGAATGCAAACAAAAGGGGCTGAAGGTGGCGTATAATTCAGCTGTTTGTACCGATGAGGGGGATACATACGAACCATCTACGAATTGTAAATGCGTAGATGAGAAGAATAATTGCAAGGAATGCTATGAGAAGATTAAGTATTAGTTTATAAATATGGAATCTCCAACATGTTCATACCTAACTTATTTTTATTAGAAGAAAAATATTTGTTTTGTGTGACCGGATTTAACCACAAGTAGGTATGCTCTTTAGGTTCTCCATTTTCTAATATATATGGTATAGTAAGAAATATTCGGTATTCTTCTGGTTTCATATCAAATCTAGCCTCTAATGTATCAACAACATACTTCTTATTACCATCAGGATTATACAAAGCATTTAAAATATCTTTATCTGAAATGCCTTCTATAAAATTAAATTCAATTATTTTTTCAGTTTGATTAATTTTTGTTTTTGATTCATCTATTAAATTACTATCTATATAATTTTGAATTAATAATCCTGGAGGAATTATACTAAAATTACTATTACTGGGCGTATTTTTGGTTATATAAATTTTAAATTTTAATGGTTTAGTTCTATCTAAATTGTTAGCCCCCCCCCTCATTCCTCCTTTTTTCGCACCTGTTTTCTGGCTTAATTTTGCAACTGGTTTGTATTTTATTACACGACCTTTTAATTCTATCGGCTCCTTAAGTTTCTCAATATATCCAGAATAGGGTCCATAAGTTTTCTTTTTTGAACCTTGGGTTATTTCACGAATATAAAATTCCACTTTTTTGCTTTTGTTTGCAGTGCAAAGTTTTGTTACCGCTTTTCTGGCAGCTGAAGATGGTGTTGAAGATACATAAAGTCCATGCTCTTTATTCCCCATAACAACCGTGAAATGGCGTTTTGAATCAGAAGAAGTCTTCTTAGTCTTCTTCACAGGTTTCCCTCCTAATTGTAGCATATATAGTGTATTATTTCAGAAAAAAATATTTCTTTAATTGGGAATTGGATTGTCTAATAATCCCCCGAATAATCGCCGCATTATAGCAAAATTATTTATTAAATAATTTTATTCTATCAGTAATTTATCAGTATTTTTGCCCAAATCCGGCAATTGCGGGGCTGCAGGATCATTGCGGGGCTGCAGGATCATTGCGGGGCTGCAGGAGCATTGCGGGGCTGCAGGATCATTGGGGGTCCATATAAATTCGCTTTGCGAATTTATAATGAATATAATTATTAATTTCGCATTGCGAAATTAATAATTATTCCGGGGGCATGCCCCCGGATATGGGGGGGTAAGGGGGGAACTATCGTTCCCCCCCTTAGAGGCTCTTCAGCATCGTCTTATACTTTGTCGTATAAATCTTCTTAATATCATCCTCTTCTAGCTTGTTTAGTCGTAAAAGTAAATCAACATCGTCACTAGTCAATTCCAATTTCTTCACAATTGGCATCAAATACTTCCGCATATCTTCCTCCAAATTCTTCTTATCCAGCAGTTTTATAATATCGCACAAATATTCCGACAAATAGAATGCATCATTATTATTATTCCCGTATTTGTATAAGATCTGGTTAATAACCTTCCGATTCGTAAAATATAGGGAGACTTTGTTTAATAGTGTCGTGTATTTCCTCTTCTTGAAATCCGGTTTAGCCCCTTTGTTACGCCCTAAGATCTCATTATGCTTGAAATTCGTATTCACGTTGGTTAATAAGCCCGAATTTATGTTTAATTCCCACAATTGGCGCTCGAATATTAAATTCTGGACAACATCATTTTTTGCCAAATTTTCACTGACTTCTGCCAAAAATTCAACTTTATCTTCATTCTTTATTTTTATCCCAATATTATACGGGTAATTCTCATGGATTAGAAATGAAAATAAAAATTTGTCGGAATAATACATCTCAATATTTTGCTTAACAGATATTTTCTTTGTAAAAATTTTCTCCAAATTTTCGCTTATTTTGTCTTCTCCCGATTTATTGGAGAAAGTGTCCACAACAAATGCAATATTCTCATCTGTTATTCGCCCCTTCCTTATTAATAGTAAATCTTCCAATATATGATTATATTTGCAAATATCTTGATCCAATATTTGCATTAAGTATTCAGATTGTTTTTTTGTTAGGCTTATCTTGTTAACATCCAGGATTTTATTAAAATAGAATGCGTAATCTTCTGTCTTCAATTTATCCAATTCTACCCAGCACGATATTTTCTTCAGATCACAAATTTTCTTATCCCCGGTTTCTTGGCATATCACAATTATTGGATACATAAGGCGAAAATCAGGCTGATTCGTTTTCTTCACATTGAACAATGTAAGGAAATCAGTTATAATCGATTTATCATTGTTATTGAGTAATGTATCAAAATCATCAATAATGATACAAAGCTCTTCAGTTTTCTTATAAATCATATTCAGCACATTTTTATTATTGGATATCTGCAAAATGAATTCCTTGATGTCTTTATTGATTTTACTATCCTGAATATTCAGCATCCGTGACAGTAAATTATACTTTTTGCAAATATATTCCGCCAAACTCGTTTTAAGTGAGTTCCCCTCCCCAGTTATTAAAATGATTTTCTCATCCATTTTATTCAAATTCTTCTTCTCCTGGAATTCTGTCATCCAGCGGTCTATTTTTGCTACATTTTCTTGTGACAAATTCTTAAAATCTTTATCGTTTTCATATATAAATGGATTAATCATTTACATATGATTATCAAATATTTTTTAAACCAATCCGCAATTCACATAGCCAGGGGACATCTGTTCTGAACTAACACCTAGCCAAGATGCCTTCATTTCTGACGTTGGTCCACATTGGTTTACAAATGTGCAACGCTGTTTTTCTGCGTCGGGATCCATCTTACCATCAGCAGTCATAGCCGCATTTTTGAAGGATTTAGTGCGAGCAGTTGAATCATCGTAGCAGTCTGTTTTTGACGCCTGTGTTGGAATATTAAATACATTCTCACAAATACTATATCCTGCTTTCGCAGGGTCTGCACCTTTATATACCCAATAATCTGGGCATTTTGAGCCAATTTCTCGCATATATTCTAAGGGTGGCATTTTAACACTTTTCCCAGTTAATCCTGATTTAGCTTTATTACTTTTTACAATATAAACAATCAATAATAAGAATAAAATACCAAAAAATGCTAAAACAACTCCTAATATAACAGTGGAATAATTCATCTAATTTATTATGATAAATTATTTTTTCTAGAATGTTGTAGTTACACTTCGCAATGTCTTTGTTCCAGCAGAGGACAGATTTTCTGGCAGCGGTAGAGGATTGGGTAATTTTTGAACGTTGTCTAAATATCCTAAATATTGTTCTACTTCGGACATTACATTTGGAATACAATAATCCAATACAAGCTTATTTAAATATGTTATTTGCTCCTTGAATTTCTGGTTTTGATTCAGACTAAATTGGAGGAAAATTGCCCTCATAATAATTTCCAATTCTATGGCGGACTGTTCTCCTATAATGTGCTTCTTTCCACTCTGGATCCACACGGTATATCGTAGTTCAGTTTGTAT
>Ga0315284_10016722_pt1 | contig 10397 bp, 1 predicted proteins | sample YL17G09_16_MG_FD_203696 | JGI IMG/M metagenome (GOLD analysis project Ga0315284, IMG submission 203696) | Sediment microbial communities from Yellowstone Lake, YNP, Wyoming, USA - YL17G09_16 | ecosystem: Environmental > Aquatic > Freshwater > Lake > Sediment | place: USA: Wyoming | collected...
GATATTATTAGCATGCTGAATGATTCTGGTGTAAGTTCTTCTAATAGAGGTCAATTCAGAATCAAGGGCGTTAGCGACGTTTTAAAGTATGTTGATGTATACAATCCCAATGGTGCAACAACGGGTGCAGGGGTTGCAGAAGTTACTTCAGTAACAACTGTAGCTGATACAGTTGGCTCTAAGACTTCAAGCACCATATCGTCTATTACTTCTGCTGCTGCACTTGACACAAAATGGTTTAAGCTTACAGATTCTGCGGGACTTGTTGCTATATATTACACAACTAGTTCAATTCCAACAGCTGCATCGCTGGGTGTTAATAGGATTATCCCCGTCACGATAACTGGTGCAGAAACTGCAGCAGTTGTAACACAGCTAACATCAGGCTATATCGACGCAGATCCTGAATTTACTGCAACGTACATAGGAACCACAGTAACTGCTGTTAACGCTGATAATGGTGCTTTTGCTGTTGCTCTTGACGGCACTAATGCGACAGGTTTTGGTTTTGCGGGCACAATTGGTGTAGCAGACAACAGCATTAATGGCAAGTACTTCGTACTTCAGGATGTATCTGGCAGCGTTGCTTTTTGGTACGATGTTACAGGTGTTACACCTGAGCCTCTTCATGGCGCTACTAGGTCAGTAAGAATAAGCTCTATTGTTGCTGGCGATAGCGCAAACACTGTTGCAACAAAGACTGCTGTAGTAGTAAATGGTGATGTAGCTTATGCATCTGCCACTGTTCTATCAAATGTTATTACAGCCACAGATGCCGCAACTGGTGGAAGGCCAGCAGCTTCTGCAGGAACGTCAGGGCACACCGTTGCTCAAGTAACAGCTGGTGTAAATTCCACTCCTGAGATTATTTCAATAGCTACGTCTATACTAGTATTCCCATTAACTGGAACAGCTGTTTCTGATATTGTAGACAAGATTAATGCAGACAGCACTGTACTGTATGCTGCAGTAGTCGATGGCACCAATCCTATTGTAAAAGCAACTCGGGATGAGGAGTATACACCAGCTGGTCCTACCAATTACAGCGTATCGCTATCTTATGGTCATGATCCAGATCCATTGAATGCAAAATCAAACTGGGTAAACTTGTATGATGGCATAAACTGGGTTCGCCAATTTGAGAATACTGCTCCCAACTTCTCACTGAAGACGGCTATGGTTCTTCAGGGTGTAGCAACTACTGCTTATTCGATAGAGACTGCTCCAAACCATGATACAACAGACCTTGGCGAGTTCTTCAAACTAGTTCCTGTTACACTAAATAACACATATCATCATTTCACACAAAAAGCTTTATCACAACTTCCGATTGTTTCGGAAGTCGCTATATCGAGTGGCATCAAGAAAATACAAATTAAGTCTAAACAACTTGGTTCTGCTGGAGCTGTAGAAGTTGTTGGCGGCAACGCTAATAGCGTTAGTCTTTCCGTAATTGGTGACGGACAAGTTTCCGCAGGTGCTATAAACGATCTTCTTGAAGTAAGAACTGCAGCTTTCCCTGTCACACTAACTAAGGGTGACTATGTTGAGATTGTTAATGGAAAAACTACGAAGAGAGCTTCTAAGCTTAAATCCGGTGATTCTATTGATGTGTTTAAGGGTGTAGGTAGTGCGACTGAATATCGCTGGAATTACAAGGACACGCAGTTTAGTTCATATGTTCGCTTTACTATTACGGATGTATCTAGTTCTTATGGCAGAACTGGATCTGGAACAGTCTGGCGCTGGACTCATAATGATAGCGGCTCTTATTTTGACATTGTTGCTGCCGTAAATGGTGCTGCATCTATTGGACCAGACGATGAGATAGCGGCAGGTATTACCGATGCTGCTAATCTACGGTTTGAACTGCTTACGCTTGGAACAGCATCAACTAAGCAGCAGTTCAAACTAACAGTTAGCGGTGTTCCTACCCAAGCTGACTACTTTACATTCCAAAGCGCAAGTGGCGTCACTTTTGCTGTGTGGTTCTCTGTTGATGCCAATCTAACAACTCCAGCACTAACTGCAGCAACTTATATAGCAGCTACGAATAAAATCCGTGTTGATATTTTTAGCACAGATACAGAAGACCAGATTGTTTCAGCTCTCTCTATTAAACTATTGGCTACATCGTCTTTCACTACGCACTTTGCAGGCTCTCAAACACAGGGTGCAAATCTAGATGACGTAGAGATAGGCGACCTGTTGTGCGCATACGATACTTTTCCATCAACCTGGAGTAGCGGAAATAAAGCTAAGGTTACTGGCGATGCCAACATTGCTGGTCTACCAATTATCAATAAGAATGCTACATCTAGATGGATCGATGTTGTCAATCCAGATGGTGTAGCTATGACTAATCAAGCTATAGATACTGGAAGTGTTGGCATCACTCCAACTCCTTCTATTAAGTGGAATCTAAAGCATTCTGCTAAAACACCACTTGTTAAGATTACTGTTTTAACTGGTACGGCAACTGCTACCACCACTGTGCAGCATGGCTTAAAAGAAGGCGATACGTTCACCGTTACGGATAACAGCGTAGTTCCTTCTACATTCTTGGTGTTAACTGTCCCTAGCTCCCTATCGTTTACATTTGCAACAGCGACAGCAAATGGGGATTACTTTAAAGGACATGTTATAAGAAGCGATCGCGCAGTAACGCGCTATATCGTTGAATCTATTGGATTCAATAATCTATATAAGCTTCGTTGGATTGATGGCGATACACCGCGCTTTATTGATTGTGGTGCAGCAGTCGATGATATGTTGTTTATTTCAGGTGAAACCTTTAATAGTGGCAACTCTGGTACTTTTAGGATACAAGGTGTTACGAACGATTCGATTATCTTTCAAAATGCCACTGGTGCAGAACAACTAGACACACTGGTAGGGTTTAATAACCTGAATTTAAGTGTTAGCTGGACAGCAAATCTTGATCAAATAACTGGCGCTGCTGGTGTATTTGAAAACCTAAACATAGGTGACTGGGTTAAGAAGAAAGAAGATCCAGGAACACTGTACCGTCAGGTTATTGGCAAGAACACAGGCTCCTTCGACACTGCTACAATTATAACCCTTGGCGGAAATTACCAGGGAACGACATCTTCATCTCTTGGTATTTCGTTTGACCAGAACTCAGACGTTAGTAAAGGCGTGTATCTTCAGGGCGTAGATGATATCCAGATTTATGAGGGCGATTCAGCTCGAATTGATGACACGCTGTTTGTGGACAATATCGCTAATACTAGCTGGTTCAGCTCTACTAATGCAGGATCTTTTAGTCTTGTTCAGATTGGTAGTACTGCAGATTGTCGCCCATTTGTTCGAGTTAATAACTCAGTAAGTCAAACACAAAGTGCCCGCCAGATCTCTGTAAGTCCAATCGGGTTCTTCCTTATCGAAGGACTAGCCAACACGTATAGAAGTTTAAGGCGAGTAGAGCATACTGTGGTTGATGCTTTTAACCCAAGTCGTCGCCATACGTTTCTAACTCCTGCTACTAGAGCATATAAGATATCTCAGACCAGTGAGTCTACCGTAGTGCCTACTGGCAAACTAGGATATCCGGTCGACGTGACGTCTGGGGTAGATGGGTATAGCTACTATACAGGCTTAATGCGTACTGTTCAGCGTATCGTTGACGGCTTTGAACCTGATTCAGCTACATACCCAGGTCGTAGGGCAGTTGGTGCTATCATTGAACCTCTACCGCCGCTTATTAAGCGTATCAGTATGACTATTCAAGTTGCTACTAAAGAGGGTGTTAACCTGAACGATATTACAAATGATATTAAATCTGCTACAATTAGCTATGTTAATCAATTAGGTGTTGGTGGTGCTGTTATTCTTGCTGAGGTAGTTGTTAGCATTATGGGCATTTCCGGTGTTGAAGCTGTAACCGTAAGCTCTTCTCTTGCATCTACTGAGGGGCGTATCCCAGTATCCGATAATGAACGTGCGTTCGTCGAGCCAGCAAACATAAGCGTAGCATAATATGGCAAATAATAAAACACGTACAGACCGCATCCATGATGGATTGCCTCGTCATTTTAAGACTAGGCAGAATCCTAATTGGAAAGCTCTTGTAGAAGCACTAGGTGAATCAGATCAGCGGCTGGCGGATCTCACTGAAGAAGTGCGTCAGCAGTTCTTTGTTAAAACAGCATCTCGTCCATATATCGATAGGTTAGGATCTAACTTCAATGTGTCTCGCCCTAGATTTGTTGGTATGCAAGATGCTGACTTCCGCCGCTATATTCCGATATTAGCTTATCAACCTAAGCAAGTTAAGCTTGTAATGGATCTACTGCTAGATGTTTTCTTTTTTAAAGAAACAACGACATCTTTTACGCAGTCGATTAGTGCAGCCCCTTTTGTCTTAAGAGATGGTTGGGAACTAGAGTATACGATAGATCAGATACACCAAGAGCGAATTGTATTTAATACCGAGAATTTTACAGATATTTCTGCTGCTACGGCTGAAGAGGTTGCTGGCACTATAAATAGGCAAGCCACTAATAGCTTTGCAGTTGTGTTTGACGATCGAATTCAAAAGAAGAAGTTTATTCGCTTGTTCTCAAATACTGTAGGTTCAAAGGGATCTATACAGATTACTGGCGGTCGGGCAAATATAGGATTTCGGTTTAAGGGCTTTAATGAGGGAGCTGGGGCTAGTACTGGGACTACATGGGCAATTACCAAGAGCGGTGATACTATGACATTCCAACACACAGCTGGAGCAACGCCTAATCTAAACCAAGTACAAGCTGGCGATGTTGTAGTCATTGATATTCCTGGAAATACCGGATCTTTTGTTATTCAAACTATTGATTTATCGACATCCTCATTTACGTTTATTAACCTATTTGGTACAGTTGGCACACATACGCATACATCGCTAACGGCATTAAAATTCATATCGCCATTAAAGCTAGTGATTTATAAAAATGATACTCGCTCTGTCGTATGGGAAGTCTCTCCTGGGGATATTATTGTAGAGATGCCAGCCTCACCTCCTGTTGTAAAAAGAAGTTTAAATGGATCAGCGCACTTCAATGGCCTGTCAGAGCTAGTAACTAACAGATTAAGTGCAACTACTCTAGAGATAGCTAATGCCACTGATTGGCCGCTTAATGGCGGACAATTCATTATTAAAGAGCTTAAAGAGATAAAGACACACGTTCTTACTATTTCAGAAGACACTGTCATATCTAAAGATTTTAATACTAGATTTGACAAAAAGCAAATATACAGCTACACTTCAAAGACGGGTAACATCCTTAATGGAGTTACTCCAGATCTGCCTATAGTAGCTGCGCTATATGAGGCCAATGTAACTACAGCTACGCGTGCAGGGACTACAGTGACGGTGGTGACCGCTACTCCACATGGGTTTGTAGTAGGTGAGGGCGTTAAGGTGCAAAACACTGCGACAGATGCCACTATGAATGGCACCTTCATAATAAAGTCTATATTATCACCAACATCTTTTACCTATACAGCTGCTGGACCAGCTGGTGTAAATACAGGCGGCGTCTGCCGAACAGAACGCATTGGTATGTCTAATGATGGCAGTATAGCCTACCTAACTAGCGCACAGGTAAACACCGGTATCTTAGGCCCATATGAATGGGATCTTGGTGCTGCATTTGTACTGTCGTCCCTTACATCAACGATTCAAACTGAAATTAAGGCAGGCAACAACGTTAGGACAATGCCTATCGCCTCTCCTAATAACATAGACGATACAGAATCATTTGCCATATTTGACTTTGGAACAGAGTTTGAGGAAGGCCCTGTTAGGGTCTTATATAAGCCTACGGCTAACTCTGTCCAGCTAGATCCTGCTTATATATTTAAGCAAAATCATGCAGTAAACTCAAGCATCACAGTGATTCGCAGGCGCGGCGCTATAGTGATGAGTGGAACTGGTAAAGAGTATAGCACCTATATAACAGATCCAGGTGTAGCTAGGGAGCTTCTGCAGAATCTGATGCATGAAGTTAAGTCTGTGGGAATATTCATAGAATTCCTTGTTCGTTTCCCAAAACAGATATACGGCACTCTAGATGTTTATAGAAGCAATAGTGACACACTATATCCTGTAGGTCAGCAGTAGTCGCGGTATAATTTTAAGTGAACTAGGGCAATGGAGAATTAACTTGGCAGTACTAGGAAGACTATTACTTGGTAGCGGAGAGCGTCTGGATCTTGCGGATGTTTTATCGCTAGATTCTTATGTTGCCGCTGACTTTAAGTATCTTATCCAGAGTTTTGTTGGTGCGAATAAACCATATGTTCTCTATGGCTTAGATGTTATAAGCCCTCAGGACTCTATTGGTACTGAGAATATCTCTATTCGTATCGCAGAATCCGTAGTGTATTACCCTGGCTCACAAGCTGGGGCCTTCTATTATGGCCTTAAAGAAGGCGATGTAAATGCCCAGCCGCTTGTTCCTGAGCTTAAAAAGAATGCAACTAACTTTGTTTATCTGACTTTTAGTACATTTGATACGGCTAAAGATAGTAGGGCGTTCTGGGATCCGGACCAAAATGGTGGCGCTGGTGGCGAATTTAGCCAAGATGTAAACACTGAGACAGCCCTTAAATTAGAAGTAAGCGTCTCAATATCTACGTTTCCTGAAAACACAATTCCAATCTGTAAGATTATAGTTGGTTCTTCTGTTATTTCGTCTATCGAAGATTGCAGAGACAGCTTCTTCAGGCTTGGAACTGGCGGTGTATCTCCAGATCCTTTTGCTACATATGGTTTCCGCGAAGATCCTAACGCCACCTATGCACGATTAGAAGCACCTGGAACAATGACTTCGGCATTAAATCCGAATCCATTCCAGGGTGGTGATAAAAACATCCGCACTCTAAAAGAGTGGATGGATGTTGTAATGACACGCATCAAGGAGATTAGCGGGACGACCTACTGGTATCAAGGCCCCACATCTCCTGGTGTTGGTCCTAGCATTACCAATATCTTCTTAGATGCTATTGGTAGTACGATTAAATCTAAGGGCGAATGGCAACATGACGCATCTACTCCAGGTATGGCTACCTGGAGTGAAGATATCCACTACTATTCCTTGATAGACTCGAGGGATTTAATTATTCGTGCTACCACGATTACTCTAGCTAGTAGCGACAAAGTAGCGTGGATTGATCTTAGTAGGGAAGTTAATTTTAATGGTATCTCTACTGCCGTTGATTGGATTGGCGGTGCCAACTACGTCAATGGTGCATCAGGATCTTTTGCCGATGTATCTCAGGGTGACTGGGTTAAGAAGACCGCAGATCTTAGTTCGCTATTTCTTAGAGCTGAAGAATTCTATGCAGCACCTGCACTAGCTGGCGGTACAACTACACCGGCATTAGCACAATCTGTACGATTGAGCGCAAACTATGCAGGCACTACCAGCACTGAGTTTGGACAATACACTAAAGGTGAATATCAGTTAAGTGATATCAATATTACCGATCGCAATGATGCTGCTATTACTGCTGCTGGTGGTAACTTTTTCTGGCTAGCATATAGAAGCGACACATCTCTAGGTCTTGCAAGCGCTGTAAGTACGACGCTTTCTCTAGATATTACAGATCATGACGGCAAAACAGCACAATGTACTACTGGTGCTGCTCATGGACTTGTTGATAAGGATAGGGTAACTATCGTCGGTGGTAGTTTTGCTGGTACATATGTTATCGAATACGAGAGCACGACAGTATTTAGCATTAGCAAAGTCGGATCACTGCTTGCAGATGATCTTGGTAGAGCAGCTTATTATGGCGTTATTACAACAGCTGCAAGAAGTACAGCATATGGTTATGCCCTTGAGACTGCCAACCATGGCTTTAAGTCTGGCGAACATATTACTGTTGCTGGAGCATCACCATGGAATGGCTCTTATACAATAAACTATCGCAGTGCAACGTCTATTCAAGTTCCACTTGGTAGCGCTCTCGCTACCACTGGTCCTGTTGCTGGTGAAGTAGTTAGTCTTGCCCGCTTAAATGTCCGCACTGAATTTGGCACTGTTAAAGTTGTCCAAGGTGAAAGTACTAGTATTGGAGATATGGATAGCGAGAACATCCTGTCGTTCATTGGCATGGATTCACTTGCTCAAACCACTCCAGAATACAGTGTTCCAAGTGGCTATAATGCACTAAATGGACATCAAAACTATAACTCTTTAGTTACAGACAGCTTGACTACACGTGTATCTCGCTTAACAGCGATGATGGCCGACCGTGTACAAGATCGCGGAATGCAGATTATTGGTCGTACTAGCATACTAAATGATGCAGGAAGTGTTAGTTCGCTGCAGAACCTGGTATTAAAACGACCAGGCGGCAATGATTTAACTATTGATTTGTCTACGCCTATTGCGATACCTGCTAACAGCGTTGCTCTTGTTGATATTGATCGAGACGGAACAGGGACAATTACCCCCACAGTTGAAAGCTGGGGCAATAATTATCTAATAGCTGAAAATAAAATAATTCTCTTTTATAGATTTGCTGATTCAACTATCTATACTTGGGATAATGCAGCAATAGATCCTTCTGAGCACTTAAACCTACATAAACCAGAAGATTCTCAGAATAGAAACATCTGGGCATTTAACCCTGGTCAAGTCAAGTTAGATACCACTACAGACCTACTAACTCTGTCTGTTAATGAAGTTCCCCAAGCTACTCGTGTAAAGACTTTAGCTGCTGCAGCAATTACCAATAGCAGCTACTTTGTAATGTACTCAGCGAATGATGCTGAGAAATATGTTGTCTGGTATGACAAAGATACTCTTGGTGTTCAGCCAGTTGTTGGCGGCACAACGGTATACATACCAGTTGCTATTACAACAGGCCAATCTGCTGCGACAGTAGCCACAGCAACTATATCTGCAATAAATGGTGCAGCGAGTGTAGAAACAACAGCAAGTTCATACAGTAGCGATACTGTTCTTATTACAAACGATGTAGTAGGAGCTTCCACAGTTACTGCTGATGGTGGCGTTGCAACAGGTTTCACGATTACAACTACACAGGTAGGCTTTAATCCTGATATTGAGATCTTTATTTCAGGTTCTGCTAATAATAATATTGTTGATGTAAACACGATTAATGCTTTAGCTACGCTTACTATTACAGATGGCCAATCTGCCTGGGTACGTGTAAATCGTTATGCAACCAAGACATTCAACACTGTTACCTTTACTGATCTACCTGATACAAATATCGCTGGTGCAATCTACGTTACTGCATATGCCGATATTCCGATTGATCAAGATGTGTTTGTTCTGTGGTCTAGGGTTGGCAATAACATCCTAGAAACGCATTTCGGCCAACATCCTGATGACAACATCTATGATGAAACCTTCACTATTGCTACCGTATCTGCTGGAAATTATCAGATTGCTGGACCGATCTTATCGGGTACTGAGCTGGTGCTACCTGTTGATAGTAGAGACGGAAATAGTGTTCAGGAGTATGTTGTTGGTTCTGGTCAGCTGGAACTATTTCTAAATGGCCAATACTTAATAGCTAACACGGACTGGTCTGAAGTTGGCAGCAGTGGTTCTGTATCACGACGCATCGTTATTAATCAAGATTTGCCAATTGGTGACTACCTTACTTTCCGCATAGACGCTCATGGCGCAGTATATTTTGCTGCAAGTGCTGGCGGCGGCTCAAATCTTCAAGATGCTTATGATGGCGGTCGATTTGTTAATGTTACGCCTGGACTACCTATAGTAATAACTGGCGCATCTGGTAAGCTCCTCTCTATTCAAGGAGACTTAGAGGTCACTGGTGTAATCGATCCTATGGGTCTTACGTTTAGTCAGGAAGCATCAGATCCGCTTGCTTCAACTGACTACGGTCTTTGGCGTAATGCCGCAGATGAGCTTGTTTACAAGCGGGGCGTATCTACTGCTATCAATTTAAGTACAGACTTTGTTCGTAGAGACGGGACATCTACGGCACTTGCTGATCTTAATATGAACACGCACAAGGTTATCAACGTTGTCGATCCAGTATCTCCACAAGATGCTGCAACTAAAAACTATGTTGATACAGCCAGCAAGAATAAAGTTCTTAGTTCGTACACAAACACTACAGGTTCTACGTTATTAGCTGGTACTGTTGTTTATGTTAATTCAACTAGCAATCATATTGCCGCTGCTTCAGCATCTAGTCTATCTACATCAAAAGGAACTGTCGGCGTTGTAGAGGCAAACATTCTTAATGGTGCTAGTGGCTTTGTTCAGGTTAAGGGAAAGGCCACCGTACTGGGCACGCTGGTTGCCGGCGATATTGCGTACCTATCTGCTACAACTGGTCAAGCTACAACGACAGCCCCAACTGCAACAGGTTATTCATTAGTT
>Ga0315284_10016724_pt1 | contig 10397 bp, 7 predicted proteins | sample YL17G09_16_MG_FD_203696 | JGI IMG/M metagenome (GOLD analysis project Ga0315284, IMG submission 203696) | Sediment microbial communities from Yellowstone Lake, YNP, Wyoming, USA - YL17G09_16 | ecosystem: Environmental > Aquatic > Freshwater > Lake > Sediment | place: USA: Wyoming | collected...
GGAGGTGAGCAAAAAAAATGCCCCGTGGGCTCTCTCTCTCTCTCTCTTTTTGGAGCTTAAACAACTCACCGCTGCCTCTCCCGCTGCGAGGCCGGAAAAGAAAGCAGCGACGCGTAGCCGAGGTGGGGGATCAGGGGGGCTGGAGGCATCTCGAGGGAGCGAAGAAACGGCTGAGGAAGTTTTTGAGGCGGCGTTTTTTTCTCCCCCCACTCGTCCTCTGCCCCGGCGAGGAAAGAAGAGAGTGAAGAGCGAGAGAGAGCGAGAGAGAAGAGCGGCGAACGACGACTCGGGCGAGGGCTCGTGCTCTCCAGAACTCTTCCTTTTCGCTCTCTCTCTCTCTCGCTTTCTTGCTCTTTCTCTCTTTCTCTGCACGGTGTTTTGGAGCTCATCCTCTCTATCCTTGTCTCGCGCAAAGCTCGAGACCAGAAAGACCCTGGAGAAGGAGAGAGGACGGCAAACGAGGTGGCAATCAAAACTCTCGTTTGATCATCGATCAATCGACCTCCAAAAACAAATCGAAACCATGGCCGCTCCCGTCATCGTCGGCGGAGTCGGCACCGCGCTGTCACTCGAGGACGTCCTCGACGTGGCCGCAGGTGAGAGAGAAAAAGAAAATGGGGAAAGAGTGAAAGAGATGAGAGTAAAACAGAGGGCTCGTATCGATTCGATGGCTCCCTCTCGACGGCTCTCTCTCTCTCTCTCTCTCTCTTTGGCCCCTCGACCTCGACCTCGACTCACCCCTCTCTTCGTCTTCCTCAAAAAAAAAAACTAGGCGCCCCCGTCCTCATCGACACGGCCGTCCTCGAGCGCATCAAGAAAGAGTCTCCGAGCCCTGCTGCGTTCAAGCCCGAGGACGCCGAAACGGCAAAGGCGGCCGACGACATCGCCACCGCCGCTGCTGCTGCTGCTGCTTCGTCGTCCTCCTTGCTTACCGAGACGGAAGCCCGCTCCGCCGTCCTCGCGAGGCTGCTGAGCCTTGCCAACGGCTCGACGCGCGTCAGGCCCGCCGTGCTCCGGTTCCTGGCCGAGGGCCTGCTTAACTGCAGGGTGACCCCGAAGCTGCCGAGGAGCCTTTCTTCGAGCTCGGGAACGGGAACCGAGAGCGACGACGCGGCGCCGCTCGCGGCCGTCGCCGCCGCGGCCTCGTCCGGAGCCGGGGCCGCGCTGCCGCCGCAGCCCTCCTCCTCCTCCGAGGCGACCGTCGGCCGCGCTCTGGCCGCCTCGGGCTCCGCCGCCGGCCCCCCGGGACTCTCCGCGGAGGAGCGCGCGGCCCTCACCTCGGGCCGCGCTGCCGCCGCGGGCGTCGCCGCCGCGGCCGCCGCCGGCGCGGCGCGCCTCTCGCGCGTGGCCAACGCGGTCGCGGCCCTCAGCGCGGACGCCCTCCGCCTCGACGGAGCCAAGCTGTTCGGCAGCGGCGCCGGGGATGAAGCCTCTGCTGCCGCGTCTCCGTCGTCCTCCTCTCCCTCGCCGGCGGCGCTCCACCCCGGGGCGGCGGCGGCGGCGGCCGAGCTGCGGGGCCTCCTCGCCGGGTCGCGCGCCGCGGCGTCGCTGCCCCGCGCGACGGGCCCCGGCGGCCCCGCGAGGCCCAGGGCCCCCGCGGCGCTCCTTGCCGCCCCCTCGGCGCACGGGGCCCTCGCCGCGGCCCTCGTGCAGGCGTCGGCGGCCGCGCGCGCCGAGCTCAGGGCCCCCGCGACGGCGGCCGCGGCGGCCAAGGGCGGGGGAGGCGGGGGGAGAGGCGCCGCCGCCGACGGGCCGGGCGCGAAAGCTGCTGCCGGCCCCCTCCCCGCCCTCGAGCTCGCGTCCACGCAGCTCTCGCTGGCTAGGGCCCTGCTGGTGGCGGCGAGCCTCGCCGTGGCGCGCAAGGGGGCCCTGGAGGCGGCGCTCGCCGAGCTCGAGCTCGGAGGGGGAGGGAACGCGACTCCTTCCGTCGCCAAGGCCCCTCCTTCCGCCTCCATCGCCGCCGCCTCGGAGGCCGTCGCCGCGGCCGACTTGGCCGTTCTCTCCTCCCCGACCGACGTCCCTGCCCTGGGCGCCGCGCTGGCCGCGTCCGCCGCCGTGCGCGCCCTGTCCGGCGCCCTGGGAGCCGAGGCGGCGGCGGCCCTGGCCGTTGCTGCGGCCCTGGAGGCGGCGGAGGAGCGGGAGAAGGAGAAGGCCGCCGCGGAGAAGAGGGCGGCGGCGGCGGCGGAAGATGGAGCGGCTGGGGAAGCGACAGCAGCAAACGGCGAGGGGGCAGCAGCAGCGGCAGCAGCAGCAGCAGCAGACGGCAAGAAGCCTGCCGCGCCAAAGAAGAAGGGCGGCCCGCCGCCGCGCCAGCCCTTTGGCCTCGGCCGCGGCACCGCCGCGCTCGCGAGCTACCTGAGCTCTGGCTCCTCTCCCTCCGCCCTCCTCTCCCCGACCGCGCCGGGCCTCACGGCCGTTCTGGCCCTCCTCCGCACCGCTGCCGAGGCCAACGCCCCTCGGCGAAGGCCCAAGATCGCAAAGGGCACGCGGGACTTCCTCCCGGACCAGATGCGGATCCGGAAAAGGGCCCTGCAGCTGATCGAGGGCGTCTTCGAGTCCCACGGCGCGGTCTCGATCGACACGCCCGTGTTCGAGCTGCGGGAGACGCTGACGGGCAAGTACGGGGAGGACTCGAAGCTGATCTATGACCTGGCTGACCAGGGGGGGGAGTCGCTGTCGCTGCGCTACGACCTCACGGTGAGAGAAGAGAGCGAGAGTTTTTCTTTTTTTCCTTCGAGGCCGACGGAAAGGAACTCGAAGAAGAGGAAGAAAAACGCTCACTTTTCTTCTCTTTCTCCTCCCCTCTCTCTTCCTCTCTCTCGCTCTCTCTTTCTCTCTCCCCCCTCTCTCTTTCTCTCATCCTCCCTCTCTCTCTTTCTCTCTTCCCCTCTCTTCCTCTCTCTCTCTCTCTCCCACCCTCTTTCTCTCTTCCCCTCTCTCTCTCCCTCTCTCCCCCCATTATCCGTCCTCGTTCATCCAGGTCCCCTTCGCCCGCTTCGTGGCCCTGCACGGCGTCGGCAACATCAAGCGCTATCACATTGGGAAGGTCTACCGCCGCGACCAGCCCGCGATGGCCCGCGGCCGGTTCCGCGAGTTCTTCCAGTGCGACTTCGACGTGGCCGGGTCGTACGGCGCCGGGGCCTCGGCGGCGATGGCGCCGGATGCCGAGGTGCTCAAGGTGCTGACAGGTAAGAAAGAGGATGGAGAGAGAGGGGAGGGGGGAGGGGGGCGGGGGAGAGAGAGGAAGAGAGAGGTTGAGCTTCTCTTTCTTCCTTCTTTTTTCATGGGGGGAAGACAAAAAAACTCAAAAAAACTCGGTTCTCTTCCCCCCTTTTTTCTTTCGTCAAAAAAACGTAAAAGACGTCCTCGACGCCCTCGGGCTCGACAACCACGAGATCAAGCTCAACCACCGCGGCCTCCTCGACGGAGGGCTCGCCGCGGCGGGTGTCCCCGCGGCCAAGTTCAAGGCGGCGTGCTCCGCGATCGACAAGCTCGACAAGGAGCCGTGGGAGGCGGTCCGCAGGGAGCTCGTCGACCAGAAGGGCATCGCCGGGGAGGTCGCGGACAGGATCAAAGTGCTCGTGTCGATGCGCGGGAGCCCGAGAGAGCTGGTCGCAAACCTGAGGGAAGCCGGGTCGCCCGTCTTCAAGGACGGCGCCGTCGTCGCTGCTGCGAGTGCTGCTGCGAGCGCTGCTGCTTCCGGCGGCGGCGACGGCACCAACGAGGAAACGACTTCCTCTCCTTCTGACGCCGCCTCCGCCAAGGCCCTGGACGAGCTCGAGGCCCTGGCCTCGTCGCTCGAGGCCCTCGGCATCACCGGGAACCGCATAGTCCTCGATCTGTCTCTGGCGAGGGGCCTCGACTACTACACGGGTGAGAGGAGTCGAATAAGAGTTTGATGAAACGTGAAACTCTTTTTTCTTGCAGAGAGGGAGGAGACGGAGAGAGAAAAGCCCTTCCCGAAAAAGAACCGGAAAAAACTCACGCCCTTTTCCTTTCCCCTTCGTTTCTCCTCCGAATCAACGCACCCCATGAAAGGCGTCATCTACGAGGCGGTGCTCCATAACGAAAAGGTCGGGTCGATCGCCGCCGGCGGGAGGTACGACGGCCTCGTCGGCATGTTCTCCGGCGCCGACGTCCCGGCCGTCGGCGTCTCGGTGGGCGTCGAGCGCGTGTTCGCGATCCTCGAGGCCCGCGCCAGGGCCGCGGCCGCTGCTTCGGGGGGGAAGATCAGGGAGAGTGAGACGGGCGTGCTGGTGTGCTCCGTGGGGAAGGGGCTGCAGCACGAGCGCATGCGGGTCGCGGCCGAGCTCTGGGCGCACGGCGTCGCCGCCGAGTTTGGGTACAAGCCCGACCCCAACCTCAAGGACCAGCTCCGCGCGGCGGACGAGGGGGGGGTGCCCTTTGTCTGTCTGTTGGGCAAGGAGGAGGTCGAGTCTGGCACGGTGAAGCTGAAGAACATGAGGGCCGGAACCGAGGAGACGCTGCCGAGGGAGGGGCTAGGCCGCGCCGTGGCCGAGCGGGTGAGGAAGGAAGGAGGGGAGGAGTCTTCGTCGTCGTCGTCGCTCGTCGCTGCCGGTCGCGGGGCGAAGATGGCGAGTGCGGGCAGCGGCGACGGCGGGAAGCAGAGCTAGCCGGAGCTAGGAGTTGGAGAGTGAGGGTCATCATCAGAGGGAGGAGAGAGAGAGAGAGAAATGAGGGAAAGAGAGCCAGGGAAAGGGGCGGGGGTGTTGCGAGAGAGAGAACAAAAAGAGAGAGGGAGCGTGAAAAAAACATCGACGAGTTCTTTTCTATCTCATTTCCCGTTCTCTTTTCTCTCCCTCTGTCTCTCTCTGATTTGCTTTGCCTTCTCGTCCGTCGCTGCTTCGCGCGGGCACCTGTTTTGCTTGCTTCCTTTCTATACCTACACGTGCTTCTTCTTCTCGTCTAGACTACCGTACGGTAGTCGATCGAGATGGCTGCGGAAGCGCAGGTGGTAAGTGGAGAAGGAGAAAGAGAAAAAGAGATTGGCAAGTGGCGGCGGCGGCGATGGCCATCAATACGTGGTGTCCAAGGAGATTTTTTCTCTATTTCTTTCGCCTGCTCTCTTCCTCTTGTTCGCCCTCCCTCACGAGCGCGGGCAGCAAGAATACCAGGGGGCGATCTAGCTGCTGGGAAGAGATCATGAAAGAGAGAGAGACAGAGAAGAGTACAGGAGCTTGATGATGATCGGAACAAAGGAGCGAAAACAAAAACGACGGCCGCGGCTTGATCGTCGGGCAGAAGAAGCATTGAAAAAGGAGGAAGCGCTGACGCGCGCCCCGAAGCGCTCTGCGTTTCCCTTGACCCGTTCGTCGTGGCGGCAGCACGAGAGCAGAAGCGCTCGTCGCTGCGTTTACAAAACGGCGCTGGTTCTTTTCATGCTCGCTGCAAACCTTTCTCACTTTTTCCGCCGCTCACCTTTCTTTCTTTGTCTCTTTCTTCTTTCTTTTCTCAACCCTGAAACCCCTCCTCTTTCCCCCCCTCGTTCCCCCTCTCCAGATCGGCAACCAGTTCGTCTCGCAGTACTACACCATCCTCGCCAAGGAGCCGCACCTCCTGCACCGCTTCTACGCCGAGAGCTCAACGCTCGCGCACACGGACGAGAGTGAGAAGAGCGGCGATGGCAGGGACGGCGGCAGCGGCAGCAGCGGGAGGGCGGGAGGCGGCGGCGGAGGAGGAGGCACCTTCACTGCCAGAGGCGCGGAGGCTATCGCCGACAGGGTCGCGTCGTGGGGCCTGCGAGGGGCCGCGGCGGAGATCGCCTCGGTCGACGCGCAGTACAGCGCCGGCGGCGGGGTGCTGGTGCAGGTCACGGGCACGCTGAGCGCGATCGTCGGGGGGGGCGGAAGCGGCGGCGGGGGGAGCGGCGGCGGGAGAGGAGGGGCGACGGCCAACGGCGGCGGCGGCGGCGGCGCGCAGGAGGAGCTGAGGGCGACGGGCCCGCCGCGCAAGTTCTGCCAGGCCTTCTTCCTCGCGCCGCAGCAGAAGGGCTTCTTCGTGCTCAACGACGTCTTCCGCTACCTGCCCGCGGAGAGGACCGCGGCCGGGGCCGCCGCCGTGGCTGCCCTCGCGCCGCAGGCGCCGCAGCCGGCCGAGGCCCCCGCTCCCGCTGCTCCCGCTGCTGCTGCTCCCGCTGCTCCTGCTGCTCCCGCTCCAGCTGCTCCCGCTCCTACTACTCCTGCTGCTGATCCCGCTCCTGTTGCTCCTGCTGCTCCCGCTCCTGCTTCTGCTGCTGCTGCTCCTGCTTCAGCGCCGCCGGCAGAGCCAGAGGCGCCAGAGGCTCCTGCCGCTGATGCCGCTCCTCCTCCCGCGGCAGCAGCGCCAGCTCCCACTCCTCCGACGCCCGCTGCCGTTCCTGCCGCCGCCGCCGCTCCTGCTGCTGCCGCCCCCGCTCCCGCTCCCGCGTCGCCTCAGGCAACTTCTCCAAAGAAGCCCGAGGCCCCTCTCAGCTACGCAGAGAGGCTCAAGAGGAGCGCCGCAGCAGCGGCTTCTCAGCCTCCGCAAGCAGCTACGGCGGCGAGGAAGGCCCCATCTTCCTCTTCCCCCGCTTCTGCCTCGGATGCCGCCGCGGCGACGGCGACGGCGGCGGCGCCGGCGACCCCCGTCGCCGCCCACCTGCTTTCTTCTTCCGCCGCCCCCACTTCCGCCTCCTCTCCTGCCCCCCGCTCCCGCGCGGCAGCAGCAGTGCAAGAGAAGGAGCCCCCGGCGACCAACACCGTCATCGTCCGCGGAATGCCCGCGGCGGCCACCGACGCGTCCGTGCGCGCCGCGTTCGCCGAGTTCGGCAAGATCAAAAACGTCGCTATCCGCCCCTCGAGGCCCGCACCCGAGTCGTCGTCGCGCGCCGGCGCCGGCGCCACGTCGCACGCCTTCCTCGAGTTTGAGGACCCGCGCTCCGTGAGGCTGTGCATGGCGAGCCCACCGACGATGGACGGCACGCACCTGGTGTCTATCGTCGAGCGCAGACCGTTCCACTCGAGGGAGGCTGCCGCTGCGGCCGCGGGGGGTTCGGGGCGCAGAGGCGGGGGGGGAGGGTCGAGGGGGGGAGGCGACCGCGGCAGCGACCGCGGCGGCCGCGGCAGCGACCGCGGCGGCCGCGGAGGAGGCGCGCCGCGCGCTACCTCCTCGCGCGGGCCCTCGCGTGCCTCGGAGGCGTGAAGAGAGAGAGAGAGAGAGTCGACTAGAGTTGAGAGATAGAGAGAGAAGAAAGGCGGCGGGGTGAGATTTTCGGAGAAAAGAGAGAGATTTATGATTTCTGACCCCCCCAAAAAAAACAAGAACAACTTAATTTACCACCACTATCAGCACCACCATTCATCATCACTACATGAGAGAGCGAAAGAGAGAGAGACCTGCGGCCGTGTGTTTTTGCTTCCTGTTTTTATTTCCTGTTTTTCTGTTCTTCTTCTCTGATTTGAAAATGAAAAAAACAATTTTCTCTCTTTTCTTACTCGGTGTTTTTTTTTCTCTTCTCTCTCTCCCGTCCAAAAAAGAAACGTTTTTTCCCCTCCCGTTCAAAAACACACACCGCCGCGGGCGCGCGAGAAAACGCTGCTGCTCCTATTCTCTCTGCCTTTCTCTCGATTCTCTCTGTCTTTCTCTCGATTCTCTCTCTCCGAAAAGAAGAAGCAATTTTAGTAAATTCGGGGGGGGGGGAATGCAGTTCCTTCTTATTTTTCGGTTGTTTCTCTCTCAAGTCTCTCTTTCTCTTTCTGTTTCCTTTTGCTCCTCTCGTCTCCACGCTCTCTCCTTCTGTCTCTCTCCTTCTCCCCATCTCTCTCCCTCTCTCTCCTTCTCCCCATCTCTCTCCCTCTCTCTCCGTCGGGCGTTCCTCGGAGGAGTTACTCCGCACTTTTTTCTTCCTTCTAAGCGGCGGACAGCGCCACGAGGTCCGCGGTCGACTCGGCCCCTCCGCGCGGGCAGAGGCCCTGCGCCGTCGCGTCCGCCGCGGCGATCTTGAGCACGAGGTCGCCCCGGTGCTGCATCACGGCGACGATGGGCTCGCCGCCGGCGAGCAGGCCCCGGGCCGCGGCGTCGCGCACGGCCGCCACCAGCATGTTTTCGCTGATGGCGGTCGCGCCCTCGCCCGCGGAGCAGAGCGCGCCCGTCGCGGGGAGCACGCCGCGGAGCAGGTTGAACTGCCTCTCGAGCATCGACGACCCGCCGTCCTTGCCGTCGCTGCTGGAGGCAGAGGCCCCGGTGCCGCTCCCGTCCGCCGAGGGCACCACCACGGTGAACACGGGCATCTTCGGCCGGTACTTGGCCACCAGCGACGTCGTCCTGCCCGTGTAGGCGAACACGATGAGCAGGGCGGCGTCGATCTTCTCGGCGGCGCGCACGGCCGTCGACGCCATCGCCTCGACCTTGGGCAGCGCCGCGCCGTGGTAGTTGTTGCTGCTCCTGCTGCCCGAGACGTAGTTGAGCCTCGAGGGGATCGATCCGTCGGTCGCGCCCTGCGCCTGGCGCGGGATGGACCCGAACGAGGAGACCTTCTTCATTCCCCCCGCGGCGGCGCCGTTGGCGGCGCTCGCCTCGCCCTCGCCGACGATCGCGTCCGACGTCACCGCCTCCATCAGGCCGTCAAAGTGCGACGCGTGGTCGAACGCCAGCTCGGCCTGCCGCGCGATCGACAGCACGGTCCGCACCGTCTCCGCCGGGTAGGCCCCGCGCAGCGTCTCGGCGCCGAGCATCAGCGCGTCGACGCCGTCCAGCACGGCGTTGGCGACGTCGGTCGCCTCGGCGCGCGTGCAGCGCGGCGCCGAGACCATCGTGTCGACCAGGCGCGTCAGCACGCAGGGCTTCCCGAGCAGGTTGCACGCGGCGATCGCGGCCTTCTGCACCGCGGCCATCTTTGGGGCCGGCACGTCCATGCCCAGGTTGCCCCGCGAGAGCGCGACGGCGTCGGCGGCCTCGGCGATGCCCGCGAAGTTGTCGAGCCCGAGCCTGTTCTCGACCTTGGCGATCAGCTTCGTGCCGGAGAGGCCCAGCGCGTCGACGGCCTCGCGCGCCGTCGCGACGTCGTCGGCGGAGCAGGTGTAGGTGAGGGCCACGAAGTCGACGGCGCGCGACGCGGCGATCTCCTTCAGCGCGGGCAGGTCCGAGGGCGCGAAGAGCGGCAGCTGCTTGGCCTGCGTCGAGGACATCCCGCCGAACGCGCTCGCCTCCCCGCTCTTGCTCTCGTTCCCGCCGACGCCGGAGGACGCGTCCGAGTGGATGATCGTCAGCTGGCCCGACAGCGTCGCGTCGTTGAGCGCCACGCACTCGACCGCCCCCGTCGCGGCGTCGACGCTCGAGACCTCGAGGTACAGCGACGACGTCTCGGCGCCGTTGACGAGGTAGCGGCCGACGAAGAGCTGGTCCCCGGGGCGGCACATCGCCGCGAGCTCGGGCGCGGCCGTGGGCAGCACCGACGACGTCATCGCCGCGGCCCCGCCCTCGCACTTGGTGGTGACGGTGACGCCGGAGCCCGCGACCACCTCGACGGGCTCGCCGATGACGGGCCAGCCGTCGGCGTTGAGCGTCGACTCGCGCTTGACGAGCAGCTCGCGCCCGAGCGTGTCCACGATGACGGCGCAGGACTTTCCCGTGGCGGCGCAGGCGGCGTCGAGGTTGGCGAGGGACTGCTTGTGGTAGGCGACGGGGCCGTACTGTTGTCGTTGTTGTTTTTGGGGGGGGGTTCGGAGGAGGAGAAAGGAGGAGAAAGGAGGGGAGAAAAGGGGGGGAAATGAGAGGTTGGAGGTTGGGCGGGGGGGGATGCTGATTCTGCTCTCTCGAGAGGGGAGCGAAAGAGGAGGCGGCAGCGCCGGGCGTCGATTCTTTCTCCTCTCTCTTTTTTTCTAGTTTTTGTGTCTCTCTCTTTTCTTTCCCCTTTCCTTACCGTCAGGTCCACGCGTGCGCACGACATCCCGGCCTCGAGCATGTCCTTGAGCGTCTCGACGTCGCGGCACGCCGGGCCGAGGGTGGCGATGACTGCACGTTGAGGTTTGGGGAAAGGTTTAGATTGAGAGAGAAAAAAGCCTTTGGTTGAGCGGTCGAGTCTTCGATCGCAAAGAAGAAGAAGAAAAAAAGAGTTAACGGCGTCGCGTCGTAGCCAGCTCGCGAGCCTTTCAGCGTGCAAACCCTGACTATCGAAGGCGAACATTGCGCTGGCCCGTATCGATACCTTGGCTTGACTGGAGAGCAGAGCACAAAAAGTACTCGCACTCGGCGCCGAACGCTTTCGCAAGCAACGAGAGCCGCAGAAAAAAAGAAAAAAAGGCGAGCAGAAGAAGAAAAAGCGCGCCTCTCATCTGCTCTTCCTACCTTTGGTGCCCAGCCCGGGGACCTTGCACGGCGGCGCCGGGGTCAGGATCGACGCCAGGTCATCCTCCTCGAGC
>Ga0315284_10016725_pt1 | contig 10397 bp, 9 predicted proteins | sample YL17G09_16_MG_FD_203696 | JGI IMG/M metagenome (GOLD analysis project Ga0315284, IMG submission 203696) | Sediment microbial communities from Yellowstone Lake, YNP, Wyoming, USA - YL17G09_16 | ecosystem: Environmental > Aquatic > Freshwater > Lake > Sediment | place: USA: Wyoming | collected...
TTCAGCTTCCAACTCGGGGATCAGCAAGTGGTCCAAGGCGTTCAGGCGACGGGAGGTGCGCTGGATCTCAGCAGCCAGCCGGGTGAGACGGAGTTCGCTCTCGGCCAATTGGATGATGGCATCGACCTGAGCTTCAAAGGCTGAGGCAGCTTCATCGATTGTTATGGATGTGCCAACCACGGAGAAACCTCGATCTAGTGCATGGCGGGCGGCGCGTTTCTGCTCGATGTGGGGAACCCGAACGCCCATCACATTGGCGGTGGTGACCTGGAGAGAAAATTCGGCGCGCGCAGCCAGGGCTGCGGAATTCACAGCCTCCGTACCGGCCACAGCTTCAGCGCGAGCCAGGGCCAGGCGCGCCTCAGCGGCGGTTTGCTGCAAGATCTCAGAATGCTCCATGACAGTATCGGCGAGGTGCATGAATTCCTTCATCAGGGCAGTCCTTTTTTGCTCCAGCAGCTCCCGGCCCTGTTTGGCCAGGGAAATCTGAGATTTGTGAGCCAGAAGCTCCATGCGAGTGCAAGAAATTTTGCGCATATGGGTACTACCCCACAGGCTTTTGTCCGTGGTATTTTTCGATGAACTCGCGGGGGATGCGTTTGAGCTGCTCAGCGGGTATCTGCCCAAGCAAGCTCCAGGCCAGCTCCAGGGTTTTAATGATCTCGCGGTCGACCAGGCCTTGCCCGATGAACTTTTCCTCGAATTGCCGGGCGAAATCGAGCACGCGGCGGTCGTCTGCCGACAGGGCTCCCTCGCCGATGATCGCCACCAGGCGGCGGAGATCACGCCCCTCGGCGTAAAGGGCATACAACTGGTCGGCGACAGACCGGTGGTCTGGACGAGTCTTTCCCTCGCCGATGCCATCGTTCATCAAGCGGGAGAGGGAGGGCAGCACATCGATTGGGGGATAGATGCCCTTGTGGTGCAGATCACGGCTCAACACAATCTGGCCTTCGGTGATGTAACCGGTCAGATCAGGGATGGGGTGGGTGATATCATCATCTGGCATGGTGAGGATGACCAACTGGGTCACCGAGCCAGGATTGTTCTTGATGCGTCCTGAGCGCTCGTATAAACTGGCCAGGTCGGAATACATATAGCCCGGGTAACCGCGCCGGCCGGGCACTTCTTCACTGGCGGCAGAAATTTCCCGCAAAGCTTCGCAGTAGTTGGTCATATCGGTCAGAATGACCAGCACCTGGCGATGGTGCGTAAAAGCCAGGAATTCGGCGGCGGTCAGTGCAGCACGGGGGGTGAGCAAACGCTCAATGGAGGGGTCATCGGCGCAGTTCAAGAACAACAACGTGCGCTCCATGGCGTCGCTGGCCTGGAATTGATCCATAAAGAAAGAGGCCTCACGGTGGGTGATGCCGATGGCAGCAAACACGACGGCGAAGGGTTCGCTGCCTTTGCCGGCGCTTCCGACAACATGCGCCTGGGCAGCAATCTGTGCGGCGAGGTCATTGGCGGGCAGACCAGCGCCCGAGAAAATAGGCAGTTTCTGGCCGCGGGTCAGGGTGTTCAGCCCATCGATGGCAGAAACACCGGTCTGGATAAATTCACTGGGATGTGTGCGGGTGGAGGGGTTGATGGGCAAACCATTGATATCCAGAGAGGTTTCTGGGATGATCAGAGGGCCGCCATCGATGGGGCGTCCCGATCCATCCAGAACGCGACCCAACATCGATAACGATACGTCCAACCGGGCGACATCGCCCGTGAAACGAACCTGGGTGCGGACCAAGTCCAGACCGCTGGTCCCCAAGAAGACCCGCACCATGCAGCGTTGGCGGTCTATTTCCAGCACCTGGCCCAGACGAATTTGCCCCGCTGGATCAATGATTTCTACAATTTCGTTATAAGCGACGCCTGTCACGCGCTCAAGGAAGATCAACGGCCCTTTGATCTGTGAAAGGGTGCGGTACTCTTTCGTGACCAGGTTGAGCCTGGGTAGGGAGGGGGTTTGGATTTTCTTTTCTGCCAGCATTTTAATCAATTCCCCATACTGCAAAGCTGAGGCATACATGGCCTATGAGGGTTCGAATTTCCATTTCGGCTTTGTCGGGAGGCAGCTCTTTCATCCGGGCGATTTCGGCAATGACCGGCAGGGCGGTTATCTTTTCCAGGGGGATTTCTTTTGCCAGGGCTGCCTGGGTGTAACGATGAAATTCGAGGATTGTTTTAAGCATCCAGTAGGCTTTGTTGGTTGGGCAGAAGCGGTCGACGGGATGGTAAGCCGACTGCTGGGCGAAGTCTTCGCGCAGCATACGCGTCACAACCAACACAGCCCGTTCGGCTTCTGCCAGCGCATCAGGTCCAACCAGGCGGACGATTTCGAGCAGCTCAACTTCGCGTTGGAGCAGCGCTTTGGTTTCCGCAACCAGCTCAGGCCAGTCGCTGGCAACCTCCCTGGCGAACCAATCGCGGAAGTCGTACAGCGAATAACTGCGCGTCCAGTTAATGGCCGGGAAATGCCGGCGGCGGGAGAGGTCGTAGTCCAGCGCCCAAAAAGTGCCAGCCAGGCGCATCGAGTTTTGGGTGATCGGTTCTGAGAAATCGGCGCCGGGGGGTGAGACTGCTCCGACAACCGTCACCGAGCCAGTCCGCTGCTTTTCCTGCGAGCTGCCCAGGCAGGCTGCCCGCCCAGAGCGTTCGTAAAATTCTGCCAGGCGAGCGCCCAGGTAAGCCGGATAACCCTCCTCCCCAGGCATTTCCTCTAATCGTCCAGAAATTTCTCGCAGCGCTTCTCCCCAGCGGGAGGTCGAGTCGGCCAGCATCAACACATCATAGCCCATATCGCGGTAATATTCGGCGATGGTGATGCCGGTATAGATGCTGGCTTCACGCGCCGCGACAGGCATATTGGATGTGTTGGCAATCAGGACGGTGCGTTCCATGAGCGGTGCTCCGGTGCGGGGGTCTTCCAGCAAGGGAAACTCTTCCAGAACCTCAGTCATCTCATTACCGCGCTCACCGCAGCCCACGTAGACGACAACATCTGCGTCTGCCCAGCGGGCCAGGCTGTGCTCGACCACGGTCTTGCCTGTTCCAAAGCCTCCAGGGATGATGGCCGAGCCTCCTTTCGCCACGGGAAACAGGGCGTCAATGATCCTGGTACCGGTGATGAGGGGTTTATCAGGCGCGAGGCGGGCCTGGACGGGTCTCGGCTGGCGCACCGGCCAACGCTGGCAGAGGGTGATCTGGAAGTTTTTTTGGGATTTACCATTCTTTGATTCGAGAATGGCTACAGTCTCGTTTTGTTTGAAGCTGCCCTCACGGATATCTACCACCCGGCCGGCTTGTCCGGGAGGTACCAGAATACGGTGTTCGATGGTGCGTGACTCGGGAACTGTACCTAACAGGTCGCCGGGTTCAACCCAGGTGCCAACATTGGTTTTAGGGGTAAAATCCCAAAGTTTGTCCTCAGGCAGGGGAGAAGCGTTCACCCCGCGCCGGATAAAAGTTCCGGTCATGCTCGCCAGGGTTTCCAATGGGCGCTGTAAGCCATCATAGACACGGCCCAGCATGCCTGGACCGAGCTGGGCTACCAAGGGCTGCTTTGTATTATGCACTGGCTCTCCAATGAACAGGCCAGAGGTATCCTCATACACCTGAATGGTTGCCAGCTCTCTTGTCAGGCGGATTACCTCACCCACCAATCCCATTTCGCCAACCCGCGCTACGTCATATAGACGAACATTATCAAGCCCGGCTGCACCAATGACGGGGCCAGCGATGCGCATCACCCTTCCCATAGGGCTGGCAGGTTCGCCCAATATCTGTGCTGCTTTCATTGTTTTACTTTGCCTCTTCGCCTTTGAACGTGATATGGAATCCGATGGCGCGGCGAATCATTTCCACAACGCGGGAGCGCCGAGAACCTTCGGGACCGAACGGCTTACCACCCGGAATAATAAGATGAGGGAGGTGCTCGCAAGCCTGCAGGCGTTTCACAAAAGCAGGATCCATGATATCCATCAGCCCATCGTCGATGGCTAGCAGGTTTACCTCGTCACCTTCCAGCCAGGAACTGATCAATTCTTGGGCGGTTTCTGCATCCTCAGCCCCATAGACTTCCACCCCAGCCAGTCGAAAGCCTGGGGTCAGGTCAGAGCGTGTGACGATCACCAGGCGACTCATAGGATACCCACAAAGGAACCGCCAACCAATTCGGCGCGGAGATTTTCTTTGTTTAATCCAAGGTTGATCCCTTTGGAAATCCAACGCAGGTCGCGGATTTCGTTTCCTTTTAAGGCCAGGTAGCCAAGCAGCACACCGATGCCCAATGGGTCTTTTGTGATCCATTGGGACATCCATTTCAGGCGAAAGCGTTGAAGCTGGCTCTCAAAGTCGCTCAACCGCCCTGATTTAGAAAACGCCTCCAAGCCGGCTTGGAGCGTTGTATGGTATGGGGGCTTAGCTAAAGATGCCACAGCCCCAGCCAGTGTATTCTCATCCGCGGCGCGCCCCAATGCGGCAAAGGGGATTCTGCCTGGGCCGACCAGCAGCGTGGTGAACTGTTCTGTGCTAAAGCGATCTCTCAGCAGTCTCCGCTCGGCGGGTGCATGAACAAACCGCAGCACCGTCAGCAGATTCGTGATATCTGCATCCAATTTCAGAGCGGATTGTAAAAGCTCATCATCATGGGTTTGGGCGTCCAGTTTCTTCACCGTCTCGCGGAAATACCATTGATCCAGGGCCAGTTCCATTTCCGGCGTCTCGGCACCTGGCCGCTCCCCGCGCAGCTTGAGCAGTGGTTGAGCGATGGGCAGGTTCAGGCTGGCGATCAGGTCGATGGCGAGGCGCGGCCCAGACGCATGAGCGATTTCCACCAGGAGGCTGTAACTGATATCTCCTATTGGCAGAAGGGTGGTGTAAATTTCACCCAACGGAACGTTCCTCCCCAATCCGCGCAAGATGGCCTTGATATTGTGTATATCATACGTGCGCAGCACACTAGCAACGAGCTCACTGGCTGTTTCGCTGTAGAATTGTCGAATTTTCAAGGCTGTGTCGATCAGATCGTTCCTGAGCGCCTCGGTAATGCAGTCCATGCCGGTGGTGCGCGCCAAAGCTGTTTCGATGGCTTTCCGGTAGGGGGTCTTGATCAGCGCGACCGTCAGGCTTTGCAAATTACTCGCCTCAGCCAGGGTTTCCAGTTCGCGCCTGGAAAGCAGCCGCGATTTCATGACCCGCAGGCGTGCATTCCCGTAATCAAAATCTGACATTTAGCCTCTCGCCAGTCTCGGTGAATTCAGCCTGAGGCTGCTCGGTTTCAAAAAAAGCCGCCAGGTACCGGCGGAGGTATGGCGTGGCACGCTCTAACCTGGCCTCCAGGGTATTGATCGAGACAATCCGACCATCCTTTTCCCTGGCGATTATGCCTCCCCAACATTCCAATTCGTACTGGACCGGCAGTTTTAGCTTCATTTTGGAGAGAATATCCTCCAAAATGTCCTGGTCCCGCCGGTCTGCCTGCAAATGGATATCCTTGCGATGTGAATGTGGATCGAGTTCATTATGCTGGCTGTCTTCAGGGGAACCCTCTAACTCAGAAAAGGCTTCCCGGACGAATTTTTGGAGCACAGTTGGGTAGTTGGGATCAGTTCTGAAATGGGCCAGGCACTCACTGGTTTTTTCGAGGGCTTTATCTACCAGCGCATTGCGTGCCCCACCGATGCTTTGCATGGCTTCTAAGTGGGCAGAGTGGATCAACCGGGCGCGCTTGCGGGCGGCGGGTGAGCAAGCCTCCAGGCAGGCTTGCTCTTTGGCCAATTGAACTTCCAGGATATTGTCTGCCTGGATTTCATGAGCCTGGATGGAGGCGCGCGCCTCGATCTCGCGCACCTCTGCCTCGCCCGCTGCCCGGATTGCATCCAGGATAACTTGCAGGCTCATCTTACCCACCCAAGAGCAAAATCATGGCGGCTACGGCAAAGCCGAGGATCACCATGGTTTCTGGAATGGCAACCAGCAAAATAATGGTCCCCAAGGCTTCGGGTTTTTCGGCAATCACCCCTGCGCCTGCAGAACCGATCCGAGCTTGTGCCAGACCAGTCCCGATCGCAGCCAGCCCTACCGCCAACCCGGCTCCGATAGCCGTCAAGCCAGCACCTAAGGTTATTTCCATATCATACCTCCTAACCAAGATCAACTAGAACCGAACAAGGAAACTTGTAGATTATCTCAATCCTGTTTATCCGGGCTGCGCCGAATGCGTTCCAGTTTATGCCTCACGCAGGCTCCGGTAAGGTTCGTAAGGCCTGCCCCCACCTTCGTAAAATTTTCGGAAGAACTCGACATAATGGAGACGCAGGCTGTGAATAGTGGGGCTGAAAGCTCCTAAAACGAGATTTAAGGAATGTAATAACAAAGCTACAATCACGCCAACGATCAGATTACCAACCATCCCGATCATGTCGTTGGCTACTTTAGCCAGGTAGACGGAGGCCAGACCAATGGCAGCAATACGCAGGTAAGAGAGGACATTTCCCACCAGACCGATGAATTCGATCGGACCCATCAGAATCCCCAACCAACCCATTGATGCGCCAATCAGCACAATCCCGATCATCATGCCCACAATGGCCGGGGTTTTAAATTCTTGGGGCAGCAAGCCGGCCAGGACAGCCGTTATCAAGAACAGGCTCATCAACCCCAGGAGCATACCGCCGCGCTCGAGCAGATGGCTTTTACTTTTGTCTTTGACCGCCTCCCAAAGACCCAGGATCAAACCCAGTGTAATATGAACACTGCCCACTGCCAGACTCATCAACAAGAGTCCAGAGACATGCTCCGAGCTAGCCCGATCAAACCACAGGGGGCGCATGCCCAGGTGTTCACCCAGCGTGCCGAAAGCCTCTCCATATAAAAAGCCAAATAAAATAGCCCAGCCTGCCCCCATGCACAGGATGGTAATCACATCACGGATGACGCCCTTTTTAATTTTAAGGAGCAGTCCCAGGCTGAGCATGAGAAGTATAAAACCATAGCCTACGTCACCGAGGATCATGCCAAAGAAGATTGGCAGGAAAAGAGCCATCAAGGGGGTAGGATCAATATGACCATAACGGGGGAGGGCCAGCAGCCGGACCAGGCTTTCGAAAGGTTGGGCAGGCGGAGGGTTCTTCAGAACAACCGGCGCTCTCTTCTTGATCTCGGAAGTCAGCGGCAGCGGTTGAAGCAGGACCCTGTCACCAACTTTTTCTTTTAGCGTCATCTGGAGCTTCTCTAAATCTCTTGCAGGAACCCAACCCGTAATTAAAAAAGTGCTATCCGTTTCGCCGAAGAGAGAGAGCACACTGTTCGCATCGACTTCGTCGCGCAGGACCCGGTGAATCCCGGTTAATTGATCGCGCCACTGGCAGGCCAAGGCAGCCTGTTCCTGTTTGACTGCATTAATTTCTTCGGGAATAGCAGCCATCCGGTGATGGATGGTTTCGATGAGCAGGTCAGGCGGACCTTCTCCTAATTGGGAAGGCAGGCGCAAACGGGAGATATCCTCGCGCCCCAGTAAAGCCTCAATTTGGTCTGCAAACTCACTTGGAAAGACTACCAGCATGGCACGCGTGGAGGCATCTACATCGGTAGCGACCACCTCGGCTTGCCCATTGGTCAGCTCGAGAGCCTGTTTGCCAACCGAGTCAAGAATTCCTACATGCACACGGCTGACCAATACGCCGACCAGCATATTCCGCGGTTTGTGAGCGTCGGGAGGGATAATGGGGAGTAACTTCCGCAGAGTGGCTTCATAGCGCGGCAGAGAAGCCTGTTCTGCTTCCAGGCTTTCCCGTCGTGCAGTGAGATCTTGAACGATTGGGGTGAGTGTTTCTACTGCAATGCGGGCCTCGGACAGGTAGTCATCCGGTAAAGAGATCTTTTTCCCGGTGGAACTGCCGCCCAAGGTGTCCAGCAGGCCATCAATGCGAGCCAATAAGAAGCTCAGCTCTTCTTGCGCCCGAAGCGTTTCGCGATCTAACATCAGGGGGCGAGCTGAAACTTGAGGCATCTCGCTCACCGGATCGATCTGCATACATTCCAAGCGGCGCAGGGTATGCAGAATCTCTGGCAGGTCAGTTTTAAGCCCGATAATCTCCAGTGGAACCATCTCAATGTTCATGGTTCTGTGTTCCGTCTCCTTCCATGCTGATGATGATACTGACTGCCTGGGAAACTGCGGCATACAGGCGTGCTTCTCCTCGAAGGCGCAGCTCTTCGACCTGTTTTTGGGTCTGGGCACGCAGTGTACGGGCTTGCTCTTCGGTGCTGGAGATCAGATCCTGGTACTCCGCCTGGCCCTCGCGCAAGCCCTCCTGGCGGGCTTGAATGCGCTGCTGGGCGGCTTTGGCATGTGCCTGCGCCAGGGTCTTTTCGGCTGCCTGGCGCGCGGCAGCGATCTGACGAGTGACCTCTGCTTCGGCGTGCCGGATCTGCTCTAAAGGCGATGACGGTAAAACCCGCCTTAACTCTTCTTCGTTCGATTTCTCAGTTGTGGGAGGTTCACCATTCATGATTGCCCGTCCAGGTGAGTATGAAATGCTGAATTTAGGCGGCAAGTCAGCGACGGCACAACCCGCAGCCGCCCCTACTTAAGGTACAGGAGAAACCCTGATTCGTCATCCGCCATCTGCCTGATATAAACCCATTGCAAACCCTAGATTAAGAATCAAAAAGACCCCACATCTGAGTAGGGTCTTTGACGGTAGAAACCACCGTCGGTAGAAACCACCGTCGGTAGAAACCACCGTCGGTAGAAACCACCGTACAGTAGAAACCACCGTACGGTTAAATTTCAATGATCTTCTTTTGAATGGCGTATTTGATTAAGTCTCCCCGGTCGTGCAGATCCAGCTTTTGCATCAGGCTGGCCCGGTGCGACTGCACGGTCTTGATCGAAAGGCTCAAGATTTCGGCGATTTCCCGGCTGGTTTTGCCTTCAGCGATCAATTGCAGGACTTCTCGTTCGCGGGGTGTAAGTGTATCTGTCTCGGTAACAGAACGGTTGATTTCTTTGCGCAGGTAATCCTCCAATACCAGGCGAGTGATACTGGGCGAGAGCACAGCTTCGCCATTATAGACGGCGCGAATGGCAGCAACCAGCTCACTGGCTGCTGCTCTTTTGATAATATATCCCGAAGCGCCAACTTCTAATACCTCTCGGAAATATTCTTCGTGATCGTACATGGTGAGCACCAGCACATTGGTCTCAGGATGTTCGCGTTTGATCTGGCGCGTTGCCTCCAGACCATTGAGCAATGGCATGGAAATGTCCATGAGTACCACATTGGGGCGGAGCTGGTCAACCAAGCGGACAGCCTCGCGGCCATCCCCAGCTTCACCTACGACGACAATATCAGGTTGATCTTCGAGTAAGGCCCGAATTCCATTACGAAGCAGCGTGTGATCGTCAGCAACCAGGATGCGAATTTTTTGCGTCATAGTGATCTCAATGGACCTCAGCGGTCATTCTCCTTGTAGCTTCAATCCTATTTGAAAATTCCTCCATCAGCGGAATGCAGACATGCAAATGCGTACCTTGACCAGGGATCGACTCGATTTGGATTTCGCCGCCGACCAGAGATATACGTTCCTGGATTCCTAACAAGCCTAGTTGTTGATGGTCAACTGCATCTTTTTTTATTCTTTCCACATCAAATCCATGCCCGTTGTCTTTAACATCCAGGCAAACCAGCGTAGAATCCTGTTCTAAGCTGATCACAACTGTATCAGCACTGGCGTGTTTCTTTATGTTGTTCAAAGCCTCCTGGGCAATGCGGAACAGCATCGTTTCGAGCGCAGGACTGAACCGCAGCATGTCAGCAGGAGCATTAAACGCCACCTGTACGCCAGTATCTTCCAGGTGGGTGCGCGCATACCCGCGAATGGCCGGAATCAATCCTAGATCATCGAGGATGGAAGGGCGCAGGTCCCAAATCACATCGCGCAGTTCTTCCAATGAGTGATTAGCCAGATCGCGCACATATTTTATCCGGTGCGCTAGGGCAGGATAATTCTCTGGCATCATATTCTCAATCCGTTCCAACTCAATGATCAAGATAGAAAGGGCCTGGGCTGTATCATCGTGCAGCCCGCGAGCAATGCGCAGGCGCTCTTCTTCTTGAGCATTGATCACCCTTTCAGAGATGGCGCGCAGCAGGAGGGTTCGTTTTTGCAACCGCGTGAGCATTGAGTCAATCGCCAGAACCAGCTGATAAATTGCCGGGTCGGCCTGTAAGGAGGCTGACTCAGGAAGAATGGTTTGTCCTTCCTTAACCAGGCTCACGAGATTAGAGAGGTATTTTAAGGGAAAGAGGGCTGACCGGATAATATAGTAGTTGACCAGCAAGGTGAGGAGAATCCCGAACCCCGAAAACAGCAAGATCAGCTTGATATCTCCG
>Ga0315284_10016727_pt1 | contig 10397 bp, 6 predicted proteins | sample YL17G09_16_MG_FD_203696 | JGI IMG/M metagenome (GOLD analysis project Ga0315284, IMG submission 203696) | Sediment microbial communities from Yellowstone Lake, YNP, Wyoming, USA - YL17G09_16 | ecosystem: Environmental > Aquatic > Freshwater > Lake > Sediment | place: USA: Wyoming | collected...
TGCTCGCTACAGGCTTTCCCTATTAAGTTTTTCGCTGGAGAATACCACTTATTGTATTCTAAATCAGAAGGATGAGAACCCCTAACTCCATTACTCCAACCATATTTCTTAAGAATAGTGTCTCCTTCATTAATTAATCTATGAAAATGATCTTCTAAGTTCTCTTTTAAATTCATTTATACCCTCCATATTTTTAAAACATGAATTATCTATTCAGAACAAATATTTATTATTAATACAAAAAAATATTGTATTATCGGTCGGTTGAGGAATTTTGAATTTGTGCAAGAATTTTTCGTCCTTTTGGTGTCAATTCGATCCATCCAAATTCATCCCAATCCTCAAGTTCTCCAGGAAAACTATGATTTCTCATTTCACTGTGGTATTCAACAAGATCCAAATCAAAGATTATTTCATATTGTTTCTCAGAGTAACCTCTTTCAGCTAATCCTTCAAACATCCCATCAAAAGCTTCATATGGGAAAACTTGAGAAGATAGAAAGGAAAGTAAATCAGATAGTTCTTTTTCATTTTCAAATATACCCTGCTTAATCAAGCCCTTAACTTCCCCTATTTCTGTAAAACTAACATATGATGCATCAATAAGGTCTAAAAGCTCACTTGCTAACACCATAATCCTGATACAAATTATTTTATTAATTTTATCTCCTTCCTCATGAGCTAAATAATTTCTATAATAAGAAGATGCACTTTTAAATAATTCTTTTGCTTCCTTCTGGAGTTTATCCCCTAAAGGAACCTTTAATTTAATACTTTTTCCTGATCCAAGAATTTTCTCATACAATCTTACACCAAATAATTTTTCTTCATCTTCAATTCCAGCTTTCTCCTTAAATGCAATCTCTACTTGTTTCATCGCTACCATAGCCGCTTGAGGAAAATAGCCATCTTTATAAAGAGAAATAGACTTATCTATTATTCTTGGATGTAATAAATTATTTAAATCTATTTTCATAATTATCTTCTACCTTTTCCTTTATTAAATTAAAATTATTCTATTCTTTTCTCGAAATGCAATAAAGAATAATTTACTTTCAAATTTAACTCTTAATACCAGTGATACAAGAAATAAAATGTAATTTAAAAATTATTCCATTGTTAATAATATAGTCTCTGATTTCGATTAAAGAAAAAGTTATGTCAAAATCCCACTTCTTCATATAGAGTTCCTCTAAAAAATAAAATCTTACATAACTTTATGGGCATAAAATAAAATTTATCAAAAAAATTTGGATGAGCCCATAGAGCGACCCTTTTATACTGTGTTATCTAAAATATAACAACAAAATATTATCTATTATTATATTTAGATATTTCAATTGTAATAAAATAATAATCTTTCATTTCACTTTTATCTATTATTTTAGCTTGGAATTTTCTACCATTTAAATCCATTTCTATAGCCAATATCTTTGCAATATCTCTGGGGATAAAACCCAACTGGATATTTTTAAACATTAACTTTATAGCATAAATGTCATAAGGGTTTTCAAAGTCCCTTTCTAATGTTAATATATCGCTAATATCAACCTCTCTTGATAATTTTTTCCTGCTTTCTTCATAGGGAATTCCTTTTACATCACACTTAATAGGTTCAAAAATTTCTGTAGCCCATTTCTTAATGTTTAATTTCTGGGATAAATATAGAATGTTTCTTATTTCAAACTCGGAAATATCAAGATCTTTGATATCTGTTATATCAAGATTCGCGAACCAGATGATAAACTCCTCAAAACCATTTTCGCCTGAATATATATCTCCGATTTTTAAAGAAGCTTCTCTTGTACTAACACCAATACTTTTAGCCATGCATGCAGGTATGTTATTAAGTCCGTACTTAATAAATGATGATAGATTTCTGACTTTTTCAGGTAAGTCTTTAAAATCTTCAAGTATGTCATTAAAGTGCCTATTTAGATGGTAAATCAAAATAAATAGGAATACAGTAATCCCCCAAGGGTATCTATAATTCAAAAATTGGTTTATATACAACTGCATCTTATCTTTAAGTTTAGTTTCTGAAAAGGAATTGTCCCACAAGGTTTTAAGTTTATTGATGGATACCCCCTCTATCCACTTTATGACAAAATTGCTTAATATTTCGTTATTCTCTTTAAGAATAGAACTATCTAATTTTTCCTCCTCGTTCATTTCATCTATCCATAAAAAAATATCTAGAGATTTTTGTAATAAAGATTCATAATCGCCATTTTCAATTATTTCTTTTAATTCATCTATATTACTTTCAATAAACTCTGAGAGTTTATTACATGAAGATAAATGGAATCCTGTTTTTGAGTATACCTTTCTTAATATACTGTCTTCTACCTGTGAATAAAATTTTCTTCCGATGGTTAACATACCCTCAACCAAAGGTGCTATATCATACCCTTCTTTTTTTGACTGAATTATAAATAAGCTATAACCGAGAATTTCTTTTATACGCTTCTCGTCCAATGTGTCAACTGTTTCCTCTGCTAATAAGTTTAGCAAAGATGGTTCAAAATAGTATTCTAAATCTTTTTCGAATTTTAATGAAGGAATACGTTTATCTACCAGAGATTTTAAAAGCAGTAATAATAGACTTTTTGTATGTTCTATATTGACTTTATCAGTGTACTTTTCAAATAAAATTTCATCCTTCTCATCAAAAGCTAGAAATATTATCTGCCCTTCAGTTTCTCTTCCTGCTCTCCCCGCCCGTCCTGCAATATTCCAGAAATCTTTAATACTAACTTTCTTTCTAACCCGAGGATCTATCTCTAAAGAATGAATAATCGCAGTTTTTATGGGAAAATTTACCCCCTGGCCTATAGTGTTCGTTGAAATCAACACTTCAAGCTGTTTCTCCCTAAAATCTTTTTCTATAGACTTTCTAACAGGTTCCGGTAATGAACCATAATGAATACCAACGCCCCTAATCAAACATTTAGTCACAATATCATCTTTTCCAAGCCATTTTTTCGCCATCTCTAATGATTCTATATTTCCTCTATTACTAAAGACATCCTTAATATCCTCATAACTTTTCTCCTTTATATTCAACAATCTTAAAAATGCTTTTCCAGTAGATTTTGCCCAATCTGGTCTGGAGGAGAATATCAAAACCGGTCCTTCGTCAACAAACTTATAGGAAAGTTCTACAGCTGTCTCTGATTTGTTGTTTTTATTTGGGAATGTTTCAGTATTCGTTCTTCCTGTGAGGGAATTGGTGTATGAGTATTTTCTTTCATTAACAATATTTGGTAAAAATAGTGGTTTCCTAAGTTCTATTTGTTCGTATGGGTATATTATCTCTCCTGAAGCTTTTACTTTATACCACCGAAACATACCAATTAATTTTCTTGTTGGTTCCCATTCTTTGTCATATATTTTAGGCAGAGAAATCACATTATCTTCTGTATCAGAAAGCCATTTAGAAAACTCTTTTGCATTTACTTCTGTCATTACTGCTGAAATAAATAAGAATCTACTCTTATTTTCAAGTTTCCTCCTTAACTTGACGATTAAAAATTCTAGCAAAAGTGATCTTTCACTTATATCTCCGATTATGTGACCTTCATCAATAACTACCAGAGAGATATTTTCAAAGAATTCTGGTTGTAGTCTATATAATAAGTCGATTTTTTCAGGAGTAGCAACCAAAACGTCTGAATTGTTTATCCAAAATTGCTGAAACTCATCTACTTCGTAACTACCAGTTGCACCAGATACGATAAAACCTAATTTTCCCAATCTATTAGTCAAAGTTTCTTCAATTTCAGTAGTTAGCGCTCTGAATGGTGCAATGTAGATACACTTAGAATTTGAATTTTCAATAAGAGAATTAATAATCATGATTTCTGCTATAAGAGTTTTTCCTGAACTTGTAGGCATCTGTATAACGAAATTTTTATTAGTTGATATCGCACCCTCATTTAGTGCTTTTAGTTGAGATTTCCAAAATTCGAAAATTGATGTTCTTTTCTCTTCTGGTTTAATTCTATCTATGTCGTATACATCCATAGAAAGTAGCTTCAAATATTTTTCCCATATAGGATTTGGTAGTTTTCCTTGATTATCCATCACATCCCATATGTTTCTTTCTTTCAGTAATCTTAATCTTGTTTTAAAAAGACCGATAATATGAGATAAAAGGACGTTGCCACTATAAAGTATTCCTTTATAGCTATTTGTAATAGATTCTAAAAAGTCTTTATCTCTTTTTCCTATTAATATGAAGGTAGACAGAGATTGTGTTGCCATTTGATAATCTTTAAAAGCAATCCTGTAGTGAGATGATAAATCTGTAAGATTTTCTACATATAAATTGTCAATTTCTCTAGAGAAAAGAAAAATCTTCTTTTGTAAGAATAACTGGATAGTTTTTAAGATTTTATTTTCATATTCTGAGATAACTTCATACTCTTTATCAATTTTTTCCAATGAATAATATGCTTGCGACTCCTTTACCAATCTATCAATTAAACACTGTGCGTTCGCTTGATAACCTGAAAGATCATAGCACAAACTAGATAATATTAAGGAGTACGCTTTATCGTACTTCTGACTAACATAGTATAAACTTTCATAGATTCCAGCTGCACGTTTGAGAGATTCAATTCCTATTGTATTTTGGAAGTTTTCTTCCAGTAGAATAGAACCTTTCGATGATAAATATAATGCATACCTCCATAAGTAGTTTTCATCATATCTTTCCTCAAAAACTGCTTTAATTCTTTTTGCAAATATTTGATTAGTATAGCTTATTAATTTGGTATCCTTTTCTAAGATATCCTTTAACTCTTTTCCCTTTTCCATTAAATAGTCACTCTTGTTCATTATAAACAATCTCCTCAGCTACTTCTGGAACTAATGAGTAGGTTTCTTTAATCAGATCCTTTAAAGAATTTATTAAAACCACATTAAGAGTTAGATTAGGTAATTCTACTTGGATATTATCTAAATTCTCTAAAATATCTTCTTTCCATTTATTTTTTTCAAAAATAAGAAAAATATGAAAGTCCTTAGAGTAAGATTTCGAGTCTACTATTGCTTTATCAAAGAGGTTTGCTAAATTATATTCGTCTCGATCTTCTAGTCGTTTTGAGATATAATCTACTATCTCAGGAACTTCGACATTATTCAAAACTAATTCCCTATATGCTTCTTCAGCAATTTTCTTTTTATAAGTGATTTTTGATTTAACCTCGGCAAAAATGAGTACTGGTTTGCCTGCGAAAATTCTACAGGCTAAAACATCTGCTTTTCCTCTCATTGCTCTATCCTTTAGCTCTTTATAACGTAATTTATATATAGGTAAAATTGCTTTTCTAATTTTTTCTAAAATTTCTGCAGTTAAGATTTCACCTAAAAAAGACTGTTCTGGATTAAATGACACATTTTTGTTGGGTAGGATAAGATCCGATACATGCTTTCTTAATTTATCATTGGGCTTATCTCTATATATCCTTCTCAATCGCTCAGGATAATCCAAATGGATTAGAATTCGATTAGCAAGAAACTTCTTTAATTCTTTTAACTCTTCTTTCATATCATTTTCAGTTAAATTGATAACTGAAAATTTAGAATAATGAGTATTTACTCTTTTTACTTCTTTAAGCCATTTATTAATCATTCTCTTTTCTCCGGGGTACTATTATATTTTATAACTATCAAATCTAAATCTTTATTATTATCTTGTGTATATTAATCAAAAATTTTTATCTAAATGCTTCATAACAAATTATTCAATTGGTTTACTAATAGTAAATCGTATTACTTGCTATTTTTTAATTTCTTTGCATTTTTTTCTAACCAATTTTCTATTTTCTTTAGCGTAAAATATTCTGACAGTGTTTCTGCAAGTTCATTAACTGATAATCCAGGTACATCATTAAAGCTAACAGGAAACTTACCACTTTTTTTGAAATAGTTATACGGTCTTTCAGAACGATTCCAATCTTTTTCGGTTGGCATAAGACACAATAGATTAACCGGAGCGGAAAATATTATATTTATTTCTTGGGTAGCGTTGCTATTAATCATTTTAATAGAAGTTTTCAATTGTTTACATTCTGTATGGGTGACACTTCCGTCTCTCTCAATTTTCATTTCACTTCTCCCACTAAAAATATCTCTATCGTGAATTCCATATATATTTAATATTCTTTTCTTAATATCTTCTATCCCGGGAAAAGGATATCTCAAATCAAAAATCACTATTGGATCTATAGAAGGATCAAGAACTCCATCTCTAGCATACTCTTCGGATTCTTCTTCGTTTAAACTTTCAAAAAAATCATTCAAGTCTTGAACTAACTTTTTTTGTTCCATATTCCATCTTATAAATCTTAATAATATATATTCTAAGACAGTAATTTTCTCATATTTTCTTAAATGAAAATCCCTGATTCTAAGAAGATATAAATCTTGTTTTTTACATATTCGATTTTTTTTAATATCAATCAATTTCTTTTTTTCACAAATATCATGTAATGGTCCATCGAATTCAATTGCTAACTGTGGAAAAGAATTTTTATTAAATATTACAAAATCAAATGTTGAATCGCAGATGTATCTTCTTTCCTCTTTACTAAATTCATTATTTTTATTATCAAAAATTTCATATAGAGGTAATCCAGGGAAAACTTTATAATTACTATCTTTTAAAGCCCTTTCAATTATTTTTAAAGATTTATATTCACTTGTATTTAAAAATTTTTTTAACATCTTTATTGATTTTAATACATTTTAAATAATTGGCATTTTGTATGTTAAAAATATAAATTCTTCTTTCTTTATAAACAACTAAATATATTACTTGCTTTCAGAACCTTCTACTATTTCGATTTCCTCTGGGGTAAGGTTATAAAGCTTGTAAACCATTTCGTCGATTTGGTGTTCGTATTCGTGAACCTTTGATTGTTCCCCAGAATTAACGAGATAATCGTCATTTTTTGTAATAGTAAGAATTTTATCAACTAGACTAATAAAAGGTTTTTGTTGTGATAGAGAAATTTTTTTAATGGGTATTTCAGAAAGAGGTGTGTATAGCAATTCTAACATTTCGCCTTTTCTTTTACCTCTGAAGTATAACCAAAAAAAATATAATTTTGAATTTAATAATGATAAAACATACTTTAATTTAGTATTGTCATCTTTTAATGTAATAAAGTAAACATCTGCACTTCCGAACCAATCTACTTCATTATATGCAAAATTATTTCTATAAGATCTCTGTGGACAAATAATTTTGGGATTCAGGAAAATGTTTTTGTCTCTAGCTGCAAATATAACCCACCACTTGCCTAATTTTAAAGCAGCTTGCATCTCACCTCTTTCTTTACTTCTTGCACTTATTACTTTTTTATACTTATAAAAATGATTTCGGAGATTCGGATATTCATCAATATTCAAATCTCTGGTTATATGGATTACATATTTATTTGGAATTTGATTGCAATAATATTTTTTAATGTCAGAATTTTTATAAAATGGATAAATTAGCATCAGTTCTTTTTGTGATAAGTTTAATTCTTTTAACTCTTCTTGGTTTAATACATATACACCCTGATGTTTGCAATTTTCATTTATTAAGTTATTTTTAATGTGTTTCGCAGTAATTCTATCTACTCCCGTTAATAATCCTTGATTGATATTGCAAAAATCTATTAAAAATTTACTATTATTTTTTATTTTATCTAATATTTTTTGTGTTGGGGTTCTCATATATCCAATATTACCGCCCATACGAATGTAATTTTCATCTGCTTCATAAAAATTTTTTTGTTTTGCTCCCCAATAAATCGTATCTTCATCTTGCCAATGTAGTATCTTCTGAAGGATTTCAGAATTTGCATAACCTATTCTCTTGGTAATGGCAGTTTTTGCTATTGCATTTATATTAAAACCTTTTTCTAACATTGTTACCATGTTATGTTGACCTTTAGCAGATTCAAAGATCTTTAACTCATTAAAGTTAATTAATCTTTGAATAATTGATCGTATTTTAAAATCCTGTCTAAGTTTTTTTGCACCATCTGCAGTAATATAATAATTTGTAGTGATGAACGAAATTTCTCCCCCCGCTCTAGCAATATTAAGGGATAAATGGAAGAAAAAATAAAAAATATCCATCTTCCTTAAATAATATTTTTTAAGAGGTCCTCTCTTTGTTTCTCTAAAAATTTCCTTGTTTCCTTTTTCTCCAATATACGGTGGATTAGCAATTACTACATCAAACCCGCTCTTCTCATGAAAAACCTCCGAAAAATATACTTCAAAATCGAAGTCTTTGTGACCATTAGTTATTTTACTAATAATCCCGTCTATCTGTATTTTATACTCTTGTTTCTTATTTGCATTGGTTTCATTGAAAAATAGTGGCTTTAATTCTTCGAGTTTTGCAAATAATTTCCAATTTTCTAAATTACGCTCTACTCCCAAAAGAGAGTTCCCACATACAATTTTATAATCCAGATTTGGAAGTGGTTTTATCCGAGTTATGTCTTCCTCATCGACGATAAGAGAAAGCCAGAGACGAAGTTTAGCAATTTCCACTGCCCCTGGATCAATGTCCACTCCATAAAGACAGTTTTGAATAGCATGACGTTTGAAATTATAGATTGTACGAGATTGCTTCGTCGCATCCGTCTCTCGCCATGACAAACAAGAAGTTAGTGTATTTCTCGCCCGAATAATTTCATTCATCATCCCCACAAGAAAAGCCCCTGAACCTACAGCAGGGTCACAAACTTTAATTTCTTTTAATTTATCATCGATAAATTCAGCGTGATTAAGAATACTTTGAGGTAATTTATAATCTTTATAAGAACCTTTATAATTAGGATTTTTGGAAAACTCATCGAAAGTAATATGATTATGTTCAATAGTAGTATCTCCGTATTTGATTAACTTTTCAATATCCTCTTTAGGAATTATATTTGAATTTTTTTCTATAATTAAATCCTGCTGAATTGGGTCTGGTTCCCCTGAAAGTTTCATTTGGATATTTTGTTTATCAATTCTGTATTTTTGTTGATCGTTTATTTCTGTAAATAAATAATTAATTAAACTTTGCTGGCACATATAATGCACAATCTCTCGTGGAGTATAATATGTGCCTTTTGATTTACGATCTTTTACTTCCAGAAGATTTTCAAAAACTTTCCCCAACATTTCTGGGTCAATAGCTACTTCTTTATCCAATGGTTCATCTTCCTTAACCGTAAAATTATAACGGTCAAAGACATCCAAAACGCCTGTGCCAATATCGCCTTCTTTTGTTTTATTATTATTTGAAAAAAGAATATTGGACAAAAATATATCTGTTTTTGCCCAATCATAATCGTTAAGAGGATCAAATAATCCTCCATTTAAAAATGGAATCTTACATTTGAAATAACTAAAGTAGTGGTCATCATATGAACGGTCATTCCGTAATGCTTCATAAAACAGCGGCTCTAAAACATCATTGAAGAAGTTTTTATAGTCACAATGTTTTTTCTCAAAAAGTTCACGCAAAAAATGTTTTGAACCTGAGCCCCACTTTTGTCCTTCTTTAACTCCAAACCATCCTTTCTTTTGTAGGAAATAAAGAAAAACAATTTGCCCTAAAAGTTTTTTAGAAAAATCAACTGTATTTATTCCCTTTTCTTGAAATTCTTGCCTAATCTCTTCATCTCTTTTTACTATCTCATCAAGAGAATCTTTAATTTCTAGGAAAAGATTACGGTATTTTTCAAAAAATTCCTTAGTGACTTTTTCAATACTGAATGCTTCTTCTAATTCATATAGTTTTGGATTGTAAGTGTCATCTTTCAAAATGGACATAAAGCAACTTTGGGCGGTATGGCTGTTTTCATTTTTCCCAACTAAAAAGGAATATCTGCGGGCAGGAGTAAATTCTTCCTTTATCTTAACATCGCCTGTTGGTGTTTTTTCGAACTTATATTCCATCTTTACAAAAGAAAAACGCCAATCCTCTTTCTCAGGTTCCTCAGGAGATACAAAAGCAACAAGCCCAGCATCTTTTTCACCGCGTTCTTTAAGATAATGAGCTACAAAATTACGCTGAGCAGTACGAGCGCGATCAAGGGTAGTTTCTTTTTTTAAATAGACTATAAGCAGGTCAATCTTTTTTCCTTCTGGATCAACATAAGTACCAATTCGTTCATAGGTTTTAACAAAATTTTCAAAAGCTTTTGGTATGTAACAACCCTGTAGATGAAATGCCTTTGATTCATCATAACGTTTAAGTAAATTTTTAATGAAATATAAATATTTTTCTTTATTAAAAGAATTTTGAAAAGTATTTTTTATAAGTTTTTCAGTAGACTCTTTATCCATAATTTATTCTCCTACTAAATACTCAGATAAAATTACTTCTCTGGGGC
>Ga0315284_10016728_pt1 | contig 10397 bp, 14 predicted proteins | sample YL17G09_16_MG_FD_203696 | JGI IMG/M metagenome (GOLD analysis project Ga0315284, IMG submission 203696) | Sediment microbial communities from Yellowstone Lake, YNP, Wyoming, USA - YL17G09_16 | ecosystem: Environmental > Aquatic > Freshwater > Lake > Sediment | place: USA: Wyoming | collected...
TGTAGTCACTGTAATCAGGATTAGTCACAGGTGCATTAGGCACAAGTGCAGACCCTTCAACGGTAGGAACAGCCACTGTAGCAACAGCAGAGGTAGTAGAAACAGGCGTAGCAAACGTGGCGTTAACTGCAGCCATAATTGCTTCTCCTGTAACATACGAACCAGCCGACTTCCAAAAGCGCAGATTAGCAATTGAAGTAAAAGACCCAGAGAACTTACCGCGAACCCATTTCTCAAAACTGTTCTGGCCAGCTGCAATAGGATTACTTGCAGGTGTCAAGTTTGGAGAATCAGCATTCCCGAAGTTAACGTTAGAAAGAGAGTCTGTTACTGTTTCGCTTACTGTATTGCTCTCACTCCATCCGAATGTTGCGCTCATAAAGGTTATCTCCTTTCTTTAGTATTTGTTAAAAACTGTTACGCATTAAAATCTAATCGTATACGAAATCTCAGATTAAGAGGTCCGCTTGGAGATGCTGTAGCTGGAGCCACAATCCTTAGAGAAACTTGTTTTGCATTATTACTGGGAAGCGGGTTAAGAAATGTATGTGCTATAGAGCCACCTATCTGAGTAAAAGATGCTTCTGCGTCGTCAACGATTGTATAGGTGTAATCTATTAATACTATAGTGTTAGGGTCAGGCAGCATAGTTCCTAAAGTAACATAGCCTGTAGTAGCATTAAAAGTGCCTCCTGTATAGTAGTTGGTTCCAAGCCTGTGAGAATCGGTGTTTAAATAAACCCCTGTAACAGCAACCATCAAGGGATGCGCTGCAAAAACATGGTATTCATCACTAGAAGTTTGACGCTCAAGGAGCACTGGAACTTCATTGCTAATAACTCCTGATGAACGCACTCCAAGCCATGCGAATTCTTGAACTTCAGCTCCAAATTCGGTTTTGTCAGGGGTATACGTTACTTCAATGGTGCTTCCTATTAAGGGAATCTTTCCGTGTATGTTATCACCGAATTGTACAGCTCCCGTATTGTAATCTACTGTGTATATCTCATCTGAAGAGCTGGCTCCAGTGAGGATGAACTGCTCCGTCCAAAGAACCCCGTTTACTTTAACTGTTACTGGATTATTAGCGTCGTCGCTAACAATGGGAAAGTAGGCTACAGTAAATGTCTGCGAAGGGCTACCGTCACTCATGCCTACCATCTCGTCTACAATGTTTAAGCCAAGAACAGACAAAGTTATATTCTTTGCATCCACTGACCCACTGATACCACCTTTATCATTCCAAAGATAGAATGGGTTATTCGGATGTTGATATTCTTCACCAGCGATAACGCCAGTAAATATAATCGGATTACCTGTGATTCCAATTTCGATTTCCGCCATATTATATCACCATGAAAAGCTTCACGTTAGGCTCTCCTGTAATGATTACTGCAGAAGAGGTGATGCTTGCTGTTCTTACCTGTACAATGAATGCCTGGGCATTTACGGCCTTGTAAGTAACTCCAGAAATAATAGCTGCCGCTTCGATAGTCTTTATCTCAGTAGCTTGAATAATTGCGTTTGACAGGATTGTCCCCTGCACAATTGCGTTAGAATTTATAGTTGATTCGCTCATTCTAGGCCACCACGTAAAGTTTAATTACAGGCTCTGGCTTATAAACCGATGCATCAGAACTAACCGTTTGAGTTACTACTACAGCGACTGATGCCTGTGCACATATGGTCTTATAAAAAGTGGCCCTAATAGCTGCAAGAGCCGTAATAGTACGCGTTGAAACAAGGTTAACTTTTGCGTCAGCTGTTATAGAAACTTGCTCTGTAACTAAAACTGTGCTATCAGAAACGATAGTCCTTAAAGTTTCTTCTCCGCAAAATGCGTCGGAGTTAACAGTTTTGATTTCTGTTGTCCCGATGCTAGCATTTCCAAGAATAGCTTTTGTAGTTTCTTCTCCACAAAATGCGTCAGAATCAATAGTTTCAGTGGTAACAATTATGACCAAGCTATCGCTGCTGATTGTCTTAGTTGTTTCTTCTCCACAGAACGCATCCGAAACAATAGTCGTTTCTGCAGTAGCCTGAATAACTGCATCCGAAGAAACCGTTTGTGTAACGGTTACTGGTTCAGTCATAGCAGTAAGAAAAAGCAAATCCATAGCGTTAAGATTAGAAGCCCAAGTGCTACCGTAATCAGCACTATCCCAACGTTGCCCGTTTGCGTATTGATTATTATAGTATGTCGTACCTAAATTATATTTATGGGTAGAGTCTACATTATTAAATTGCTCTACGAATGCATAGTAGGTTCCTGCTGTAAGTAAAGCTGGGGAAGAAAATGTCACAGTTACCCAAGGAACAGTTACGTTGCCAGGAAGTGCTGTATCTGCTATGGTTTGAGAAGCTAGCGGACTTCCAGTGGGTTTACCGTTTATGTCTACAGCGTAAACTTTAAAATCTACGGTTCCTGTAGTTTGCCCATCGGCTCGTCCAATATGAAGCCATGCATGATGGAAATATCCAGAAACAGAAGGCTTAAAAGTTTGCGCTCTGTAAGCTCCTGCTGTATTAACTTGATATGCAGGAGTACTACCATGCTGTGCGCCAAAAGTAAACTGGTCTTTTCCTGGGGTAGCAACAGGAACGCTCATATGAGTAACTAAAGAAAATTTAACGTTACCAGTACTCATATTCCAAGTACTGCCACCATTTATAGTATAGGATGCATTGCCGCCAGCATAGAATAGTGCCAAGCTACCATACCATGAATAAGTATAATTATTAGACCCTGTAAATGCCGAAGATAAAACAATAGCGTAAACAGTTCCAGACGTTAAAGCTGCGGGACTACTAAACGCTATGTTTACTCTGACAGCAGGAGTACTCGATGACGGGATACTTGCTTGACTTACGACTTGACTTGCTAGTGCACTCCCTGTGGGCTTTCCAGCGGCAGTCGCATAAACTGCAACCGTAAGGTCACCAACTGACGTGGAGGATTTTACGATACTTAAAGAAATAGAATCTAAATTACCTGAAACACTTGGTGTGAATCCTTGGGCCTCTCGTCTATCGCCATAGGACGTACTATTCATAACCCAAGTGCCATTAATTGGTGCGTCCGACCCTATCCATAATAAGGCTTGGTCGGTTTTAAGTGTCGCCATGGCTAAGCCACCGTGGTATTGGAGTTAATAGTTTTGCTAGTCACAATAATATTGTGCTCACTAGCATCTGCGATTTGAATGGTTATTTTGTAATCTTGGACGTTTGACCTGCTCTGTGATTCAAATTGAATTCCTTCTACAGTCATCTGACCTTTATAATAAATATGCCGTTGCGGACTAATAAGATGCAGTTGCCCAGGGCCAGTCCCTAATCCGTTAGTTAAATTTTGTCGGGCTGTTTCCATGTCATCCCAGCTATTCGTTTTGTTGTAGAGTACCCCTGTTAATTCAATGGTACGCTCAGCTAAGGATAGATTCTGCACCACAACACCATCCATTAAAGGCACAGTGATAACTGCGGTACGCTTACCTGGAGTTGGCCTGCGAAATTCTGGCTTAGGTGAGAATACATAGGTACCGTCAGTACCATTCTCGCCGCGTCTCCATTGCATGATTACAGATATAAATGACATAATTGATTATCCTTAGACTAGCGGGGCTGCCGCTTTATTTTCTTTTGAAGTTGCAACTGCACTATTACGGAATAACTTAGAAATAAGGTCTGGAAGTGCATGCTGAATTGCTTGGTGCACTGCGGCTTGGATAGCTGCTACGGATAAATTAATATCAAATGAGAAATTCAACTTTGGCTGTAGTTCTGTTTTTACCAGGGTTTCTAGTCTTCCAGCAATAGCTGCTGTTTTATCAACAACGGATTGCGACCCCATAACTGACAGTCTTTCATTGACAGACCTGGTTATGTCGTCTAATTTAGTAAATATAGGCACTAGCCCTGTTCCAATACTAGCGATAGTCATAGACAAATTTTTAGAAATTCCCCAGCCCCTTTGAATTTCTTTAGCCAAGTCTGCAATGGGAATCTTAGCTTTTACCGCGCCGCTAATAAGTTCTGCTGTGTTCAGCATATTTCCAAGAATACCAGAACGGTCAGTAGCTCCCTCGCTCAGGGCGCGAGTAGCCTCAAATTGCTTTTCTGCAGCAGATTTAGCATTTGAAACACGTTTACTTAAGGCAGCCTCTAATTCTCTATTAGACCATTGATAGGATTGCACTAAGTCAATTTGCTCTTTGGTAAGTATCTCAACTGCGTCCATCTCGGCAATTGACAGAAGCTCCTCAATTCTGAATACATCTCGTACTATCTGTGCTCGTTCATCAGCAGTTTTACCTAGCTTAGCATTTTCTAATTCCAACTCCTTGTCAAAATTAAACGTAAACTCTTTGCCGCCAGCCGTGGACTTTTTAAGGTCCTCAGCTGCCTTCCGAGCCGCTAAAAATAGTCTCGGAATAGCTAAGAGGCCTCTATCTAGTTGGGACAGCTCACTTATAGTATACCGTATACCCTTTAGAGCCAGAATCTGAAAGTCCACCCCAAGCTTTTTTATTGGGAGAAGCAGATTTCCCATTGATTCCTGATTCTGTTTATGCATATTGTTAAGTATAGCTAATTTTCCAGCATAAGTCCCTGCAGCAGCCGAAGATGAACCAGCAAATTTTTTAGCAACCAGGTCAAGAACGGTTCCTTGTCTTACTGCTTGCTGAATATCTGCTTGACGCAGATTTGTCATCTGGGTAAGACCTCTGGTGTATCCAGCTTGTGCTCTGCTTAGCATATTGGTAGCAGAAAAAAGGTCCATGCCTGTTGCAGACGCAAGGTCTTGTGCCACTGAAACTTGTTTTAATGCAAGACGCATATTACCTGTGCGCCGAAGAGCTAGAGTAACTGCTGATTGTATTTCGTCAGCTCCAAACTGTGACTTACGACTTGCCTGGTCGGCAAATTTTGTAATTTGCCCTAAGTTCTCTTTGGAACCCTGACCCATAAGTTTCAGCTGTGTTTTAAGACGTGTAAATGATACCTCTGCTCTTCCTGCAGCAGGAACTGCTGCTAGCATATATTTTACAAGCCCAAAGCCAGCTTTAGCAATGTCAATAGCTGTCAAAACACCAAAAATACGCCCAAGTACCTTACCCTGCACAGCAAACTTGGCGATACCGACAGACAATTTTCCAACCCAGCCAAGAGTAGACGCAAAGCTACTGGCGGCTTCTTTAAAGCCTGTGTTATTAAAGGTACTTGCTATTTTAAAGAGAAGGCTTGATGCCATTGACTGTCACTCCTGTTATCCCTCTTCTATTATTCTAAAAGTTGTTGCTTTAGGTGTAGAACCTGCCCGCAGACCACCACCGACAGCATTAGAGGCAGCTTCCTCTAATTCTTTGTTCATTCGTGCACTAGCATAAACAAGCACTTTAAATTGCTCAAAGGGCATGTCTTCTAGGCTGTCCGTTTTAAAAAGTTTGTATCCAAGGGAGTGCGCCACGTTGAACTGGACAGAAAACTGTGGGCTCCCTATTAGTTTTTTAGTTCGTTATCCGTAATTACAAAATGCTGTTCCCAGCGATTGTAAAGTCGATATATAGTGGACTCTTCCACAGCTGCTACGTCTTCTAACGTATCAAAATAACGCTTGTTGGAGTTGTCTTTTTTCTTTAGGGCACAAAAAACCGTCATGTATCGTTCTTCTGCGGCTATACGAGACATGACAACATCCATTTCAAACTTGTATTCTTGGAAGTGTACAACGGCTTCCGTGATGGCTGCTTTAATATCGTTAACGTCACGATACGTAAGAGGGTGTAAAATGCCCTCAATGCAGTCAGCCTCAAGTTTGGCCAGCTCAGATTTTGCTTCTTCATTACGGGCTTGAGCTTTGGCTTTTTCAGTCTCGTCTAACTTTGGCATAGCCTCTTCAATAGCAAACAATTCTGTCTCCAAGGCTTCCACTAACGATGTATGACGGTAAACACTAATTAAAAAAGGTTTCCGATGAAGTTTTTGAAGCGTATTAGTAATAGATTGCTCTTTTACTAAGTTATCCACAAATACCTTTTCCTCATTCTTTGTATCTTTATCCATTTTAGTCACCCTCCCGAAGTGATTTGAAAGAGTGCTGGTCAAGCAATCGGGAGTTGCCTGACCAGTCACCCTTAAATGTGCACAACTACAACTACAACTACAACTTAATCGACATACGCTGTAAATGCTTCAAAAATGTCATTTGCTCCAAAATCAGCCACTGGAACAGAAATCGTAGAACCAGCTAAAGTAGCTCCCACGTATTCGCTTCCGTTCTTTAACACATAAATCAATGCTTTGCCATCTAAATCCGAGTCAGCAGCAGACACTACCTGTGGGGTATTTGTAACATCCCACTCGTATGATGCAATAGGCCCAGTAAGAACATCAGGCTTAGCCTCAATGTCAGCTCTAGAATTAGCAACTCCTTGTGCAAATGCAGTACTACCAGAACGCGCTGCTCTGGTATACTCCAATGCAACACCCTTCAAGCGTAACACATTAGTTGCAATACCACTGCGTGACAGTGTGGCTTCTTCTCTAACGGGTTCACTTGCTGCTGCTCCATTCAGCCGTACACCTTTGCAAAGTACAGACTGAAAAATGGAGTTGTCGCTTTTCTTGCGAACGTTCACCAAAATATGCAGTTCTTTGTACTGTGAAGGGTCATCAACTGTGGCAGTCGCAGCGGGGTCAAGGTCGTTAATCATTGCATCGACCAACTTACTGTCTGAATCAAAATGGTCAAAACGGACCTCAACTCCATTAAAATTTGTTACTATAGCTACAGCGTCAGCACTATCAAACTCAAATATTCGTCTTTCATCAAAAGACGGCGTGTAATCAAAGGTCTGTGCGAGTGGCACCCGTACAGCTCCGTGACTTGCGCTAACTAGCTCAATCTTTGTGTGTGTTCCTACGATGAATTCTATTCCCATGATTTGTTTCTCCTTTTTTCTTTAAAGCTTTTAAACTACCGTTGTATTAGATTTGATAGTCTTTTCTTTTGTTCTTTGTGTTATTTCTAGCCAAAAAATCCTTACGAGAAGCACATAACGTTTCATGTTCTGATTTTGTGGGTCTACTAAAAACTTTTCATTAATTGCATTACTACTGTTGTCAACCCAAAGATAGCCTATTTCTGGCTTGCCTGGATGACTGTAATCTACTAAAGGCATGTGCCCTTCACTTAAAGCATCTATTACACGGTCTCTCAAATTGCGTACTGTATTGGTAGCAGCTGAATAACTAGTACTGTCCTGGTCAGTGCACACAATCTCGATAAGTGTTTGATTTTTTGTACCGTAAATAGGGTCATTGCCATCAAAACCTATCAAGCGGTCCATTGCCATTTCCCCGAAATTAAATAAGCCAATTTCTGTAACACTAACTGCTGGGAGAGTTAAAGGGGCAATTGGATAATCGAACAGCCAGTAGAATTCTTTACCTATAGGTAGTGGCTGCACACCGACGTAGCCCCCTGGAACATGGCTGGTTAGCCAATAATTAAGGGAAGCTATTAGATTTTCTTTTCCATGGAATTTTCTCATATTTTGGCTCAATTCGGAATTTCCTGAACCTCTGGAGGTGGTACAACAAGACCTGCTTTTTCCATCTGTGCTAGCCATTGAGAAAAATACTTTTCAAACCAATGCTCAGATTTATACAAAGCTATGTCAGTAAAATGCCTTCCTGGAATTTTTGCAGTGCCAAAATCCATAGAGTCTTTGTATTCTACCTGATTTTCAATTGCCACGTCCGTAATCCTGGGGAGACTATCCTCTAAATGGGAAAATGCCTTACCCTCGTCAACCTTCGTGGAATCGGGTGCATAGCTACGATACTCCTCTGTTTTGTTTGCTTTTTTCCAAGTACCATATAGGCTGGTGTCAAATATTTGTTTTGAATAGTCTATCTGATATTTGTCAAGATAAGCAGTCCAACCGCCGCGTAATTTTCCAGTATGCAAAGGAGTTACTCTAATAAGATATTTGTGGCAAGCTCCTACAAGGTCCTTGTATAGTTTCCTATAGTACTCGTCAAATTTCTTAAGCGAGTCCTCGATTTTCTTTACTTCTTTTGGGTTTACTACTGACACAGTAAGACGCACATCTCCGCTGCCTAGCTGCTCCTCTGCAGTAGGAACCCTTATGCCAAATAGATAATCAGACATTAGGCGTTCCCCACTTTTCGGAAGACATAAATAAATACTTTATCTTGAGCAATAATAGTTTCGGGGTTCATACGACCCACGATACGATAGTCATGCTCACGATATTGTAAGCGGTCACCTTGACTGGTGCCACCTGTCTGTACAGTAGAATCTACGAAGTTAAGCTTTTGCGTAAGAGTTACACGAAGGTCACCAACTAGGTAAATACCACCAGAGTATAACGCATCAGTAGCTGATACTGATTCAATTATAGCCTGCACTGGAGTTATTTTGTAAGAATGCTTGGCTTGAATTCCATTGATTGGGTCGCCAGGGTCAGAAATACCCGTGTACTGCTTTAGGTACACTTTTTCTCCATACGGAACATTTACGTCCCGCATACAGTCGTTGATAAAACTTTGGTCTTTATCTGAGAACTGTTCCCCTGTCATAGTGATTCCTTTTATTCGGCTTTGGGTGCTTCTGATAATGTTGTTAGTTGCTTATCAAATTCTTCTTTAAGAACGTCAACTCGTCCAGACTTGCTAAATAAGTGCACAAATGTACGTCCACCTTCTGTCTTAGTCTCGCCCTTTTTGATTGCTTCCAGGTCTGCATCTGTAAAGTCTATGCGCTGACCCTTTATTACCATTGAATATATTTTTGACATGCTATACCGCCTTCTTTAGTTTATTTGTGAATCTGACTGAACGGTTTTCGTCCCAGAGAAACTGGGTAAAATCCGTTTCGTTTTATTGAACGTTCTTAGTACGTTAATTTCTGCTTGTAATTGTTCTTCGTTTTGTTCGATAATTGCATTAAGTTGTCCAACTATATTTGTCTTATTTACAGAGCGTCCGCCAACTGATACTGAAAAATAGTCACGCGCTTCAATCAGTAGAGCTTTGAGAACTAGAGTATAAATACGCTTACAAATAGCTGCCGCGTAATCGAAATGAATGCAGTTTACATCAATAGGTCTATAAATTAAAACTGATATTTCTCTAAGAGCCTGCATCCCAAATCTAGAAAGCTGCTGTTCCGTAAAAGGAAAATAGTGGTAGTCAGCCCGAATTGTATCAGTTGTTGCTGATACAAATGTAACGGTTCCACCAGTAGAGCTAACAACATAATCGGTAGTTTCAAACTTAAGGGTTTCAATGCCTAGGCTGTTAACTGCCACTATCTTAGGCTTTGGATTGTCCTGCCAGTTGCTATACTTTGCAGTAAACGTTTTACTATCTGGTCCTGGACGTAAATCTTCTCCAACAATTCGTACAAATAGCATTGAAAGTAACTGTGACTTACAATGCATAGCTAACTGGGTAATATTCATTGGAACCCCAGAAACTGGGGTTAAGTATACTATTTGAGCCATGTTTAATCACCATCCATAGTGAAGTTTCCGAGAGAATCCACAACCATTGTGTGAACCTCAGAGATTACTCCAGTTTTTCGGAATTCAGCTAGATAAGTTCCTGCTGATAGGAAAAATACTGCTTTGCCATCAGGACCCGTCTGGTCTGATGCAAGTACGATTGTCGGATTGTTCTTGTCATAAATATTTACAGTAGCATCATGAATTGGCTGAAGAGTGACGGAATTATTGACTATAATGGCTATCTCGAATTCGCCACTGCCTGATGAAGAAGATGTTGGAACAACTTTAAATTCCTCGGTTGAAATAGTTGCCACCCCGTCAATTGTGGCATAGAAAGTTGCTAAATACCTTGTATAGGAAGCCAAAGTTGGAACGGGATATTTATAGTACCACCTATTAGTACTACCTAATTGTACCATATTTATAGGAGTTAAGTCAACAATTTCTCCTCCGCCATTAACGTGTGTAATACCGACCATTGGCGTAGTATATCTATCTGGGTATATGGGAAATGTATTCGCCAAGGTCAACACGGTAAGCATGATAGTATTTGTGTCGCCTCTATTAAAAGTAAAATCGGCCATGGTGTATCCTTTAGTTGTTAGTTTTAATAATGCTATTCTGGATTCTGTGCTGCTTCACGTGCTGCTTTTGCTGCAATGTAAGCGGCAATTACAGCCTCAGTCCATAGTGATGCTGCCACAGCCTGAACTCTTTCGTCTTCATTTGTTATATCTTGGTCAGGTTCAATAACATGTCTATGAAGAGTTTCAGAAATAAGAACTCCGTCTTTTAAAACTCGGTCAGCTCTTTGAACTTGAATTTGTCCGTCTTCTAGTACTTCTATTCTTTTTATAA
>Ga0315284_10016731_pt1 | contig 10396 bp, 5 predicted proteins | sample YL17G09_16_MG_FD_203696 | JGI IMG/M metagenome (GOLD analysis project Ga0315284, IMG submission 203696) | Sediment microbial communities from Yellowstone Lake, YNP, Wyoming, USA - YL17G09_16 | ecosystem: Environmental > Aquatic > Freshwater > Lake > Sediment | place: USA: Wyoming | collected...
AGGACCTGGACGATTACCTCACCGGTTGCCAGTGATAGAAGCGCAAGAGCCATCGCGAAAAGCCCCACCATTACCCCGAACCGCGTTCCAAGGGACCAGACGGTGCCCGCAGCCACAAGCAAAGCCACGACGACGGATACCCACGGCCGTCTCTGGTGCGTCAAGCAGGCGACGAGCGTCCATATCGCGGCTCCCGACAGCACGACCGCGACCAGTTTGTACCAGCACTCCCGTAGACGCGGTTTTCCCTCGTACTTCTCTACCCCTCTCTCGATCAATGGATAGTGCTCCTTCGCGGCACCCACCACGAAGGACCCCACCTTTGAGGCCAAACCGGACACAGCCGCAGCCGCATCCTTCTTCTCTTTGGTAACCCCCGAGACTTCTGAAGAGCCCCGATTTACGTTCTCCCCGAGTTCCACCAACTTTGCCAGGTAGCAGCGGGAACAGTACTGGCCCGCTTCTGTATGCGGGTTACATATCCGGCAGAAATAAGCGCCGCACTCGAGGCACGGTACCATCGTTTCCTGGTCGGGGTGTGCGGGGCATCTGTCCACGGGCAGCTCTCCTGGTCAACGTCGGACGGCTCCTTCGGGTTCAAGAACAGAAAAAGACCCTTCGAGGCTCTTATGCTTCACTGACTGGCCGACTGCGCAGCGGACTGCTGCGATCCGGGTTGTTCCCCGGGTGCCTTGAGCTTAATGTCAAGTTTCTGTAGCTCGACTCCCAGTTCCGCGCCAACCGCCCTCGTCTTTAACGCCATCTGGTCCGCAATCGTCTTCAAGTCTCCTGCCGGCAGGCCGGTCAGTACCGCGTTGTAGAAGTTGTTCTGGTTTGTGAACTGGTCTTTTAGACTGGAAAGGTAGTACAGGGTTACCGCATGCACTTTCCAGAGATTCCTGGGTGGTTTCAGCAGCACTATCTTCCCGGTCACCTCGTCCAGGTTCGCTATGCGCTGGTTCATGAGTTTTATCACTCCCGTTACTTCGTTCTTTTCGACCAGCGCAGCGTTCTTCTTATCGTCGGTGGTTACCCTCGCCTCAAACGCGTTCATGATATCGGTCCACTGTTTCTTGTATTGGTCCGCCTGGGCCTGCTCGCTGCTCCCACCGCATCCCGAAGAGAGGGCCCCCAGCCCCAGCAGAAAGAGGCTTATGATCAGTACGGTCATCGCCGCAATACGGGCTCCACCGCCCGTTCGTCCTCTCCCGTTCATCAATCTGCACCTCCATAACAGTATTCGGTCCAATATTCTATCAGAAATCGTCTGGGATGCGCTCGAGAACAGTCACACGCAAAAGCCGGCCGTCGAGACCGGCTCAGCCGTCAGAAACACTAGGCCGTCAGTCCGCGTTGCGCCTAGACCTCCCTCCAGCTCAGTACCTTGAAACTCGGGACTAACCACTCGGAAGGGTCTAAGTTCCACGGTGACCACGTCCACTTATATTTATCCTGTACTACCGCGCCCTGGAAAATAACCTTGTTCCCAGCCGTGAACGAACCCCAGAAATCAGTTTCACCCCGCTGCCAATTATCAGTTAAAATAATGTTATTATAAGCATAAAAGTGGAAGTGACATTTGAGATTGCGAAAACTTTTGCTACTCAAAAACCTGATGTCACTCCCTGAAACGATGTTCAAAATATTTCCCGTCCTTAAGCGAAGATCCGCTTGAGAAGCATCGATGTCCACGTCGCCCTGGGTCACGAGAGTGCCGGTAAAATTCATGCCGGGTTTTAGATTTTCGTTTCTATAGTATTTCCAATTCTTGATCTTTATTACTACTTTAGAACTATCTGTGCAGTAAACGGTCTCGTTGGGGCTGTAATTTGTGGAATTCCACTCGAAAGTTACTTGTCCAGGTGTACTATCATGGTCTGCGGGGCACCCGTCGTATATCAAGTGAAATGCTGAGTTTGGGTCATTTGGGTCGGGAGGATTTGATATATCATCGTTTTTCGCTGCAGACAAGAATTCAGGCCAGTTGGGCACCGGCACTACAATGGGTCTCTTCAGGTTCGCCATATAAAGCAGGTCTGCCATTGTAGGCGGGTCCGGCCGCGGCGGCGTGCTCGGAGCGGGCACCGAAACCAGTGCAGGTTTATTATTGATCCAAGTATTCTTTTCATGTATAGCTTGGAAAGCAGGGTTGCCACTGAAGGTATAAATTGAGCCTGATGTGGAGGTCAGCCCGTTTTGTAAACCGTATCTGATATTACCGTAGAACTTTATGGTTTTACCGGGAGCATTGAGTGTGATCTGGTTGTTCGCCAATACCGCATCACTTTTAAGGAGGAGGGTATTGGCGTCATTATCACTGGGGGGGCTTGGTGGTTGATAAACCCCCATGCCGCTCCCGGTACCGATGCCTCTATTGATAGTCACGTTGTTACCCCAGATGCCCATCACTTCTTTAGTACTCGTGGCATACCGATTGCAGGTCAGAGTGACATCGTTTTGGGATGATATTAAATCAGAGATATACAAGTAAGTGGCGGACGTCAGTGTGACATTGCCGTTGGCGCGTATCCTTCCTGCAAAGAGCCTGTCTTTTGTTGTAGTGAGGTCCACTTTGCCCCCGGCATTGAAAATCGCCTTTTTACAACTGGTTCTGCCATTCAACACCCCCGTAGAGGAGGTCACGGTTATGTTTCCGCCAGCTTGGCAATTCAACACGTTGATCGTACCGCCTATCCTGCCCGTATTACTTAGAATGATGTTTCCCCCACTCCACAATGGTTGTTTAATCGCCTGGATAGTGGAGGAGCGTCCTGTCGTCGCAGACATCACGATGTCACCCACGGAATCCACTTCTTGATTGCAGCCAATGTTATCAGACCCTGTGCCAATCCCATTGAAGTAAACCCCTACCCCACCAAGACCGCTTGGATTATCCGTTCCCGCCTTGATTGTGCCACCAATAGAGCCAATCAAGTTTCCGGAGGTCTCGATATTCACCCTGCCGTAGGACGTTATGTTGCCTATTTTCCTACATTCTTCTAAAAGATATAGCCACACGCCATAGTTCACCGACTGGCCTGTCGGCTCATAGGAGTTGGGGAAGAAGTTAGGCGGGTAAGCGATATTATTGCCGTAACCGGCATTGATGTCCTGTAACGACAGACTTCCATTCCGCTCAAGGTTCATCCCGACAACTTCACCACGCGAAGAAATCGGTCCTTCTACCTGCAAAGGGCGGCTGCCGGCAACCAGTCCTACCCCCAGACCCCAGCACGTAAGATAATTAGGATTCAAGTCCATGTCCAATGGCAGCAACGTGTTGTTCGTAGTATTGCTTCCGGCGGTAATCTTTGAAATCTTAGTTATTCCGCCAAATCTGTTATCGACCAAAGTACTTCCGACGGAGGTTATGGGACCGATAGTCAGACTAGTTCGGAGCCCGCGCGGTGCGATGACGACATTGCCTCCAGCTACCAGACCGCCATAAGGACGAAGCAGATGCTGATTCAATGTAGTCGGGGTCTGCACGGTCACATTCCCGCTCGCAAGCACGGTATCATAGATCATAAGTTTGGAAAACGCCGGCTCTTTGTTATTCGGCGATTCCTCCGCAGTAACTCCAGTAAATGTAGCATTTCCGGTACCACCTAGGCCCGCTATCAGACTATTATTATTGCCAGGGTTTTCACTGCCAAGGTTGAGCTTGTCGCCAAAGGAAAGATATACGCGATGGTAGGCGACGTCAGCGTAAACTGTCAGGTCATTTGTAGCTACTATATTACCCTTTATGTCCATTTTGTCGTAGTTCTTTCGAACAAACGAACCAAATTTAAGTTGGATATTACCGCGGGTGTAGATCGCCCCCTTTGGTGTAGCGCGAATAATGTTATTTGGGTCTGTGTCGTCAACGTATTCAGTGGCACCATCTATGGTATACCTTCCAGTTTTTAACTCGGAAAACTCATTATTGTTTTCATCTTCTTTAGTACCGGGTTTACCGCTCGGCCAATTCCCCTGTCCAACCGGTTGACTCCTGAGGCCGTTGAATATGCAATAGCGAAATGCATCGTCGTTAAACTCCTGGCCACCGTAGGGAATATACATCTTCGCCTCGATTGTCCGCTCTACACTCTGGCTTCCCCAGGTGTACGTCCCATTCGATATCACCAGCTTGTAGCAGGTGTCCCCATAACCTTTGTTTAATACTTCCGTGGGGTTACTGGTGTCATAGTGGACTTCGACGGAATATTTGCCATGGCTCTCGCCACCCAGGATTCGTTCTCCGGTGACGTGCCATTGTAATGTTTGAGTTGTCCCCGGGAGGTCAGTAGACGATATTACTTGACCACTTTCGTTTATTCTGCTGTAGGGTAAACCACTGTCCGAAGACACCGTCATTGCGGCACGATTGATCCCAGCTTCGGCAACCGCGTAGGCCTGTTCCATCATTTTGCTGCGCGTGGCCACGTTCACCTCAGACGTCCCCACGACAATGAGCATGATGCCCACAAGGCTTACGACGAAAACGACGAATATGACCATGAACAGGATGTAGCCGGACTGCTCGCTCCCGATGCTACTTATATAGCTCCTCGCGGCCCTTTTCACGTTTTTTCCTCCTCGTAGGACGCGCCTTTCCTCTCTTTTGTCATTGTGAAGGCACACGATCCATTACCCTGAGAAAGACGTCCTGGGATAACTTGCGGCTGGATCCGCCTTTTTGCACGGTGATGATTATGACGATACGTGTCGCCATCGCATTGTAATCGGCATCGCTACGAAGTTCTTCCGAACCTGTTCCGTAATACCGGAATTCCAGCCCCACGACGTCTGAAGCAAGTGTTACAGCCGTACCAGGCGGAGTGATGGTTTGTTTGATAGTATGAGCAGTCTGATCCCACGTCCATTGCACCTTTGGAGCAAGCAGCTGGTCGCTACTGCTTGTCACGTCAGCACCAGGCGTGTCCCCCCGCACGTCGGCGTGAAAGGTGAGGTTGTGGATATCGCAGATATCGCTGCCACTGTTCACAAGTAGCAGGGCGCCCCCCAACTCGCGCGACATGGTCGACAGAGCCCTGCGGGACGAGTCCGTGATTGCCAGCAGGCTGCGGTTGGATTTAGAAATGTCGATGGTGCCAGTGAGCAGGACGACTAACCCTACAAGAATTATCAGAGAGATTGTAGTCACTATTATGACCTCGACGAGGGTGAACCCGTCGTTCAAGGACCCTTCATTTCGCGCCTTGCGGAGCAACCTCTGTATGCCGATCACCCTGGCCTTCCTTGCCGGATAACCATTACGCTCGATACTAACTTGAACGCTGACCAATGCTGAGTCACCGCTATGCGCCGCTATGTCGTTCGTCATAAGACCGCTCCTGTCTATATAGGACGTATAGGAGGCACATAGGAGAGGTTGAACACCCCTATCTTGTCATTATCGTACTCGGTAAACCAGAGGTTCCCGTCAGGCCCCGCGGTTATTTCCTTGGCACCGGCGGACAATGTGAAGATGGGGAACTCGTCGATTGTGATTGGGCTGGCTGAAAGGTTGACGCGCCCTATCATGTTATTACCGCCATTCTCGGTAAACCAGATGTTCCCGTCAGGCCCCTTGGTGATGCCCCAGGGGTTACTGGATGTTGGGAGAATCCCTCCGGCAGCGAGGGTGTTATAGTGCGTGATTGTGCCTGCAGGGGTGATGCGCCCAATCTTGTCTATACCATTCTCGGTAAACCAGATGTTATTGTCAGGGCCCTTGGTGATACACTGGGGGTCAGATCCAGCAGCGAGGTCAAACTCGGTGATTGTGATTGGGCTGGCCGAAAGGTTGACGCGCCCTATCTTGTCCTTACCACTGCCTTGATCCTCGGTAAACCAGATGTTCCCGTCAGTAGCAGGGCCCGCCGTGATACCGCAGGGATTACTCCCAGCGATGTCAAATTCATTGATTGTGATTGGGCTGGCCGAAAGGTTGACGCGCCCTATCTTGTCCCCATTGCGCTCCGTAAACCAGATGTTATTGTCAGGGCCCTTGGTGATACCGTACGGTTCTCTTGAAGCAGCGAGGGAAAACTCGGTGATTATACCGGTAGTGGGATTGACGCGCCCTATCTTATCCTTACTGTACTCGGTAAACCAGATGTTATTGTCAGGGCCCAAGGTGATGCCACGGGGATTACACAATCTTGTGCCGATCTTAAACTCTTGATAAATGCTAGAATCAGTAGCCAAGCTCCCGATATGGTAATACGTAGTGCCCTCGCCTCCTAGCTCGATGTCGCCGTCCTCGGTAAACCAGATTTTCCCGCCGGCCGCAGACTCGGCGGTTATAGCCCAGGGGTAAATTGCCGGATAGAGAGAGAGGGGATCGAGAGAGTATTCCGATATCGGGTCGGGGTTCATCCACACATAGGTATCGGCTTCGACCGCATCGCCGATGGCCACGCCGGGGTTCCTGATCAGAACTAAAGCCCTGCCATTGGCAGGGAACCTTAGGGATATGATGGCTGGTTGCTGGAATTTCACTATGGCCCAGCTGGCTTTCCCACAGTCGTTCAGGCCGATCTCTGTTTCGCTGCTGGCGGCAAGCGAATCTGACCTGCACCAGTAGGTAGCTGCTTCGTCCGGTGTATCAACCTCGTCGGCCAGCTCGACACCTAGTCCCTGAGGTTCGTCCAAATAAGCGGCGCTCAGCCCATAGAGGTAGTCACCGGTCACCATCACATTCTTCACAACATCCAGTTCGGGAGGAGTATTTGGATTTGTATAAGCAAAATCGTAGTAGTAGACGTTCTCCGGCTGCTTCTTCCCGCTGGGGGTAACCACGGCGACGTCGGCAGGTGTCGGATTCATGACGAAGTAGTCTTTCCAGGTCTTGGTACCGCTATTGTCTGCTGCTTGGACTGTAAGTTGCCATTTCATCTCTGCTGACCATCCACTGGTTGATGTAAGGTCGAACGTCGCTATCAACGAATCCTGGTCAGCACTCATCGAGACAGTCTTGGCCGTAATCTTATAGCTTCCGCTCGTAAGGTAGACATTCGGGGGCGTTGTCTGATACGAGCCAGAACCAAAATTCTCACCTTCTATTCGTAGCTTTCTTAACGTCTGCTCTTGATAACCCCAGGCCGGGCTATCCTCGCCGCCGGGGGTCACGCACCCTATACTGTTCGCCAAGTCTGCGGAAAACCAGAGGTTGTCATCAGGCCCCGCGGTGATATCGTAAGGACGCCGAGGGACAGTCTTACGGAGGGCATACTCTCCCAAGCAATACCCTTCGGTATCCATCCACCCTATCTTGTCCTTACCAGTGCCGCCATTCTCGGTAAACCACAGGTAATCAGCAATCATGGTGATATTAGACGGACGGCTACCGGCAGTGGTGACCTGATACTCCTCGCGGAGAGCATAAGTGTCAGACTGGATATCTATGCACCCTATCCTGTTTGTCCCGTACTCGGTAAACCAGATGTTCCCGTCAGGCCCCGCGGTGATACCCTCGGGGTTACTCCCGGCTGCGAGTGGGATCTCCTTCGGCGTGTACGTGAGGTCGTAAGGGTCGATGTACCCTATCCTGCTTGTCCCGTACTCGGTGAACCAGATGTTCCCGTCAGGCCCCGCGGTGATACCCTTGGGGTTGCTCCCGGCTGCGAGTGGGATCTCCTTGATCGTGCTTCCGTCATGGGAGATGCGCCCTATCTTGTTACTAGCGTCCTCGGTAAACCAGCACCATTGGTTCCCGTCAGGCCCTTCCCCGGCGGTGATACCATAGGGTATGCCTCCGGGTATGCCGTCGGACTTGATTTCGAACTCATTGATTATGCCGTCAGGGGTGCTGGAACCTATCCAGTTCGTTGACTCGGTAAACCAGATCTTCCCGTCAGGCTCCGCGGTGATGTCATTGGGGGAACCCTTGGATACGGGGCCAAAATGCTTGATTGCGCCGTCTTCGGGGTTGATGCGCCCTATCCTGTTTGTCCCGTACTCGGTAAACCATATGTTCCCGTCAGGCCCCGCGGTGATACCCTTGGGGTTACTCCCGGGTACACTGTACTCCGCGACAAACTGGGGACCGAATAAAGAGCCAACGCCATTTATCGTTAGCACCCAGTCCTTCAATTCGAAACAACCCTGGAAGTCATCTACCAAAACTGGTGCCCCTTCTCTCTGCCATGTGAGATGCAGGTTGTACGGGCCCAAGGGATGCTGAATATCTGCCTTACTGGGGTCGGGATCTAAATTACTGAGGTCGAATATACACTTGAAGGTACACTCACTGGTGGATTCAGTCCCCGAATAATACGTGACGCTTACGGGAACAATGTTGTAACTGGATCCGCTGGTCCATAAGTACAGCTGAACTGTATCTTGACTGGTCATTCCCGGCGCATATAACTTGACGTAGCATGTTATCGTTTCACCCGGGCGGTCCCTGTAACCAGATGCAGGAATTTGCTGAGGTGGGGGTGATTTGTTATCCATCACCATACTCTCGATCGCCAGTGCGCCCTTCTGGGCCGCCGCGCCCAGCGTGAGTAGGTCGGTTATGAGCCCGCGCTCCTTATATGTTCTCCCGACACCGTTATCCATGTATGAAACCTGCACCTCGACCATCAACATGTGGAGAGATTCCGGGTCACCGTTGGCGTCGACACCCATGGGTAGGTCGAACTGCCCCTTCGTTATGTAGTCAGGGTCAATCGTCTTAGGCACCCATTTGCCCACCATAGTCGCTTCCGCGAGGTGCGTAGTTTTTGGGTTTTGGCTATCAATAACCTGATGCACATACTGTATCGTCGTAGTTCGCTTGTAGCCGGCAAAATCTGTCACGTTCTCCTCGTATCCGTACTCGCCGGGCCTCCATGGATCGGTCATCTGCTGCGCGTTGGAGAGCGGGGTTCCGTCGGTACCGTACCTCCAGTAAAAATCGTCTATATCCACGTTCGGCGGCCCTGCCCAGGGAACATAGAAAGGCAGGCTCTTCACCTGCTCCATCTTTGCGGAGGCGAGTCTCATCGCGGTATTGGCCTTGGCGCTACTCGATACCAGCGAGCCCCCGGAAATCAGCAGGCTGCTCGTACCCATTACGACGGCCATGAAAAGGGCGATAGCCACAAGCAATTCGGCAAAAGAGAAGCCTCTTTCAACCCGTCTGATCCCTCTCAGTATTCGCGGGATTCCTCTCACCCCGGGAACCTCCTTACTTCCTTACTAACCAACCTACTAGTCTGACGAAATGTCTCCATAATCCGATATGTAAATATTGCTGGTCAGTCCGCTACTTTTTGCCTTAATCCCGACCGAGTGTACTCCTGCCGGCTGGACTGTCATGACCGAACCCTTAGACTGGAATATCAGCTCGCCGCCCGGAGGCGGAACTATCTGTATATCCGAGCTGGTACTGGGTTTGATCCAATAGGTCCCGGCTACTATCCTGTTTGCCTCCCTTTCCTCAGGGGGAACAGGTTCCCGCTTATATGCCGAAATCCCGTCAAACTTTCCCTTTACGATCATTAGAGCGTTAGGCGGGTCACCGGTCGCGCCGTGGAACACTACAATGTATTGGTCTCTTTTTTTATTGGTGTCACTGCCGTTTTTTTCTGCAGTAGCAGCCTTTGAATATGCCCTGCGAAGGTCCTCCGTCACGATCTCGGCTGCAGCTTTTCTGCTGGCGCCCGCGCTGCTTCTAAAGAAAGAGAAGAGCGCTATGCCGACAATCAAGCCTATTATGAAAACAACGGCCAGGAGTTCGGTAATCGAGAAACCCTCCTGAGCGCGCATCTTTCCAACCATAATCATTGCCACTCCCGTGGTGAATCTGATTTGTTTAGTTTCTCTACCGTATATAACGGCATAAATGCGTCTTCGGTTTACTCTTGATTGTCGCACATTGACAGGAATCCTGTCACTGCTGAACCCTCAGGGGCTGCTGTGCGCGACCATTGCCCTGAGCGGTATGACCATGCTGAACTTCCGGCTTGCGGCGGCCTCGCCCTCGAGGGGACCGAGTACGAGTGAGAAACGCACCCGGACAGGGTATTCTTGAAGCCGGTTCCCGGGGACCTGGGACTCGACGTTCTCTTTCGGTGACTCGTATATGCAGTTTACGTTGAACGCGCCGGGTTCGCCCGGGTCGAGGTTTCTCGTCAGAACCACAGAGTCCGGTCTCCGGTGCGGAACGGTGTAGACATCGACGATCAGTTCCGTGCTCCTCTCGCCGGATCTGTAGATTACCACCCTCTCGAGACCCTTTCCGTAACCCGGGGCACCGAAACCGCCCGTCCGGGGGTCGCCGTCGATGTCCGTCAGGAAATCGTATTTTCGGCTGTCGACCAGGGGTAACGGGTCGTTGATCACGCGAGTGCACTTTACGAGCGCCCCGACGCGCTTCATGAGGCTCGCGCCTTCTCCGGCGGCCTGGTCGCTATTATTT
>Ga0315284_10016732_pt1 | contig 10396 bp, 8 predicted proteins | sample YL17G09_16_MG_FD_203696 | JGI IMG/M metagenome (GOLD analysis project Ga0315284, IMG submission 203696) | Sediment microbial communities from Yellowstone Lake, YNP, Wyoming, USA - YL17G09_16 | ecosystem: Environmental > Aquatic > Freshwater > Lake > Sediment | place: USA: Wyoming | collected...
GAAGAAAATGAAGAAAATGAAGAAAATGAAGAAAATGAAGAAAATGAAGAAAATGAAGAAAATGAAGAAAATGAAGAACCTAAAGGAAATAAAGACAATGAGAAAATTGAGGAAATTAATATAGAAAAAATTAAATCTATGATGAATGCTGTTATTTTTGTTAATAAAATTAATTATAATAATATTAATGGGATATATATAGAAACAATTAAAGATAAAGATTTTGTTAATTTTAGTGGAAATAATAGAGTAAGATAAATTATTAATTATATATAATATATAATATATATAATTAATAATTAATTATAAATGATGTTTATATATATGAAATATGGTCCATATATATGTTTTGGTGTTGTGATATTTATATTATTTATTATATGGTTATTTTTTGGGGGGAAAAAATATGATTTTGTAGGATTAGCACCTTTAGCACCTGATACATTTAATTTATATCAAGGTTCTGTATATAATTGGGGTAAAGAGCAGAAGAGAAATATTAAGCATGATGATGAAGGTAATAATGAAAATGTGATATGTGAAAATAAAGATACTGGTGGGAATGGGGGTAAAGAACAGAAGAGAAATATTAAGAATGATGATGAAGGTAATAATGAAAATGTGATATGTGAAAATAAAGATAATGGGGGTAAGGATGATGGAAAAGTGATATGTGAAAATAAGGATAATGGGGGTAAGGATGATGGAAAAGTGATATGTGAAAATAAGGATGTTGATATTAAAATTAATAAAGATAATAAAGATATATCAATTTATGTTAATATAAATAGTAATAAAATTAGTGTGGATAATACACCAAATATTCCAAATGTAAATTTAGAGAAAAATGATATATGTATTGTAGATGATAATATTAAGCCTGTAAATATAAAACGAGGAAGATTTATATCAAAAGGGGAAAAAATTTGTTGTGAAACTATGGAAAATATATATGGATTACCATTTAAATCTATTAGACCTAAATTTTTACAAAATCCAGAAACTGGATATAATCTTGAATTAGATTGTTATAATGATGAACTTAAATTAGCAGTTGAATATAATGGAGAACAACATTATAAATGGCCAAATTTTACAAATCAAACATATGAACAATTTATTAAACAAACAAGAAGAGCAACATTAAAGAGACAATTATGTGATAAAAATGAAGTGTATCTTATAGTAGTTCCGTATAATATCACACATGAAAAAATCCCAGAATATATAATTTCATATTTACCAGAATCTTTACAAAAAAGATTACAACAAGAAAATAATATAACATATTCTAATATATAATATAATTAATAAATATAATATTTAATATTTTTAATTAAAATAAAAATATTAAAATAATTAAATAAAAAAAAATTTTTTTTTAATATATAAATTAAAATGTCAAAAGAGAAGAAACCTAGAGAAAAAAAATCCCCTTTTCATAATTTGTCGTCTATGTTTTCAAAAGCTGTTAACAATAACCATAAATTAGATGTATCTAATCTTAAAGCTGATGGTACTGGGTCTAAAGTTTATAAAGAATGTGGAGTTGACTATGAGCCTGTTAAAAATTGCAGAGGTCCTAATACTAAAATGCAAATTCCTAATTTATCGCTTGTTAGTAATAATGCTGATGCCTATACATTAGCAATTTCTATCTTAAAACATGGTTATGAAAGTCAATCTCAAAAAACATTATTAGATGAGTATGCCCGAAAATTTAGAGAATTATATCCTAATAAAATAATGCGATCTCCTAGATCACCTAAATCTCCTAAATCTCCTAGATCACCTAAATCTCCTAGAAAATTACCTGTAATACAACCCATTCCAATAATTAGAAATAATCTAGTTGGAACTAATCTATTAAAATCCCCTAAAAAACAAGATCAAATAGCAGCATTAGCAGAAAATAACATGGCAAGTAGATTTTCTCCTCGTAGTGTTTCTAAACCTCCTTCTCCAGTAGTTCGTCAAAGAGCATATGTGTCTAGATCGCCTTCTCCAGTAGGAAGTAGATATTCTGGGTCTAGATCCCCTTCTCCAGTAGGGAGTAGAAGATCTTTAGCTCCAGTAAGTACTCTCTCGCCTCTTGGTGGTTTAAATAATGTAGGAAGTAGAGTGAGACAAACTTTGAATAATAGTCGTATGATAAGACCACGTTAAACGAATAATGTTTTAAAACAAATATTTTAAAACAAGATATAATATATATAATAATAATATATATATAATAATATATATATAATATATATATATATTTAAAAGAAAGTTAAAATATAATATATTCATAATATAAAAGTATGAATGAAATATTAGAAGATAGTTATAAAATCATGATTTTTTCTTGGAATACAGAGAGTATTAGTCTAGGGGGAACATTAGATAAGGAAGAATATGATATTGATAATAAAACATATAGTAAAATATTAAATAATTTAAAATATAAATGCTACATTCCAGATTTTTATAAAGAATTATATAATTTTATTAAAGATAATAATCCTGATATTTTAGTTGTTGGATTTCAAGAAGATAGATTTCCTGGGTCTTATTTTCATTCACATTTATTACCTAAAGAATTAACAAAATTAAATTATCAATTATTGAAAAGAAATAAATTAATGGGTGTTGGTATTACAACATATAAAGGGTTATTAAATTGTGATACATTTGTTAGAGGATTAAGATTATCAATATATGTTAGAAAAGATAAGATAAATATAAGCGTAATAGAGAATAAAAATGAAAGATATATATGTACCTCATTATTAACTAGAAGTAAAGGGGGTGTTATATTGAGTATTAATATAGAATTAATGAATAATAAACATATAAGAATTGGATTTATATGTGCACATTTACCTTTTAATTCAAAAAGTATTATAGATGAAAGATTATATACTAATAAAATGTTGAGACAAAATGAATTAAATATTACAAATACATGTTTTAATAAAATAATAGAAAATTTAGTATTAGATAATAATATTAATTATGATTATATAATATATTTTGGAGATTTAAATTATAGAATTTCAGAACATAGACCAGCAGATACAATAGCAAATGAATTATTATCTAATGATAGTCAATATATAAAAGAACTATATGAAAATTTTGATGAATTAAAATGTCAAATGGACAAACAAAATATATATAAATTTAATGAAGGCATAGATAATAATGGTCCAATATTTCTACCAACATGTAAAATGTTAAAAAATAGAGATTTTAAAAATAGAGATTTAAAAAATACAAATTTAAAAAATACAAATTTAAACAATATAAATTGGAAATTAGGTAAATATAATCATAGAATTCCTAGTTGGTGTGATAGAATATTATATAAAAAGTATACAAAGAATAATCATAATATAAAATGTATTTATTATGATAGATTTGATTTTGGAGCCACTATGGCTAAATCAGACCACGCAGCTGTAATGTCTATATTTGTTATATAGACAACCTATAATATATATGGAAGTCTAATGTATATAACATATAAACAAATTTTTATATCAATAAAGATTTCATTTGGGATTTGTAAATAGTCGTTTGGTAGATGTATGTAAGTCCCCGAAATATATGGAAAATTGTTATCATCATTTTCAAGTAAAATTTTTTCAACATCTTGATAATTAAATTGTTGTATAGAATAAAATCCTATATAATGTTTATTATATTTTATAGATTTAGGGATAAAACATATCTTTTCTACTTTATTGGGAAAAAGTTTAACAAAATTTTGATTATTAGTTTCTGCCCAATATCTAACTGGGAAATTTAGTGATGAACTTAAATAAATACTATCACTAAATTGTAAATTATCAACATCTTTAATATATAGAGATGATTCGGTATTTAATGAATATGTTATTTTACTACTATTAGGTATTGTTATTTTACCATTGTATAAAATACATATATTATTATAATAATAGACAGCACTACATTTATTATTATTATCACATAATTGGGTACAACTTGTGTCATTTTTACTTTTACTAAATGATTTATTATCTGTGGTATATTTATCAATAATATTAGCATTTAAATTATTGGAATTAATAATACCAACTGATGTATATTTATTATTGTGGAATTCTATATCACATTTATTACCATAATATCCTTTATTACAGGTATTTTCATTTAAATCAGTTCCATCATTTATTATTTTATTTATTAAACTATGTGAATATCCATTAGAAGAAGCACCAAAATTATCATTAATATTTAAAGGCCTTTGTTGTATCGCAACAGTAGATGTAAATACTGGTTGTATTATATTATTTGAAATTGAAAGATTAGTATAATATATAATAACAATAACTATAATAATATACCCAATAAATAAAAATATAGTTGTTATAAGAAAAGCACTATCAAATGTTTCTTTATGTACCGATATTGATAAATCTTCAGTTGGTCCTATTGCTACATAAGAATGTAGTTTATTAACTGGATAAGTATCACTCATATATTTTATTTTATAAAATAAAATATGTCAAATATTTAAAAGTTTATTTATTATAAAAGTATAATGTGTAAAGTTTCATGTAGTTTTTATATAATATTATATATAAATTGATCAATATTATTAAGTATAGTTATTTTATATTCTATATCATTATACTTAACATCAATATTTTCAAGTAAATATTTTAAATTTACTATTGTTTCATTATCAATAATTACTTCTTTATTGTTCATTTCTATATTTTGATTTACACCATCACTCCAAAAATGATACAATTCTTCCAATGAAATAAATTGATGTGATAATAATGTTCCATATGCTAAAATTAATCCACTATTCTCATTATATAATTTAAGTGGGTACATAAATCTTGGTTTAGTTAAAATACTTATAATATTATCTATTAAATTTATACGATTCTCAAAAAATATATACACTCCTATTAAATTGAATATTTCTTTATCAGTTAGTTTTAATAAATAGTTTTTAATTTCAGAATGCGTCAATTTAAAGAGTTTATCAGATGAATATTTTTTAAAATTCTCCCCTCTTTTAATTACTTCTGTATATGATAATAAAGTAGTTAATATGTAAGACATGTAAATATACATATCTTTAGAATATTGATTTGGAATAATAATACCCCATTCATCTATTAATTGGTCTAATTTGTAATTCTCAATATTTAAAAATATCTCCTCTAATGGATTTATTGGTAAATTAATAATATTATATATATCGTCAATATTATATAATAAATATATAAAAGTTTTAGAGTTAGAATTATTTATTCTCTCTATTCTTTCTAATATTGTATCAAAATATTGATATGAAATATGGTTATCATTCTTAGTTAATATAATTTTTTTTATATCATCAATGGTAATAAATTTTATATATTTATCAGAAAAATATATCTGATAAAACTTATACAATATTTTATCAGATATATTTTTAATAAAAATAGTTATTTTATCATTATCATTATTATATAAATATAATAATTTTATATAGTCTCTTATATCATATATATTTAAATCTAAAATATTTTTAGTATCAATTTCATTAATACTCATATATACTAATAATTGTTCTCTATTCAAAGTATCAATAGTAGTTATATCTGTTTCGTATATATTCTTTAACCAATGATGATCTTTTTTATCTAAATATTTAAGTAATTCAATATTGTATCTTGAATTATCATTCATTATATCTTGATAGCCTCTTCCAGTAAGTATTGTTTTAATAGTTATAGATTGTATATTTTTATATGGATTTTTAAAGGAATTTTTAAGATTAAAAATTTTAGATTTAGACATTTTAATTTTTTTCTTTAAATTATTCATTGAATTATGATTTGTAATATTCATTTTATAAATGAAATAAATATTTTTAATTTTTAAACTTAAAATTTTATATTTATTATTTAATAGATGAATAATAAATCGTATAAATTTGAACCTATTAATATTAAAAATAACCCATTAATTATTTATGAGAAGAGATGGTATTATCGTTTAATTAAAGATACTAATAAAAAATCACGTTCATTGATGGGTGATTATGATTTAAATATGATTTATAATCATTTAGTAATATGTTATAATACTGATAGAAATTTTTTAAATACATTTATTGTAAAAAATACTACACATAATAAACATAAAGATGATAATTATGAAATTAAAATATTTGCGTTTTTTAAATCATATGACGAATTTTTAAATTATGTATATAAATTTAATGATATAAGAAACAGAAATTTTTTTGAAGTGGTTTTTGGTGAATTTAGACAAAAACCACATTTTGATATTGATATTGATAGTAAAAATATATCAATATATAATAATACTATTGACAATATTGCTGATGAAACATTAAACATTGTAATAAATTCTTGTATTACAATATTAAAAAAGTTAAATATAGATTTAAATATAGATACTGATATATTAATATATAGTAGTCATGGAACAAATAAAAAAAGTTTTCATTTATTATTAAATAATATATGTCATGATTGTAATTTAGAAGCTAAATCTTTTTATGATATAATAATTAATCATATTAAATCTATTTATGGTAATAAATATATTGAATTTATAGATAAAAGTGTTTATTCATCTAAACAACAATTTAGAATATTAGGGTCTCAAAAACTATATTCAGATCGTCCCAAAGTATTCCACCCCAAATTTAAACTCAAAAATATTGATTATATTCATAAATATAACACTAAAGTATCAAATGAAACTTACATTAGATTTTGTGAATCTATGATAACACATACATTTGATTGTAAATTATTACCATCTTTCATGAGTAATAATTTACAAAATCATAATTTACAAATAAATAAATCAATTGATATTGATTTTGAATTATCTGTTAAATGTATGAATATGTTTTTTGATAAATTTAAATCATCTAAAATATCTTGTCCTTTTACTTTAAAAAATTGTATTAATAATATTATGGTTTTACAAAGAAATAGTCCCTCTTATTGTCCGTTATGTTTAAGAATACATGAAAATCAACATCCTTTTATGTATATAACATATGGTAAATTATTTTGGGATTGTCGTCGTAGTATTAGTGATAAATTTTTCATTGGTTATATCGAACTTAATTATATTGAAGAGAATATTTTATCAAATATTCATGAACCAATACATATACAAGAAACTTCTAATATTATGATAGGTGATTTTGATATTGGATTACCAAATAATCTTGAAAATACTAATAATACTCAAAATAATCTTACAAATACACATATTAATACTCAAAATAATAATACTAGTAATAATACAAATCTTGAAAATACTAGTAATAATACAAATCTTGAAAATACTAATAATAATACAAATCTTGAAAATACTAATAATACTAGTCTTGAAAATCAAAATCAGGTTCCAAATATTGAAAATAGAGAATATAAAAATATTAATATACAATCTAGACTAATGAGAACGTCAATTTTATATAAAAAAAAAGATAATTATTAATAAGTTTTTAATTTATATTTTAATTATTATTCAAAATGTCATATATGATTGATAATATCATTAATAATAATCTTACTTTTAATTCAAAAAATATACCAACTGATAAAATTTTAGAAGATATTAATTTAAATTTTATAGATCATAATGATCATGTTATAAATGAGGGAAATATTAATAAGATTTTAACGATTACACAAACACCAGTTATTGAAACTTTGATAACAGAAACAGAATATACAGACCATAATACACATATTTTTGATGAAATTGAAGAATTAGAACTTGATATTATGTCTAAGAATTTAAATGATATTTTAATATTGTTTCCAGATTCTGTTAGAAAATATTTTAACACTATAATTAAAAAAATCGCAACTAAAGAATTTAAATTTATATTATTATGTTTATTAGTATTAAATATATTGATATTAACATCTATATTATCTGGTATTAATTCTGAATGGTATAAAACTAATGAAATTGAATCAGTTAACAATATGTATGTTATAATTGTTGTTTGGATAATAGTTATTATATTGTCATATGTATCAATAGTTATATTATGGGAAAATGTTGATATATATTCTTTATCAACGGATTTTACTATATCAAATTATTTTATAATAGGTGGGTTTTTAACATTATTATGGACAACATCATATTTTCAAGCAAATAATATAGGTTTTTCATTTTGGCTTTCATTAATTAATATGATGTATCAATTTTGGTTAATAATAGTTATTTGGCATATAAATAGAAAAGCTGCGATATTTTTATTTCCATCATTAATTGTATATATTTATATATTTTATACTATGGTAAAATTGGTCAGAAATCAAAATATAAATGTATAAACTTTTAAAATATAAAATATAAAGTTATAACTTATAAATGTATAAAATTTATATTTTATTTATAAAATTTATGGTATAATAAATATTAGATAAATTATGAATCTTGATTTAAATTTATTAACTAATAAAGAAATAATAGAACTTGGAATAGAATTAAAATTAAAAACATCTAATTTTAATGAACTATTAATAAATCTTAATGATAATTATCAAAAATATCTTGAAGACATAGATAATGATGAATATAGTATAATTGGTTTAAAAGATCTTAATATAGCAACATCACTTTATAATTCTAGAGATAAATTAGTGTTATTACAAGGGTGTTGTTATTTAATAACACCAGCTAATTATAATGAAGAAGTTAATTTTTTATTTGGATTACCAGAAGTTGATTTTCAAGATAAAGTTTCAAAAAATACAGAAGATAGTAATTTTATTAGAGCAAAGCGTATAATTAGAATAGTAAAATCTTTATCTATAAACAATGTAGATAAAGATTTTAATCAAGATATAAAAAATATTGTATTTGAAAAAAATCAAAATAACTATTTGATTTTAGATAGTAGTAGTAATATTTTTTATAAAAATGATGATGAATTATTACCATTAAGTATCCCTCATAATTATTTAAATGATAAGAGAGACGAGACAAATAATATTATTAAAATATCTGGTTCAAATGGAACATATTATGCTTTAGATAAATATGGATATTTATATGGTTGGGGTGTAAATAATGATTTACTAGGTGGGAAATGTGAGGATTACGTAAAAAATCCTAAAAAATTAATGTTTTGTAAAACATTTATTAAAAAATTTTATTGTGGTAATAATCATTTATTAGCTATTGATGATAATAATGGGTTATATGGTTGGGGTGATAATAAATATAATCAATTATTATATAGAAGAACAGAATATTTAAATCCAGTTTTTTTGGACGTCAATATTTCTGTTGAACATGCCATTTGTGGTGATACATTTAATGTTATTTTAGATAAAAATGGTATATTATATTCTTGGGGTGATAATACATATGGACAACTTGGTGATGGGACATATACCTCAAAAAATACCCCCATAATAATTAAAATTCCAAATAAAATTAGAAAATTAGCTGGTGGTCAATATCATGTGATAGCTCTTGATAAAGATTATAATGTGTATGTATGGGGGAAAAATGATATGGGACAATTAGGTTTCGATAAAAATACTATTGATCAATTGGATATTGATGAAAAAGATATAGGTGGTATTTTAAAAGTTAATATACCAATTAACATATTTAATGATACAAATATAAAAAATTTATATTGTGGAGATAATCATAGTATAATATTATATAATGATGGATCAGTTTTAGTTAGTGGGGATAATAGAAATAAACAATTACATCCAAATGATATAAATCAAATAGATACATTTTCTAAATTAGAATTAGAACCAATAGAAAATATTTTTACTAATAATAATACAACTTTTTTGAAAACAAAAAAAGGGGACATAATAAATTTTAATACCTAATAATTTGTATTAGGTTTGTAATTTATATACTGCGTAAATTGACTTTGCCCATTCGAATAATCCCTTTGGATTATTTAGGAACTAAGTTGTATATATCAATAGTATTATATTGATATATAAGTTGTATATAGATATATAAGTTGTATATATCTATATTATTTGTATATAGATATATTATTTGTATATAGATATATTATTTGTATATAGATATATTATTTGTATATTGATATCAATAGTATTATATTGATATATAAGTTGTATATAGATATATAAGTTGTATATAGATATATTATTTGTATATAGATATATTATTTGTATATAGATATATTATTTGTATATAGATATCAATAGTATTATATTGATATATAAGTTGTATATAGATATATTATTTGTATATTGATATATTATTTGTATATAGATATATTATTTGTATATAGATATATTATTTGTATATAGATATATTATTTGTATATAGATATATTATTTGTATATAGATATATTATTTGTATATAGATATA
>Ga0315284_10016733_pt1 | contig 10396 bp, 14 predicted proteins | sample YL17G09_16_MG_FD_203696 | JGI IMG/M metagenome (GOLD analysis project Ga0315284, IMG submission 203696) | Sediment microbial communities from Yellowstone Lake, YNP, Wyoming, USA - YL17G09_16 | ecosystem: Environmental > Aquatic > Freshwater > Lake > Sediment | place: USA: Wyoming | collected...
CGTATGAGAATTTGGGGTATATATATGGAGACAAAAAAGATGATTCTGATAAGGCAATTGAATATTATAAAAAGATAATTAGCGTTGATCCTAGTTATGCTAGCGCTTACATGGGTTTGGGAATAGGTTATCTGAAGAAAAAAGATAAGAATTCTGCTTTGGAACAAGTAAAAAAATTGAGAGAGTTAAATAGAAATGATTTGGCGGATCAATTGCAAGAATTTATAGAAAAATTGGAATAAATCTTTTGTTGATCTTCCCCCGAAAAAGTGGACACAATGAAGAGTTGCCTGCCTGCCGACAGGCAGTATATTTGGGTTGGCATGCGCGGTCCTTTGAGGCTGTGGGATGTTAATTCTAGGATTAATCGATACAGCTTCTACCTGGGGTGATGAGTGGGGAAAGGTAGCCGCAAGCGCTTATCTGGGTTACACACCGACAATTTTAGGAAGTATTGTTTTAGGTATATGGGGTTTTGTGAGTGCTGGAATATGGGGGCTTATTGGTGAGGGTTTTAAGCTGGGCATTGCGAATCTCCTGTAATAACTGGTTTGGTATCTTATGCAGGAATTCCTCAAAGCGATGCCGGGAAGGAATGCGTTTATCAAAGCCTAAGACGTAGGCTTTGCCCAGATTGCTTGATAATTCAAAGGATAGCTCCGATAGCGTCTTTATAGCCTTAAGGTTCTTATAAACAAGAGCCCGGCATAGGGTTTGCCGAGAAAACGGCCTTCTGCCTGTTTTGGGCAAGGCTCCTATTAGAGGGTTGCTCAAAACTCAGGTTTTTGTAATTTTTAGACACACAATAATCATATTGACACTCACGATACTAGGTGTTAAAATTCTTTTATACTTGCTTTTCCGTTGATTAAATGACAATGATTGTATTAGTAGTTCAAAAAGGGAGGTAATACGGTTAGTTTTTTACACATACAGGCGATCACAGGACGACAAATGAGCCTTATGAATAAAAAAGGATTTACCCTTTCAGAGTTGCTTATAGCAGCTGCGATTTTCGCTTTCGCTATGTCTGGTATATTACTTATGTTTATAAACTGCGCATTCCTCGATCAAGCCAACCGTAACAAGAGCATTGCCATAATCCACGCCGAAACCGCAATGGAATATATAAGGAGTCAGACTTTTAGTACTATTCGGAACAACCTTTGCACCAGCGTGGTATCACCTTTAGTTCCTGAACCTGTAACTTGGTCTTTAGGCCCCGCAACCTTGAACCTTAGCGGTTTAACCAGCGAAAGTATTAATGCTATCACCACACAAACTTGCTGCAGCAGAATTCCTTTAGATTGGCTAGATGTCACTGTTAATGTTTCTTGGCTTGATAAAGGACAGAGAAGTAGAAGTTTAGCGTTGGGAACATCAATTTCAAAATGACGAAGGGGTTTACTTTATTAGAGACATTGGTAACGGTTCTCATTTTTACTTTTATTATTGCCGGTATGTATGGTGTCTCGAACGTTACCAGAACCAATTATGATACCAATTTGGTCTCGCTTAATCTCCAACAGCAAGCAAGGCAAGGGATGAGTCGGCTAAGCAGAGAGGCAAGGCAGGCTTCTTGGGTTTCGATAGTTCCTGGATCGCTTGATGAAAACGGCATTTATCACAGTATTACTTTTAATACACCTGACGCAACTGGCGTTAACTATTCGCTGGTCTCAGGGCAGCTGCAGCGTATAGATTCAGTGCACACGGTACCTAAAATAATAGCCAATGATATGATAGACCTGATTTTTTCCAAGGAATCCTTAGGGCATCTTCTCAATATCCAGGTGCATGCGAGTAAAACTTTCCGTTCGCTTGGACAGGAACGGACGCTTACATTTCCCCTAACTGAAAAAGTGGCAGTGAGGAATTAATAGCCAATGAATAAACGTGGTGCAGTTCTAATCATCTGTTATATGGTAATTACGGTTTTGACTATTTTAGGGGCTGCGTTCCTTACACGCAGCGTTTCCGAAAGAAGTGTCGCCAGCAAGTATTTTGATTCAACCCAGGCATTCTGGCTAGCTGAGGCAGGGATACAAAGGGTTCTTTGGACAATTAGTAATAATCCAGGCCTGATAAATGACAATGCCGGGCTTGTTACTTTGGCCAACAACTATAGCAACGGAAGTTTTCTTGTTGAGTCTATTAGTGGTACTTCAATTAAAACCTTTATTGTTAGCAGTACAGTTTCTTCAATAACTCGGCGAATCAGGGTTGACGCCAATAATGACTGGCAAAGGAAGATCCCGGGGGCTGTATATTCAAGGGGTGTAGTACGGGTTAAATTTGATGAAAGGGACGATGCCTATATTAATGGGTGGAGTTAAGCCTGGTATATATAGCACTGATGAGGTAAATTCAAAAAAGGTAGGAGAGGGGCGCATAGTTGGCCTACCCCAAGGTATATTAGAAAATCAAGCTATACCTGAAGGCTTGCAGGCTGGGGTATGGGATACTTTTGATTTTAATAATTTAAGGGCAATCGCTAAGGCGAACGGCACTTATTTTTCTGCTGATGGGACTACTGATGAATACAATAATTCTTATAATAAAGCTGGTAAATATACCTTACCAGTAATAGCAGGTCAGACTAACGGGGTATTCTTTTTTGATGCTAAGGATGGAGAACCTTTAGACGATGATGAAATAAATCCCGCGAATAAAATAAAGGTGAAGCTGAAAGGGACTTCTGCGCCAATGAGCGGGATCATAGCGGTGGTCGGGGATTTAACAATAAAAGATACAGATGACTATGATTTCTTATTTGATGGTATAATTTTGGTCTTAGATAACTTAAAATTAACAGACACAAGACATCATCGGCGCAGTGGTACCAATGATAGTGATATTGTTATAAGAGGCGCTGTTTTAAGCGAAAATGTCATTGAGGAAGGGAAAAGACGCAAAAAGAAATCCACTGTTGATATAGATAATGCCACTATTGAATATAATCCAGAGAGTATGTCATCTGCCTCATCTCGCTGGAGTATAGTCCCAGGCAGCTGGAGAGAGTTGTGAGATAACGATATTTTATACAATGAGAAAAGGTTTTACATTCGTTGAAATCATGGTAGTAGTTGCAATTATCGCTATATTGGCAGCCATAGCTATACCTAATTTACTGAGTTCCCGTTTAAACGCAAATGAAAATAATGCAATTTCCAATCTTCAAACAATTTCAGTAGCTGCGCAGACTTATTGGTCTGTTACAAATAGTTTGCCTACCACATTGAATGCTTTGTATACGGGTTCCTATATTGATGTGACTTTAGGATGCGCCACAGAACCCTGCATCAAGAACGGTTATAAATATTACATGGGAGGGACAGGTACGTCTGCTAGTTTTTTCGTCTACACGGTTCCTCAGACTCCTGATGTTACTGGTGTGCGTTCTTTTTGCTCTGGCTCAGATGGTGTAACAAGGTTTAGTCCTTCGGGAGCAACCCTCGCTAACCAAACAGCATGCACCGCTTGGGGCCCGCTCTAAAAACATCGCAATACGTCTTTTATTATGGAAGTGCTGGCCGAGTCAACATCCGCTCCAAAGTAAAGGAACAGTTTAAGTAACCGTAATCAGTTCTTTATACAGCTTATCTGCCTCTTCCGACATACACCAGTTGCGAAACTTGTCCCCGCCAATCCTACAGGGCTGGACTTAACCGTTCAGCCCTGTTTATTTGTAAAATAGTTAGTTAGATTTCGCCATCTCTTACGTCTATTATTGTAGGAGGTGGTAAAAATGAAGAAGAGCATAGCAATTTTGGTCATCACGGGTTTTTCAATTTTATTTTGTTTAATTAAATCTTTGTCTGCTGAGCCTGCCTGGCAGAATATAAGCAGAGAAAACTTAGATTTGACGGCGGTTTTAGTTAATCCTGATAATCCAAATATTATTTATGCAGGCGCAAATAACGGAATTTTTAAAACCGAAGATGGCGGTGCAAACTGGAGGAATATTTTATCCGTAAAAGGCCAAAACCGCTCTGTAAATTTTTTATTATTTGGCCTTCAGGATAAAAATTCTTTATACGCAGCTACGGGCAACGGACTTTTTTATAGCTTTAACCAGGGAAAATCCTGGAAGAGAATTTTTCAAGGGAAAAATTATTTAGAAAATGAATGCACAGGATTAGCCATCTTGCCTTACGGAATTTACTTAGGCACAAAAGCCGGCGTGTTCTTAAGTAAAGATAATGGACGCTCTTGGCATAAAGAGTCAGGTATACTTGGCAATAGCCAGATATTAAATATTTCCTATAATCTTAGCGAGCCAGATTATATTTATATCGCCTGCATAGACGGTGTGTTTAGAACCAAAGACAGAGGGCAGGTCTGGGAGAGAATTTTTGTTGCGCATCCTGTTGAAAATGGCGATAACGGTGATGAGATAAGCGAAGACCAGGATGAGGCAGAAAGATTTTCAGAGATAAGATATATAAGTATTGACCCAAATAATCTAAATTGCCTTTACATTGCAGCCAGCAAGGGGGTTTATAAAAGCCAGGATAAAGGTAAGTCTTGGGATTTGTTGACCGGCTACGGCTTACTCAGCAAGGAGATTAAGTTTTTACTAATATCCTTAAAGTCAACTATTTATGCGGTTACAAAATCCGGTATCTTCGAGCATACAAACGAGCGCTGGCATGAATTATCCTTGGGCCTTACGGCAGAGGATATAAGATTTCTGGCGCAGGATAATCAGGGTAATTTATATGCTGTCTGTAACAACGGTTTATTTAAGGCGGATTTAAAATATTCTGTTGATGATAGCAAAGGCAACTTGATTTCATCGTATTGTAAAGATGAACCTAAGATTAAAGAGGTTCAGGAAGCAGCAATCAAATATGCTGAAGTGGAGCCGGAAAAAATAAAGCTCTGGAGAGAACAGGCAAGAAAAAAAGCAATTCTACCCCAAGTGAGCATTGGCTTAGACAGGAATACAACTGACCTTTGGCATTGGGAGAGCGGGTCTACCGCTATCGGTCAAAGTGGCGATGATCTATTAAGGAGAGGCCGCGACAGTACAGACTGGGATGTAACCTTAAGCTGGGATTTAGGCGAACTCATCTGGAATAATGACCAGACCTCAATTGATGTGCGCTCAAGGCTTATGGTGCAACTGCGCGATGACATTCTGGATGAAGTGACAAAATTATATTTTGAGCGTATCCGCGTTAAGATGGAGATAAATAACCTTACCATAGAAGATAGCAGGAAGAGATCCGAAAAAGAATTAAAACTGCAGGAACTTACTGCTTCTCTCGACGGTCTTACCGGTGGATATTTTTCCGCGCATATACCCATAAACAGGGAGAGTTCTTAGCCCAATCCCTCACCTGCTCAGGCAGGCAGGGGAGAGGGCCGCTTTTTATACCCAATCCATAACTCTTGCCCAAAAAATGTGCTATACATAAGCAATAATTCAGGGGTTCGTCCTCAAGCACGGCAAAAATTTTCAGCACGCGAACAATATCCCGCAGCAAAAGTATTACCCTAAGTCTATGAACTTTACAAGCTTTTACCCAAAATATCTTGCAATTAAATTATATTTGTGATAACTTATAATCCTATTCTTTTATGAATCCCTCATCATAAGACATAGCATGGCCTTATTACATTTTACGGACAGCAATTTTAAAAAGGAAGTTTTAGAATCTGATTTAGCAGTTCTAGTTGACTTTTGGGCTGTGTGGTGTTCTCCCTGCAAAATGATTTCATCTATTATTGAAGAACTAGCTAAAGAGTACGAAAATAAAATTAAAATTGGCAAACTCAATGTTGATGATAATTCCAAAACTGCCACCCATTACGGAATAATGTCTATACCTACATTGATGTTCTTTAATAAAGGTCGGGTTGTAGAGCAACTCGTCGGTGCATTAAGCAAGGCGGAATTGAAGAAAAAAATCGAAGAGAATCTTTTATGAAAAAAATATTTATTGCGGCTACGAAACAGAATGACGGTAAGACTACAGTAGCGTTGGGGCTGATATCTAATTTCAAAAAAGCCTTTAAAAGGATTGGATTTATTAAACCCGTAGGGCAGAGGTACTTAGAGGAGGATGGTGTTAAGGTAGATGAGGATTCTATATTAATTGAGGATTCTTTAAAAATTTGCGGGATAAGATGTAATCTAAAGGATATGAGCCCGGTAGCAGTAGAAAAAGGTTTTACGGAAAATTATATTGCACAGCCAGTCCGAAAAACAATTACGAAGCAGATTAAGGAATCATTTAAGCGGATATCGCGAAAGCAAAATTTAGTCATCATTGAAGGTACGGGCCATGCGGGCGTGGGGTCAGTATTCGACCACTCTAATGCCGTGGTAGCAAAACTACTTGGTTCAAAGGTCATTCTGATCTCCTCCGGCGGCATTGGCAGGCCCATTGATGAGATTATTTTAAATAAAGCGCTCTTTGATAAAGAAGGAGTAAAACTCTTAGGCGTAATTATTAATAAAGTTATGCCGGGAAAGTTTAATAAAATAAATGAGCTGGTCAGGAAAGGATTGCGCCGCAAAGGTATTGAGGTATTAGGCGTTATCCCCTATAATCCTATGCTTTCTTTTCCTACGATTAGGCAAATATTAGAAGAAACCGATTATAAAACATTGTTTAATTGTAGCGACGCATCTCTGGATAATCATGTGGCCAAGATCGTAATCGGAGCAATGCAGCCGAAAGAAGCGGTAAAATATATTGTGGATTATAGCCTGGTTATTACGCCAGGCGATCGAGAAGATATTATTAAACTTACTCTGGACCTTCATGGCCAGGGGTGTAAAATCGCAGGTATAATCTTAACCGGAGATTTGATACCAAGCGAGGAGTTTGCAAACCAGACAAAGAGCGCGTCTATACCTGTATTATTAGCTAAATCCGATACATACACAACTGCCTCAGAAGTCCATGATTTAACCGTCAAGATCAGGCCAACGGACAAAGAGAAGATTGAGACAGTGAAAAGTTTAATCCATGATTATGTAGACCTGGATATGCTCGTGAAGAGGATGTAGAATGGATATTGTGGCTAAAATCAGGGCAAGAGCAAAAGCAAAAGTAAAAACTATCGCCTTGCCTGAGATTGAAGATATTCGCGTCAGAGAAGCAGCAAAAATTATTGAAAAAGAAGGCATTGCTAAGATTTTACTCTTTGGCCGGGGAATGCTCGATAAAACGAAACAGGAGGAATATGCCCAGAAGTATTATGAATTGCGTAAGTCCAAAGGGATAAGCTTAGACGATGCGAGAAAGGCTTTGGAGGACCCTCTATATTACGCCGCCATGATGACACGCAATGGCGATAGTGATGGATTTGTTGCCGGAGCCAGCCATACTACTCCGGACGTGGCGAGGAGCGCAATATACTGTCTGGGCGTCGATGGAAGGATAAACATTGCCTCAAGTTGTTTTTTAATGAGTGTTCCGGATTGTCCTTACGGGGAAGAAGGAGCGTTTATATTTGCGGATTGCGGCATTGTTCCTGATCCAAATTCGCGCCAATTAGCCTATGTTGCCATATCAAATGCTGAATTGGCTAAGAAAGTTTTGGGTATTACACCCCGGGTTGCGCTATTGAGTTATTCCACAAAAGGCTCGGCAAAAGGGAGGGCAATTGATAAAACGCTTGAGGCATTAGCCTTGGCAAGACAGATGCAGCCGGGTCTTTTGATTGACGGCGAATTACAGGTAGACGCAGCAATTGTGCCTGAAGTAGCTGAGATTAAATATCCGAATAGTTTACTTGCGGGTAAGGCAAATGTTTTAATTTTCCCCAATTTAGAGGCAGGCAATATCGGATACAAACTGGTGCAGAGGTTAGCCAAGGCGCGGGCAATCGGGCCTATAATCGTAGGCTTAAATAATCCTTGTAGTGATCTCTCCCGGGGCTGTTTAACTGAGGATATCGTAGATTGCGTAGCAGTAACGGCAATAAGAGCGCAATAGGTAAAGAAATAATAATTACTAATATTAGCGTATAGCGTAGAGCGTATAGCGGATAGAAAAACTCTACGCTAAACGCTATCCGCTAAACGCTAAAGAGTTTAATAGATACCGATATAATTATATGAAAATATTAGTGATAAATAGTGGCAGCTCCTCCATCAAATATAAACTTTTTATCATGCCCGGAGAACGTAGTATTGCCAAAGGTATCATTGAACATATAGGAGAAAAAAGCTCTCAGATAAAAGACCATTATACGGGGTTGAAGTTAGTTTTAGGAAAGATTAAACACGTCGACGCTGTAGGGCATCGCGTTGTGCACGGCGCAGAGAGATTTAAGAAGCCAATACTAATTAACGCGTCCGTGATTCGTAAGATAAGGCAATGCTGTTCTCTCGCGCCTTTGCATAATCCGGCAAATTTAGCAGGCATCTTGGCGTGTAAAAAATTATTGCCGGGCATAAGACAGGTTGCGGTATTCGATACAGCATTCCATCAGACATTACCCGATTATGCTTACATCTATGGCTTGCCTTACGAATATTATAAAAGATTCGGCATAAGAAAATATGGTTTCCACGGCACAAGCCACCAATATGTAGCTTTTGAAGCAGCACGGCGCCTGAATAAGCCGATTGGTAAATTAAAAATTATTACCTGCCATCTCGGTAATGGCTGTAGCATTGCGGCGGTCCAGAGAGGCAGGTCCATTGATACCAGTATGGGTTTTACTCCCTTAGAAGGATTAATTATGGGAACGCGTTGCGGCGATATTGACCCTGCTCTCGTCACTTATATTATGCAGAAGAAAAAATTCAATATTTTTCAGGTAGAGAATATCTTAAATAAAACCAGCGGCCTTAAAGGAATTTCCGGGATAAGTAACGATATGAGGATATTAGAAGGCAAGAGAAAGAAACGAGATGTTCGCGCGAGATTAGCCATTGATATTTTTATTTACCGCATAAAAAAATATATCGGCGCCTATGCTACAATTATGGCTGGTTGCGATTGCCTAGTATTTACAGGCGGAATTGGAGAAAACCAGAAGAGAATCAGAAACGAAATTTATAAGGCTACATTTTCTCATTTAAAGAAAAAACCCAAAATCTTAGTTATTCCCACTAATGAGGAGCTAATGATTGCCCGCGAGGCCCATCAATTAATAAGATAAGGAGAAAAAAATGTTAAGGAGTATTTTAAAATCTAAGATTCACCGCGCACGCGTTACTGAAACGAACCTTTATTATGAGGGTAGCGTTACTATTGACGCGATGCTTATGAAGAAGGCAGATATTCTTGCTAATGAGAAGGTAGAGGTATTGAATCTTAATAATGGCCTGCGTTTGGAAACCTATGCTATTATCGGCAAGAAGAATTCCGGGGCAATCTGCCTTAATGGGCCGGCAGCGCGCGGCGCCTGTGTGGGCGATAAAGTAATTATTCTCTCTTATGCTATCGTTGATGACAAGGATGCAAAAATTATGAAACCAAAGATAATCACTGTTGATGAACGAAACCGCATTAAAGATTAAATTATTCGGCGATCCGGTATTGCGAAAAAGAACAAAACCGGTTAAAGAGGTAACCCCTGTGCATCGTGATATTTTAAGCGGAATGGCTCAATTAATGTATGCTGAGTCAGGGGTTGGCTTGGCCGCATCTCAGGCAGGCGTTAATGAATCGATGATCGTGGTTGATATCGGCACAGGCCTTTATAAATTAATAAATCCTAAGATTGCAGAGAAAAAGGGTTATCAAGCCACGGAAGAAGGCTGCCTTAGCGTGCCCGGCGTTTACATAAAAGTTAAACGTGCCAGAAAAGTTGTAATTAAAGCGCAAGATGAGGATTCTAAGCCCGTTACAATAGAAGCAGAAGATTTATTGGCCTGCGTGTTTCAACACGAGATAGACCATTTAAAAGGCAAACTCATAATTGATTACGCATCAATACTGGAGAAGTTAAAACTCAGAAATAAATTAAAAGAACTTAAAAAGAGGTCGGAATATGAAAGAGTGCCCGAATCAGAAACAAAATCTTGCAAATTGCAATTGTAGTTATGAGCCCTGTTCTCGAAAAGGTATGTGCTGCGCCTGTATTCTTTATCATCGCAAAAACGGCGAAATCCCTGCTTGTTTCTTTTCGCCTGATGCTGAAAAAACCTATGACCGCTCCATCAGCAATTTTATCCGGACTCATAGATGAAGAATAGGCTACCTACATGGTTTAAACAGGATATTCCCGATGCCACAGTGCGGGGCAGAATGCAGCTGCTCTCTGAATTTAAGGTTAATACTGTCTGTTGCCAGGCAAAATGCCCTAATTTAAGTTTCTGTTTCAAGAATCTAAAATTTACCTTTATGATTTTAGGAAATACCTGCACCAGAAATTGCAGATTTTGCGCTGTGGCTCAATCAAAGAAAAATACTTTAAGCCTTGA
>Ga0315284_10016734_pt1 | contig 10396 bp, 8 predicted proteins | sample YL17G09_16_MG_FD_203696 | JGI IMG/M metagenome (GOLD analysis project Ga0315284, IMG submission 203696) | Sediment microbial communities from Yellowstone Lake, YNP, Wyoming, USA - YL17G09_16 | ecosystem: Environmental > Aquatic > Freshwater > Lake > Sediment | place: USA: Wyoming | collected...
AGGAAAAGATCATTGCTGCAGCGAGGTTAAATGGTGCGGACTTAAAGCTTGATGAAAATGCCGCTTCGCTGTTGCAGCAGAACATCAAAACAATTGCCTGGCTTGACGAAGTAAAAGTACAAACTACCCATAATTACTTTCGCATCAAGGCTCAGTGGCGAAAGCCTGTTGCTCTTGTAAAAATCGGTTCGAACCAATTTTATGTTGATGCCGAATGTGTAGTTCTTGATTTTGTTCCGATGCCGGATCTGCCGATAGTAACTGTTAAAGGGTTGCGGGCGATGAAAAAGGTACCCCCGACAGGTAAGGTTTTACAGCGTGAAGATATTGCAGCTGCTGTTGCCTTATTGGTTCGGCTTGACTATATGGATAAACTAGTCACGCCTGACAAACCGCTACTTTACGAAATTGACAGGATCGACATAAGCAATTTCAACGGCCGGAAAAACAGCCGCCTTCCGCATATAGTATTGTACGCAAAGGATGATACCGAGATTATCTGGGGAGCGGAGGTGGGCACTTGGCAGCGACATCTGGAAGCAACAGATGAGGAGAAATTGGCCAAACTGTACGGCTATTATGCCGAGTACGGCTCACTCTTAAATAATGTAAAATATATCAATTTGCGTGACCCGAAAGAGACAATTTCTCTGCCGATTGATAAATATTAGTTGGCTGCAAAATTGTTAAGAGCGTCAGCTAAATCAGTATAGAGGTATGGGACATGGAATTCGGTGCAAATCGACTTAAATTTCTCCATGGCTGATTCGCTCAATCTGCTTTGAAAATTGACATCACCTTTACAGTAAAAAATCCTGCATCCTGTAAAACGATTCTCGTGTATTTCGCATTTGCCATCTACATTGTAAGGACAAACGCCTCCTGCCATCGCTCTTATATCACGGCCAAGCTTAGCTTTTAGATATATCATCTCCGGACTTGTAATAAATAGCCGATGGTCGTATTCCTTGAAATTGCAGCACTTTCCGCACATTTCGCACGAGATTTTGTCTTTGATTTGCTCTTCAAGCCAGAGGTAAACTTCCTCAACTTTTTTTACTATCCGGTTATTTGCCGCCATTATTCTACCACTCTTTTTGTGTTCTGATTTTTTCTATTTTCTCAAAGCCGTAAAGTTTTCCGCGGTTGATGCCATCGCACTTTTTAGCGACGTCATTCCAGCTATCGGGGTCGGTTAAATTACTTGACCAAAATGGCCAGGTTCTGCATTGGTTAGGCCGAACAGGGTAAATCACACATTTTTTTCGGCCATCTATTTTTTGCAAGAAGATACAATCTTTACTGACCGGCTGTTCAATGATTGTTGTTCGCAGCCCGGCACGCTTAAGGTACTTCTGCCGCACCTGGCCGACTGTTTCTTTCAGGAAGTCCGCGATCAACTCAATCTCGCGAATGGTAACCCATATGACTCCCTCTTCGGGGCCGGAGCAGCATCTGCTACATTGCTGACATTCAAAATACAAACCTGCGATATACCAAGGATTTTTTTTGTTACCGGACATCCGGATTACCACTTCAAAACCGCACCAGTATCAGCGCTTGTTGCCATTGATGCATACTTTGCAAGACAGCCTTTGGTTATCCGCGGCTTTGGCGGTGTCCACTCCTTTCGCCTTTGAGTCATTTTTTCATCTGACAATTTTACGTTTATCTTGTTATTTGGAATATCGATTTCTATTATGTCCCCATCCTTTAACAGTCCTATGGGGCCACCTACGGCTGCTTCAGGACTGACATGGCCGATGCATGCACCTCTTGTCCCGCCGCTAAACCTGCCGTCAGTAATCAAAGCGACCGATTCGCCGAGTCCTGCCCCCATAATATAACTGGTGGGCGAGAGCATTTCCTGCATACCAGGGCCGCCTTTGGGCCCCTCATAGCGAATTATTACTACATCACCCTCTTTGATTTTGCCTGCTAAGATACCATCGCAAGCATCATCCTGACTTTCGAAAATAACTGCCGGTCCCGTGTGGGTCAACATCGTCTTGGCTACGCCGGCTGTCTTGACCACACAGCCCATTGGAGCGAGGTTGCCTTTTAATATAGCCAGGCCGCCGGTCTTTGAGTAAGGGTTGTCGAGGGGTCGAATTACATCCTTATTTTTAATTTCAGCGTTGGCTATATTTTCACCAATTGTCCTGCCTGTTACAGTTGGGCAATCGGTATTTAGCAGCTTTGGTATTTTGCTGATTTCTTTCAATATTGCACTTATGCCGCCGGCTGCATCTACATCTTCCATATGAAATTGGCTTGAAGGTGATACTTTGCAGATATTTGGACATTTGGCCGAGATTGAATTTATTCGTTCAAGATCATATTTGATGCCGGCTTCATTTGCTATTGCTAATGCGTGCAGGACCGTATTTGTTGATCCGCCCATTGCCATATCCAGAACAAAGCCGTTGTCCAGCGATTTTTTACTGATTATATCTAACGGATTAATGTTCTTTTCGATGAGGGTGATAATCTGTTTACCTGCTGCTTTGTAAAGTTCTTCCCTCCTGGGATTGACGGCCAGAATAGTTCCGTTGCCGGGTAATGCCATTCCTATTGCTTCGCACAAACAGTTCATTGAGTTGGCTGTAAACATTCCTGAGCAGCTTCCCTGCGAAGGACAGCCTGTGCGTTCGAGTTCTTTCAGTTCTGCCTCATCGATTTTGCCTACGTTGAATTTGGCTACGCCTTCGAAAATGCTAATAAGGTCGACAGCTTTCCCGTTTTTTGTTTTTCCAACAGCCATAGGTCCGCCTGACACAAAAATAGTCGGGATATTCAGCCTTACCGCCGCCATCAACATACCCGGAATTATTTTGTCGCAATTTGGAATACAAATCAGGCCGTCAAAGCAGTGTGCCCTGCCCATAGTTTCGACCGAATCTGCGATAATTTCGCGAGAAGCCAGAGAATATTTCATGCCTGTATGGCCCATAGCAATTCCGTCGCAAACTGCTATTGTATTAAACTCAAAAGGAGTTCCGCCGGCCTGGCGAACAGCTTGCTTGACAATCTGGGCGACCTTGTTGAGATGGACATGTCCCGGCACTATATCACAGTAGCTATTGGCTATGCCGATGAACGGCTTGTTTATATCATCATCGCTTAATCCGCAGGCATGAAGCAAGCCTCTGTGCGGCGCCCGCTGAAAACCTTTTTTTATTGTATCGCTTCTCATTTTTTTCTCCAAAAACGTTTTACAAAGAAACCCGAAAATCCCAGAACTCCATTCTAACTGCCAAGTGAGGTTAAATAAAGAGAAATCGCTTGTCTTTGACAGTGCAGAATGTATAATCGCAGCCTGGATTTGAAGGAAAATTAAGGGATTTTAGAGGAGACTAGATAATTATGGCAGACAAAATTTTCAGTTGGCTATCTATTGGTATAATTTGCACACTGGTTTTGACGGTTGGCTGTACACAGCTTACCGAAAAAACTGTCACCACGGCGATGAAGTTTGCTCCGAATGAATCAACAACTTATAAGTTAACAACCGAGTCCCAGAAGAGAGTTGAATTTGAAGGAGCGTTGCTGGATGAAGGAGATTTTGAGGGTGGCCAGACCAGCGATAAAGTCGAGATGGTCTTTACTCAGCAGATACAAGGTATAGGCAACGAAGGCGAGGCTACTGCAAGGATTACGATTAAAGAACTTAAATATATCTCTGTCGTTAAAGACGTTGTTGTTCTGGATTTTGACAGTTCAAGAGCAGAAGATCAAAATAGTCCAATGGCCAAACTAATCGGGGAAGGTTACACTATAACGATTTCACCGACCGGCGAGATTAGCGGGGTTAGTGGTTTAAGCGGTCCGCGGACAGAGGTTCGTGGAACCTCGGCGGTAAATCTAGCTGCTACAAAACTGCTTTCGCCTGAGACAATTAGTGATAATCATGGAAGTGCCGTACTGCCTGTAAAGGGCAAGAATCGGCTAAAAACAGGAGACAGTTGGAGCGTCTTAAAGACTTTTTCTTTCGGTATGATGGGCTCAAAATCGTATGAAAAAATTTATACATTAAAAGAAATAGAAAAATTGGAAAACCGAGAGATAGCTATTGTTGATTTGAATGCTATTCCCAGCGCAGAAAATGCAGAGCAGCTACAAGAAGGTGAAGCAAAAAATCCTTTTTCAGAAGAATTTGATGTTAGCGGAACATATACCGGCCAGTTAAGGTTTGATTTGACCAGCGGCAAGGTTGAAAAATATTCTGAGAAATTCCAATCAGAATGGGTTATTGTCGATCCTACTGCCAGTAAAGAAGATAAAGAACCCGGCGTATTGAAAATGGGTGTTGTTCATCTCTACAACCTTGAGAAAATTGACTAAGTCGATAGTTGTCACAAACTAAGCGAAACGCACGAGGTTTTGCCGATACGTTGGTAGTTACATGGTGGATTTATTAACGTAAAACGATCGAAAGGAGTAGCATTGAGGACTGCATTGAATGTTATTATGGTTCTCATGGTCTGTATCTTTTCAGGATGCAATGGCGCCTCTGTGGAAAAAGAACTTTTAACTGTGGATTTTCAGCAGAGCCGGACCCTGCGGTATCAGTTTATCTCCAGCAGAGAAATTGCCGTTATAACAAAAAGCGAATCCAAACAGGATAATGAGAATGAGACTGTCGACAGATACTCAGAGACAATGGAGATGGTTGTTGCATATACCCCCATTGAAATAAACCCTTATGGTCTTACAACTGTCAAGGCAACTTGTGAATCCGTAAAAGTTACGCGAAGCTTGCCAAGAGGCGGAAGTCTCGCTAAAGATGCTTTAGAAAGTTTAACTGGTGAAACCTTTATCTTTACGGTTAGCCCCACAGGCAGGATAGAAGATTATTCACAACTAGACAAATTGATCCGCAAGCTTGGTGAAAAAGCGTTCCGGCCTGAAGGCAGGGGAGGCAGAATTAAAGAGCCTGACATGATTGCTGATTTTATTGCTACCCAATGGTTTCTATGGGATTCGGTTTCGAGCATAGAAAAAGCTGCGGAAGGAATCACAGTAGGCCAAACATGGAAGTCAAAGCTTTCTATTCCTGTGCCGATGTTAATGCGAAAGGCAAGGGACGTTACATATAAGCTCGATGAGATCCGCCAGACCGAAAAAGGACGAATCGCAGTGATCAAAAGCTCCTATTCACTTGCCGAATCGGTTCCGGGCGGTTGGCCCGTACCCTATACCGGAAGCTTTCAAATGAGCGGCCCGTTTGGTTTTTACAGGAACTATAAGGTTCTTGATTTTCAGGGTCAGGGTGAGGAGCTTTTCAATATAGATGCAGGCAGAGAAGAACAATATGACCAGAATTATCAAATGCAGTTAAGTGCTTCTTTATTATTTGCTATCAGCGACATAAGTATCAATATTAATATCAAACAAAATTTGTCAACGAAGCTGCTTGAAAATTGACAAGAACAGGTAATGGCGGAGGTAATCCCGGTTTGGAACGCAAAAATTTATGGGCTCCCTGGCGAATTAAATATATTCAAGGATTAAGCGGAAATAGCGGGTGTTTCATTTGTCACAATGCGGCAAATCCGCAGGATGACGAGAAAAATCTGGTATTGTGGCGAACAAGCTATTGTATTGTAATACTAAATCGCTTTCCCTATAACAATGGTCATTTACTAATATCTCCGGTTCGACACATACCCAACCTTGACCAGGCAACCGACGAAGAGTTGCTGGAACTGACCAAGGTGGTCAGAGAGTCGCAAAAGGCCCTCTCGTTGGCGATAAAACCGCACGGTTTCAATGTCGGGATGAATTTCGGCCGATGTGCCGGAGCCGGATTGCCCGACCATTTTCATATCCATGTTGTGCCCAGATGGGATGGTGATACCAATTTTATGCATGTTTGCTCAGACACCGATGTTATTAGCCAAAGTTTAACAGAGCTTTTTGAGCAGCTGAAACAGATAAGTAAAGAACACAATCTTCCTGGTTTATAAACATGTCAGGTGAACTTACCTCCTACGCAGTCAGTGAAAGTTTTAGCAAAGGCCGGAAATTTTCGGAGGCCCCTCATCCATATCGCTCGGACTTTGACCGTGACCGTGACCGTGTAATTCATTGCCAGGCTTTTCGCCGGATGGAAGGCAAAACCCAGGTCTTTACGCCGCAATTGGACGGCCGAGCCAATGACAGTTTTCGAAACCGCCTGACACACAGTATTGAGGTTGCTCAAATTGGCAGAACAATTGCAAAAATGCTTCATCTAAATGAGAACCTTACTGAGTGCCTTTGCCTTGCACATGATCTGGGTCACTCACCTTTCGGGCATGCCGGTGAAAAAATCCTGAATGATCTGATGGCTGGGTTCGGCGGTTTTGAGCATAACAGCCAGACACTGCGAGTTGTTGATTTGCTTGAGCATCCCTATCCGAATTTTACCGGTCTAAATCTCATGTATGAGACTCGTCTTGGATTAGCCAAACACCAAAGTCCCTATGATAAAATGAAAATCCGGGTATTTAGCGAAACAAACTGTTCACTTGAGGGACAGGTAACCGATATCGCCGATCGTATCGCATACAACTGTCACGACCTTGAAGATGGTATGCGGGCAGGCCTGATCAGCAATGAACAATTGCAAACGATAGAAATCTTTGCTCACGCACAAAGCCGGATAAACGCTAAAATGATTAAAGACCAGAATGTCCTCGGAACAAGAACTTCGAAGGCAATCATCGATGCGCTGGTAAGCGACTGTATTGAAACAAGCACGAAAACTATTGCAAAAGCAAACATAAAGACCTTAGACGACGTATACAACCAAAATGGAAATTTGGTTATGCTTTCAGATAAAAGTGGTGCTGAACTTGCTGATTTGGAAAGTTTTTTACTAAAGAATTTCTATACGCATAAATCGATAATACGGACAATAGATAAAGTTGAAATCTGGCTTGGGCAACTTTTTGGGAGACTCTGCAAAAATCCCAGCCTGATGCCGGAACAGTTTCAACGATTAATCGGCAGGGAAGGGCCTGAGCGAACGGTATGCGATTATATTGCTGGCATGACAGACAGATTTTGCCTGAAGATGCTTGATGTGATCTAAGCGGATTATTCATAATAATCTTTGACTTAATAGGGCTGGTTGGTTACCTTACAGCACTTATGAAGAGATTGCTAACAACATGTTTTGGTCTTGGCTGGCTGCCCTTAGCTCCCGGCAGTTGGGGCTCGCTGCCGTCAACGTTTATCTTTATTCTACTGTGTATTTTTAATTTATCATTGGTTGTTAGATCAATAACGCTGGTTATTCTTGCTTTTGCCGGAGCATATATTTGTGTTAAGCTTGCTCCTGTTTCTATTGCTGCAACTGGTAAAGAAGACCCCGGAGAGGTTGTTGCCGATGAAGTTGCGGGCCAGGCGATCACCTTTTTAGCCATTGGCAGGGTATTAGCATCCGATATTCTGGCTACTGCCATGCTGGGGTTTCTATTGTTTAGATTTTTTGATAGTGTAAAACCCTGGCCTATTCACAAAGTCGAAAAGTTCCCCAAGGGTTGGGGAATTCTTGCCGATGATTTATTAGCCGGTGTTTACGCATGTGTTGCTTTACATATTTGCTACCGACTGGGTTTAATTGAGAATCTCAGCGGCTTAATGGGGCGGTTTGGATTGTGACAGGTTAGGAATCTGGGATGTTAGAAGAATATTCCGTTGAAGCTTGCAGGACATTGGAACAGAAGTTTCGTCTCGCTCGATTACATAGGCCGATGCGGGTTGCCCGTTATGACGCCGGCACCGAACTGGTTTATGATGTCACGGGCGTTGAACCGGCCAATCGGGGGCGGATTCGTCTGGTCGTTGAGAAGTTTGTGGGCGGCGGATTTGCCGGCCAAGTTTACCGTGTAAGGGTGAGCGAGATCGAATCTGAGGATGGTGCGATAGGCGTCCTGGAAGTCGGCGGCGTTTATGCGATGAAGATTCTTATTCCACCTTCGAATTTTTCACTACTATTTCGTAATTTGTTATATTGGATTGGTTTTCAGGGACCATTTCAGCTTCAGGTCAATCCGGCCGCAGCGAGGGCTGGCGCGCTTTGGCAGAAATTCATTCGACGAGCAGCTAAAATTCGCTTTGGCGACGAAAAAGCAGTTGTAGACATCCATGCAACATTTGTGGATAGCGTGTTAGGCAGTTGCGGAGAGTTGAGCGAATGGGTTGACGGGCGTACGTGGAAGCTGGAAGTTAACGACCGCCTGGATTTGCTGAGCCGTTGTCGCAAGGGGGGAAATGTCAATACTGATAATCTTGGCTCGCCTGAATATCGAGCGAAGCGTAAATTCATGCGTGATTTTGTTACACTTCTGCATGATATTGGAGGCCATGAGTTTGCCAGGCAGTATGAGTGGTCTACATGTAAGAGTCAGCCTAACTGCTTGAAACGCCGGGATACTAATAGTGATCCATTAACGGGCCTGACAGCTGTTGATTTCAGGGCTGGGCTTGCTCTGTTGCCATTTTTACCGATGAGTCCGGGCGACTTTAAGCTGATATTGGATGGTTTTAAGCGAGGCTCGCTGGTGCAGTTTGACCGGGGCGATATTCACAAGCTGGAAGCATTTGTAAAGTCCCATGGCGACTCTTTTACCAATATGCAACAAATGCTGGAAGAGTTGAAAACAGCAGAGAAGATATATCGAAATTCGCTGCCTGATATTACGCACAATCATATCAGGCTGTTTTACAGTAAACGGCTTTGGTCTACGATACTAGACAGTGCGGTAACCGGTTGGAAGGTAAGGAATCTGGTTGACCTGCGGTCAGAGAAAAAGCTGCGGGACAGCAGATTTTTGACAGTGTTGTACTTTCTGACAGGGCTGATACCCTTTTTTGGCCGGTTCATCCGCAAAGTTTGGGGCAGAGAAGAATGGCGGAAGCATTATGGGGAGATGTTGACCAGTTGGGGATATTTAAAGCGAGCATTCAGGGCGAGGGTCGCTGAGAAAGTTATTGTATGGCATCGCCAGGGAAGGGTTACTCAAGCAGCCGCGATACGGATATCGGATGGGATTTTGCGATTTAGCGGACATTTGCTGCTGTCTATATTACCAGCCGGCTTACACAGGTTTATGACAGATTGGCAATATGCCAGGGGGCGTATTGCATATATTCTTATCAGGCCGGTTCGATTATATTTCAATGCCGAACTACGGGAACAATGGCTTGTGTCTATGCTAAGCGAGGGGCAAAAGAAGCATATGCTTAGCGATGAAGATGCCGAGGTTGTACTTTCGCAAGTCAATGATCCTTTTATACAAAAATACCTCAAGAGTCTTGCAGTTCATGTTTGTACCCTGCCGGTAACGCAGATGGTTTCAGTAACGTTGGCGATTATCTATGTTGTTACTCATCCTGAGCTGCCGCGAGCACAGGCTTTGGGGGTAGGGGCAGGTATTATTGCGTTATTTCAGGTTGTGCCGATTTCACCGGGTTCACTGGTTCGCGGTCTCTATGTGCTTTATCTGGTTATAAGGGAACGGAATTTCAAGGACTACAACATTGCGGTTTTTCTTGGATTTTTCAAGTATGTAGGTTATTTGGCATTTCCGATCCAAATGACATATCATTATCCTGCCATGGCCAGGTTTATGGCGGGGCACTGGGCGACCGAAGCGGTGCGTATTGTTCCTGTGTTTGGTGAGGGTGGGGCGCTTCTGGAGCATTGGGTGTTTAACTTGTTTTATAACTGGCCTTTGACGATACAACGCCGCATGCGTAATCGTGGACAGCTGCGGGCTAAGCTGGCACCTCGATATTGGCATGTGGGCGTGTGTGCTGTTGTTGCAGGATCTATTTTTGTCCTTGCTGATTGGATTTACCTTAGGAATGTGGGACAATTGCCGGCTTTGAGGAATATCTGGTGGCTTTGCATAGGTGTGCCTCTTGCTTGCGGGGCAGCTGTAACTTTAGGCTGCGGCGGGGCGGCATTGTGGAGACGGATTGTTGCTGCGGGTGTTTGCGGAGTTATGACCGGGTTGGTTTATACAGCAGCCTCTTTTGTATTCGATTTTGCGGATAAGCCGATTGGGATTGGCGGGCTGGCAATAAATGGTGCATGGCGAGCATTTATTTTTGGAATCTGGTCGATTATTGGCAATGTTTTTACGGAGTTAAAACTCCCTGATCCTGATTTGGAGTAATTGAAACTTTTTGCTTCTGATATCTTTATGGGGCAGGACCTAACCTTTTCGAGCCAAAAAGCTTATGTGTTTTGTTATTTAGTGTATTTTGGCGGCTTTTATAGCAGTTTATCTCTTGTCAAATTTGCTTGTTTATGCGAAAATACCCTCAGTATTGCAAGCTCATCTTTTGGAGTTTAAAAGAAAATGCCAAATAGCTATATTTCCCTCTGCGACGATTTTTA
>Ga0315284_10016735_pt1 | contig 10395 bp, 10 predicted proteins | sample YL17G09_16_MG_FD_203696 | JGI IMG/M metagenome (GOLD analysis project Ga0315284, IMG submission 203696) | Sediment microbial communities from Yellowstone Lake, YNP, Wyoming, USA - YL17G09_16 | ecosystem: Environmental > Aquatic > Freshwater > Lake > Sediment | place: USA: Wyoming | collected...
GTAGCATCTGTAGGTGTATTTGTTTTTTTATAATAACGCTCAATGTCACCTAAAGTCATGAGTTCTTTATGTTCTGTATCATTTTTTTTTCTTCGACGTGATGAAGGCAGCATTGTATTATAATTATGTGTCACACAATTATAATACTAGTATATTATTATTTTTGCACTTTACGGCGTATTGATTCTTTAACTTTTTCTTCACGTGACTCTAACAAAAACTGTACTAATTCTTTTGCTTGTTCATCGTCATCTTTGAAATACTTCATTAATGAAGTAGCTAAAGTAGTTTTATTAAGAGGTGCTTTTACTTTTGTTTTTGTATAAATAAGTTTACCGTCATTTACATCAAAACAGTCGATTTCATTTTTGCGCATAATTTCTACTAAATTATCGGCGTATCCTTTGCGCTTATCCTTTAGTTCTTTGAGCCGTGATTGTATTGCACGTATTTCATTATCATTTGACATCCATCCCTTAATATGTTGCACTAGTTGTTCTTTTGTCTCCATGCTATACTTAATATACTATAGAATATTAATACATATTTTTTATATATATTTAATTAAATATGTATTAATATTTTTTAATGTCTGTTATTTGGACTTCTCGTGCTATATTTCTTATAATTTTCTTTTCTATTTTGTCATCATCTTCGATAGGTTCTGTTATTTTGTTTAATATAGTCAAGTATTCGTATTGTAGTTTTTCATCTTCAATCCAGCGTGGATGTAAGTCTACCCAATCTGATATTTTATTTCGCTGTTTATTTGCGACAGTTTCAATTGTTTTTTTCATTATGGTATTATTATTATCTTTCTCCCATTTGTCGTGTTCTTTAATATATACAGTATCACGTTTAAAGTCTGTACAATGTATCGGACGTTTATAAACATCTAATTCTTTAAGACCATTAATCATGAGGTTACTTATCCCTTGAGCAATTCCATTTTTTCTAGTAAAGTAAAGGTCTTCAAGTGTTATTTTCAAAGACTTAATAAATTCGTTTATATTGATAGCATCTTTGCACTGTTCGTTGAGAAATACATTTAAATTAAAGTTGTTATTATTGGTAGTATTGTTTATAGTGTTACCCATTTTAGGAATCATACTTTTTATCTGCTCCTGTTGGTCTTTGATTATTTTTATCATTTCTTTATTGTCATTAATAAGCTCCATAAACATGTCTTTTGTGATTGCGTGATTTATTTCTTTTTCTGTATTACTCGTATTCGCTGCTATTTCGGTCTCATTTAGTATCTTGTTTGTAACTTTGTTACATATTTTATAATGCTTCCATAACCCAACCCTTGAAAAATATTGTTTGCTACATGTGTCGCAGACAAATATTTTAGCATTTTCGTTATCATTTTCCGTATTTGTTAACTTTTTATGTTTTGATGTCAATATATGTTTTTCATAGTTGCTTTGTTTGCTACATATAAAGTCACAACTCTTACATTCAAATTTTTTGGAATTTTTTTCAGGCATTTTCATTAACGTCCTTATATATCGTTAATATAAAATACCTAAACCCTTTTCATATAATATATATATATATAAGATGTAAAAAGTTATGGTAACAAAATATTCAACTTAAAAACCAAATTTACAGCATTATGCTCTGAGTGATGAAGTCGATGTTTTTTCAAATCTCTACCCCTGTTTTCTGAAAATGGACAAAAATAAATGTCCATTTTTCAAAAATGGACCTTGAGAGTTGAAATTTTCATACATCATCACTTATTCGGCATCCGCGCTGCCCTTTTCGCGGGGTATTGTTACCATTATGGTGTCATATCGAGTATTTATTTATTATAATAACTAACCATTATGCTGCGGATAGTTACTATATAGGGTTACATATATTATTTATTTACTTTGGTAATTTTAGTTGTAGTTGTAGTAGTTGTAGTTATAGTTATAGTTGTTTCAAGTATCTCATTCTCGTGTACTTGTGGAACAGCTTCATCGTTGTGGTCATGGACTTCAGTATTTGGTTTTTTGGTACATACTTTGTCATGCTTCCATAACCCAACCCTTGAAAAATATTGTTTGCTACATAAGTCGCAGACAAATGTCTTAGCATCTTTGTTAACATTTTCATGATTTGTTAACCGTTTATGTTTACCAGTTAAAAGGTGCCGATTATATTCACTTTGTCTGCTAGATATAAAGTCACATATTTCACACACGAATTTTTTAGAATTCTCTTTGGGCATTTTCATTAACGCGTCTATATACTACTATAATAAGATGTTTATAGGTACTTTTTGTACAAAATTATAAAAAAGTTATGGTAACAAATTATTCAACTTAAAAACACGATTTAGAGCATTATGCTCTGAGCGATGAATGCATTGTTTTTTTCAAATCTCTACCCCCGTTTTCTGAAAATGGACATTTATTTTTGTCCATTTTTGGAAAATGGCCTCCGAGAGTTGAAATTTTCATACATCATCACTTATTCGGCGTCCGCCCTGCCCATTTCGCGGAGGTTGTTACCATTATGATGTGATAAATATATAAAGATATTAGTAAATTGTTATCATAATGCTGTGTGGAGGACGGGGCGAGGGGGTTATACGGAGTATGTGGAATATGTGGAATATGTGGAATATGTGGAATATTGGTAGTATAATATTTTATATGTATTATATATATTTAGGGTATAAATGAGAACTCGGAAGAAATGTATAAAAAAACATAAGAAAAGGGTTACTCGTTTTAAAATATATAAAGGAGGTCGGTCATCTGGTAGTAGTAGTAAAACGAGCGACAGATTGAGTCTACATGAGCCGGTACGAGTGTCTAGTGCGGCATTAGCGAAGTCCGCATCCTCGCATGCATCCTCGCATGGATTATCTCTAATATCGCCGGGGAAAAAATATGAAAGTAAAATAGTTGATGTTAGTAAACTTCCTGGTCACGGACGCGATCGTGCACTGTCATATCATGCGAATATTCATTCTCAAGGCGATAGCGTGCCCGAGTCTATAGATAAAGGACTAGATGATAAAGTTAGAGAGGTATTTGACTTAAATCCGCCTCTAGATAGTCCAACAAAAAGGAAGAGGAAAGTATTAGAACGCCGCATTAGAGAAAATATCCCACCTACACCACCTGTAGAATTATCGCCAAGAGGTCGTGGACTATTAACATCATATACACCAGAATTAGATATTGTTGAAGATGCAACACGTATTCCAGTTTTGGGCAATGGTGCAAGTAGGACAGCACGAGGATATCAACTGAAACCTTTTGTATATAGACACAGTCGTCCATTGCCTTTATCATTTTTAACTAAACAACAAGCTTCTGTAAAATCAAAAGAGCAGGCTGTAATGCTTATGAATATAGAAATGTTTCCAAGCACTTATGCGTATTTATCACCTACTATATTTGACATACTCAAAAGATTAAATAAAAAAGAATTATTTGGGAAGATACTTGTAAAGGGAAAACTTAGAGATGCATTAATTCCGTGTATAACTATAACACGTATAAATGCAATGGAAAGTCGACTTTTTATGCCTCTATATGATACGGTACAATTTATGAATGCGATTTATCAGTTAGATGCCTATAATTTAATGATGGGTCCTAATCCATATGATCCCGTAGCTGCAGACATTTCTGATATTGAGGTTACTACACCAGATGTTAATTCACCGTCACCGACAAATTTACAGGTTGTGGGGTATAATAAACATCCTATGTTTAGAACACAGCCTATGTCGGAAGAAGAAGAAATAAAGTTGGCTGAATTATCTGATACGCATCCAACAATAAATGGGGAGGATTATGCGTTTGTTATTGCTCACGGGTCAATCGCAAATGAATTATCGCCGAGGATGAAAATTCTTGCTAATAAATACTTAAGAATAATAGAAATTGGAAAAGCGGGACAAATACTTTCTATTAAATATCAAAGTCTTATGTTAGAAATAAATAAAATATTGAGAGACCATACGTTTCATGCAATGTTTGATAATAATAAAGAAGGAGTAGATATACGCAGTATCGTATTTAACATATTATGTCCGTATTTTACGACTGATAATATAGAATTATGCACTGCTAGTAATACATTTAATCTAGTAAATATAACACATGATAGAGAATTTTCTGGTCATGTTGTAGATAGTATGATAAAGCAAAATCATAAAATCACGTATAAAAGTATAAATAATAGGGTTACACTGGGGGTATTTGTACCTGTAGATTATAACACAGATAAATCTACTCAACAATTAGCCAAAAAGGAACTATTTAAACTATTTCCTGGTACATCATTTTTGAGTGAAAATACAAAGATGAAGCTAATCGAAACACTACTTCCAATTGCGATTCAACAAAATAGGCGTATAAATATAATTATATCATCGTGTGCTGTTAATTATACACAAGGGGATAATGTATACGATAACCATTATACCATGACTAACCGTAAACCAGGTAATAAAAACCCAGCAATAGAAATATTGACACTTTCTAAAAAATATTTATCAAAAATTAACAAGATAATGGATGAATATATTCTTACTTTTTATAGAGATGGCGTTATGTCTTTTAATCCTAGTATTGTGAACGGAAAGAGTGTCTTAACGGGATATACAGACTATAATCATAAGCTTACCATATTATATGATATTGCTAAACACGTTATTGGTTTTTATAACACTAAATTTGAAGCATTTATAATGAGTGGTGATACTTCATCTAATATAGTAGATGAACTGTTTAGTTTTTCCATAGTAAATGAAAGACGTATAACTAATAGGTTAGTTGAGAGTGGACACAATTCACAGGACTACTGGTTTGATAAGTTTCATACTTATATTGATGAAATGATAAAGGTTAAAATATTTACGATGAATGAGTTTAAAGATATATGTTCGCCGAGGATAATTATGATAAAAACATCATTAGATATTATTCTCGAAAATCTTAGAGATCTTAGAATAAGGTATGTAACAGGTCCTGGGGTTGATGCTCAAACACAAGCAACATGCGATATGTTGGATGAAGCAATTAAATATGCAAATATTATGTATACCTATTTTTCTAGGTTAGAAAGTTTATTGGACTATATAGTTGATGGATTATCGCTTGATGCTAACAATCCTAATTCATTCTTAGATTATAAAAAATATGTAGACATGAAGAAAGAATATGATGAAACAGCAGCAAAAGAAATGTACGAAGAGCTGGTAGAAGATTTGGATTATGATAGATATGAAGGTGAAACTGTAGGATTTGGTGAACGTTTTTATAAGACACGTCTTGTAAATCCTTTACCACCTCATGCTAAATTTCGAAAAACACACCGATACCAATATAAACATAAAGTGCTTCCAAATTATGATGAAGTCAGAAAAAGACGCAAAACAATGAAGAAAAAATTATATGATGACCTGCATGTAGGAAAATATGCACGAAAAGCGAAGCGTTCATCGGGTGTTTCTATATAAATTTTGATATGATATGGTATGATATGGTATAATATGGTATAATATGGTATAATATTTTTGACATCGTCATCAACACCAACACCAACATCAACGAGTTTTCTGCCAGTTACATATGTAGCTTTCTAGTATATCCCCATTTTGACTATTTCTAACTTGTTCGCTTAATACAAATCCATTACTATCGAATGCAGTTATAATATCGGTTATATTAGCATACCTTATTTTAATATCTTCATTTATTTTGTGTACTTTAGTTTTTACATTTAATAAAATAATGGCTCTTTTTGGACCTTTTCCTATAATATATACTTTATCTATATTTACTTTATGATGTCTACATATTGCCGATGTTATGTCATATATAGCAAGCATTCCGATACCATCAATATTTTTACAAATATTATAAACTTCGGTAATAATTTCTTCAAAAGTTTTATTTTTATAAACTGATATATTTATATCTTTTAGAATATTATGTAATACTTTTTTCCATCGACAGTGGCTTATTGCCTCTTGAAATATATTATTATAACTTTCGTTGGTGCTCATTATTCGGTTTATAATAAAAAATAAACATAAAAGAAAATATTTCAATTTTATGTTTATATGAAATATGGTATATGGTATATGGTATAGCGCATTATTTTTCAATAACTCGTTTCATTAGTATACTAGTAACTAGATACGGGTCCATATTTGCAGCAGGTCGCCTATCTTCAAAATAACCATATCCAAACTCATATGTATTATTATTGATACGCACTGATGCACCTCTATCGCCAATACCTGAACTGAATTTATCATAACTTGATGTTTCATGTTTCCCCGATAGACGTGATTCATTTCTATCACCATAGTAATGTATATCTTCTTTGTGATATTTTTCCATATTGTTTATAACACGATATATTTCCATTATTCCGGCATTATCGTCACATGGTGTGCGCATTATGAGGGTTGAAAAATTCGCATGACATCCTGAACCATTTATATGAGCGAACGGTTTAGGTTCATATGAGATAGTATTACCATATTTTTCGGCAATGCGTTCGAGCAGGAATCGTGCAACTAACAGTTCATCGGCGGCATTTATTCCCTCTGATGGTCCAATTTGGAATTCCCATTGGTTTTTGCTTACTTCAGCGTTTATGCCGGAAATAGTAATACCTGCTTTGGTACACGCGAGCATATGTTCTTCTGCAAGTGAACGGTATTCGATATGTTGCCCTGTACCACAGTAATGTTCTGTTGTATTATAAAATATCGACTCATCATCGTGCATGCGTTTATCTAAAATAAAGTATTCTTGCTCAAGACCGAACCATGGTTTTTGGTCGCGACATGAGTCGAATATTTTAGAAGCAACGTGTCGCGTATTTGAATCCGTGCATATTCCATCGTGGTTATATGTTTCACACAAAACAAGTTTAGAGTACCATATATGACTTCCGGTTGTATTTAGTAGAGGATTATCGCATACAAAAATGGGAAGAAGTGTAATCTCAGATTTTTTGCCGTCGGCTTGACCTGTTGAGGAACCATCATAGTCCCAATCGGGAAATTTATGAACGCTTGAATAGTCTTTCAGAGTATTCTTAATAATTTTAGTTTTAGACCTGAATTTTTTATTATTGTCGAGCCAAATATACTCAGCAATAGTGAATGTCATTTTTGAATATATACATACACACAAGTATATTTTATATAGTTTTTAAATATATTTAGTATAATATATATATATAAATGCCTAGTTCTAAAAAGTCAAGTTCTAAAAGTTCTATATCACCTAGTTCTCCTATATCCGTTCCGGGGTTAGAGGAGGTCGTAGTTCAGAGTCCTCGGGGAGCATCTGAAGCTGTAATAGTTGAAAGTGTAACAGGTCTGGCGGCGCCAAATACTGCGAATATATTGAGAATTCCTGCTGAAGGTCCCATGGAGTCATATACTAACTCAGAAGCTAGAAAGCGACGATTAGAAATGTGGAGTTCACGTAAACCCGTGCGTGTAAATATATCACCTAGAGCAAAATGGTCATCGAGTAGTGAAGGTAGAAGAAAAAAAACGAGAAAATTTCCGGTGGCTATAATGCGCGATAGGCCGCCTACTCCAAGGGCAATAGTAGTATATCCTAGATTGCGTCGTCCACCGGTTGTTCCTGTTCTTGAGAGAGATTGGGGACGTATACTTCATTTCACAAATAGGTCTAGATCTAGACCTAGATATAGATCTAGATCTAATTATAGTTCTAGTTCTAGACGGTCATCTAGTCCTGAACGGTCATCTAGTCCTGTACGGTCATCTAGGTCACGGTCATCTAGTCCTACACGGTCATCTGGGTCACGGTCAGCTAGTCCTAGACGGTCATCTAGTTTTAAACGGTCACCTAGTCCTAGACGGTCACCTAGGTCACGGTCACCTAGAAGAGTGATGGTTAGAATAAATCCTCCTCGTATAGGTCAAGTATTTATGGGTAAAGTCCCGAGAATTGCACCACCGCCAAAGAATACATTAGAGGTTGAACAGCATTTGTTTCGAGATAAGGATAATGAAAAGAGACAGCACAAAAGTTGGCGCAGGACAAAGAAAACACTTTTCCTTGATGTTCCAACCTCTTCATCACCGTCGTCGTCATCATCATCGAGACATAGTTAACTTTTAATGCGAATGTCTTTTACAAAATTGCGAGCCATCGATAGAGATGAAACTATTACATGGCTTACCAAAATTAACGCCACTTTTTAGTATAGCGACACACCGAGGATTAGTAGTTTCAATCGCTATTGAACTTGTTGAACTTGTTGAACCGGTAGGATTTTTAGACATATATTTTTTATAATGTGTAGGACAAAGTAGTAGATTTTCGGTCTCATAATATAGTGCATTTTTGTCACACTTTGTATCACCATTAACAATATTGGCGTCACGTTTTTTTATAATATGAGAACATTTGGTGGTGGGTAAACAATCAGAACCAGTGGAGTGTATATTTTTAGCGAGTTTAACAGTTGGGTATTGTATAAATGGTAGTAATTTGTTAGTAATAGTGCGACAGTATGGGCATTTAATTTGATAAGACTGAAGTTTAGTAACTTCGTATAGTGTATTTGATTTTGTTTTTTGGTAAAGTACTTCTTTATAAATTGGAATATAGTTAAATTTGTGATTACATTTAAGTGTAATATGATTTGGATGAAGTTTATCTTTAGAAATAAGACAAATGTTATCGTCACTAGAAGGAGACATGGATGAACAAATAATTACATTTGACGATTCTGACGATTCCGATGTATTAGTATTAGAATTGGCTTCAGTTATGGAGTTTGTAGATGTATTTTGTATAATTTTAGAAAGTTCGGAGAAAAAGTCGATAGAATTTTGTGGGTGTTGCGTATTTAATTTAGAAGGTAACATAAATATGAATTGTGTATAATTAATAAAATAAAAAGTCTTTATATTATTATATTAATAATATGGCGACAAAAAAAGAATGGGGGAATGCGACCTGGTATTTATTTCATACTCTTTCGTTCAAAATGAAGGATGAATATTTTGATGAGTTGAAGAATGAATTTTTGAATATATGTACAAAAATATGTATAAATCTTCCGTGTCCTGATTGTTCGGAACATGCTACAGCTATCATGCGGAATTTAAAAAGGGATAATATTAAAACAAAAAAGGATTTACAGTTATTCTTTTTTGATTTCCATAATGCAGTGAATAGACGCATTAAAAAGCCTGTATTTGAAGAGAACCAAATGTTCGTGTACCATAAGGCAATAACCAAGAATATCGTATTTAACTATATAACTATATTGTCTAGAAAACATCATAACATAAAGTTACTAACGAATAGTTTTCATAGAGACATGACAATGAATGATTTTAAGAAATGGATTTCCCATAACAGTAACAAGTTTAATCCTTAAATATCGCTCGAATCTTATATATTATATTTTACATCTTATATATTATATATTATATATTACATCTTACATGGTATGTATAACTTCACCATTTCTATATACCTTGCATTTAAACGTCTGTTTATTAGGACGAGAGCATATTGATGCACCATTTTCAACATTAAAGAATACCATTTCATTATTTGCTGCTGAAACAAAGAGGTACCATAGATATCCAACAATCCAACCAATCGCGAGACCGATTATGACGCCAACGATAGGAGTACATCCATAATATATTTTAGATGCTGCATCTATAACGAAGAATACCATAATGATGGAAAGCATGATAACATTATAGCTGCTGTACTGTAACATGGGCATAAACATGTAAGCAAAAATGAATGCTAATGCTGCGCTATTAAAGTTGGGAATGGTGTATTGACTGAGACCGAAAGGTAACGAGATGAAGTTACATTGTTGTTTCCAGTATGGTGAGCCGTGGCTACTAATATTTTCGAATTTGGCGTTAGTAGTGAAAGCAGTAATGGAAAAAACGAAAAGCAGAATAATAAAGCCGGCTAAATACATTACCCATTTTAAGTTTCCGTTGCTTAAACTAGAAATAATGAAAAATCCTGATAATAAAACAGGTGATAAAGAGGATAATAGTTGTAAAATACCGCCGATAGACATAGACACACCTGGTTCTAAATTAGATAACATTGCAGTTTTAATAAAATTGGTATTTGCCGAATTTTGTTTTTGAGGTGCAGGTTGATTGTTAGTTATTGACATATTATATTTTATATGTTATATGATATATAATATATAATAATATAATGTTTTTGTATTGAGTTTTGTATTTTGTAGTTTATACTTAATGTTTAAGCAAGATATTAAATATATATGTAAAATACATAGAAACAAAAAGATAATAATATATACAGTACATTATTATCGAAACGTAGGTTTATCAAACCACAACACACGCCGCAACACACAACACACAACACA
>Ga0315284_10016737_pt1 | contig 10395 bp, 4 predicted proteins | sample YL17G09_16_MG_FD_203696 | JGI IMG/M metagenome (GOLD analysis project Ga0315284, IMG submission 203696) | Sediment microbial communities from Yellowstone Lake, YNP, Wyoming, USA - YL17G09_16 | ecosystem: Environmental > Aquatic > Freshwater > Lake > Sediment | place: USA: Wyoming | collected...
CCGCCCGAAAAATACGCCCAAACACATCCTGAATATTACGCGATGGTCAACGGCAAACGTGCTGTTCCTGACGAAGATTATGATTATAAGCACGAAGGACAGGTATGCACAACAGACCCGAATGTGATAAAGGTTACCGTTGAATGGGTAAGGAATTTTTTTGAGGAGCATCCCGATTATGACGGTGTGCATATAACTATGAATGACGGCGGAGGGTTCTGCGAATGCGAAAAATGCAGGGCGCTGGATTCGGGTGAACTGGTTAAAAGAGCGGGAATCGATGCGGAGGAGATGAAAAAGAAACCCGGCAAATATACTGTTATAAGCGACAGGATTTTTACTTTTGTCAACCAGGTGGCAGAAGAGGTGCAAAAGACGCATCCGGGCAAATATATTGTTTCGATGGCATATTCGAGGTATATCACGCCGCCGAAAAACGTCAAGCTGAATCCTTTTGTGATACCGCAATATTGTCTCTGGAGCGCTTATAAGCATTCAAATGCCGAACTGAAAAAAGAGCACGAAGAAACAGCGGCGGGATGGGCAAAGGCTGCCAAGAGGGCGGCTATTTACGAATATTATATAAACGGCTCGTGGCCGGGACTGCACCGGCTTTTTGTGCCGTACCTGGCGGATTCAATCCGGTATCTGCATAAGCAGGGTATTGACCTTTTTCAAACGCAGGCAGGTGATGAATTCGGCATCAACGGCATAAATTACTACGTTGCCGGCAAACTGCTGTGGGACACGTCACTTGACGAGAAGAAGATACTCGATGATTTTTATCAGAAGGCGTTCGGAAAAGCGGGGGAGTCCGTCAGAAAGTTTCATAACAGGCTGCAGGATTTGTGGAAATCAGTGACCGAGGGCGGCGATGATGTAAGCTGCATTTCTATTAGAGAAACGCGACTGCCGGATGTATTTACCCAGCCGATATTGCAGGCCTGCCGCGATGATTTGGATGCGGCGGACAACGCTGCGGACAATAACTTGATTCGCAAGAGGATTGAATTCTACAGGAAAGGGCTGCGTTATACCGAGTTGACCGTTGAGGCGGTAAGGTCGGCAAAGAAGATAGCTAATCTGGTGCAGGCGTCGAGAAAGTTAAAATCGCTGGGAGTCAATCTTTTCCTCGTCAGCGATACGGCCAAAAGAGAAGATACCCAGAAACTTGTTTCTGAAGCCCTTGCAACGTGGCAGGAGAGAGATGGGCTTGTAGAGGAGCTTAAGAATGATTATGTTCTCGCTTATTTCTGGGTGAGATATAATGAGAATTCCCGCGAAGAGTTCAATGCACTGGCAAACCTCAGGGAATTGTCAAAAATCCTAAGCTCGAAATAATCATTATTTTTATTATTGCAAAGGCGCGATGTATTTTTCTCGGAAGAAGAACTTGATTGGCTTGTCTTTTTTAGCAGCAGGTTTTGCTTTATTTTTTTATCAGGCCGCAGGTGCGGCTCAAACTCCCAAAATGGACACGATTCTTTACGGGGTGTCTTACTATTATGAGTATATGCCATACGAAAGACTCGAAAAAGATGTCCGGATGATGAAGGATGCAGGGATTAACTTCGTTCGAGCGGGAGAATCGACCTGGAGCAGTTTTGAACCGCGGGAAGGGGAGTTTGAGTTTAGCTGGATGGAAAGAGTTTTAGACAGCCTGCACAAGGCCGGCATCAAGGTTATACTGGGAACGCCCACCTATTCGATTCCGCCGTGGCTTTATCGAAAGCATCCTGAAATATTAGTTACAAAGCTCGGCGGGGAAAAAAGCCTTTACGGACCCCGGCAAAATATGGATATAACTAATCCTACTTATCTTTTTTATGCCGAAAGAATTATTCGCAAGGTTGTTTCTCATTTCAAAGACCATCCTGCAATTATCGGGTACCAGGTTGACAACGAGACCAGCTCCTACGGAACGGCAGACAGAAATGTTTTTCTGAATTTTGTGGATTACCTGAAAAAGAAATTCAAAACGACCGATGAATTAAACAAAGCCTGGGGACTTGCATACTGGGGACAATTAGTGAGCGACTGGGATGATTTTCCACCGCCTGACGGGGCTGTCAATCCCGGTTATCAACTGGAATGGCAGCGATACCAGTTGAAAATTGTTACGGATTTTCTTGCCTGGCAGGCGGCAATTGTTAACGAGTATAAACGTCCGGACCAGTTTATTACGCACGATTTTGTGGGCGGTGTTCGCAGCGATGTTGACCAGTTTGAAGTTGCAAAATGCCTCGATATCGTAGCCACAAATCCCTATTTTCCCGTTCAGGACAAGTTCGACGGCTGCCAGATAGCTCTGACAGGGGACTTCTGTCGTTCTTTAAAACAGAATAACTATCTTGTTACGGAGACCAATGCCCAGACGGTATCGGGTGATTCAAAACAGCCTATCTCGCAACAGCAGTTTCCGCCTTATGATGGGCAGGTTCGTCTGGCCGCTTACAGTCACATTTCCAGCGGGGCCAATATGGTGGCCTATTGGCACTGGCATTCCCTCCACTATGGGAAGGAGACTTACTGGAAAGGGGTGCTTTCCCATGATTTGGAGCCGAACAGGGTGTATAATGAAGTAAAATGGACCGCTTCTGAATTGAAGGGTATCGGGCCAAAGCTGGTAAATCTGAAAAAGAAGAATAAAGTTGCAATTCTCTATAGCATTGATTCCAGCTACGGCATTAAATTTATGCCGTTTGACAGCGAGGTTAATTATAAAACTGTTCTTCAGCAATTTTACCGGTCTCTTTACCGATTGAATGTCGGCGTAGATTTTGTATTTTCTCAAAGTGCAAATTTCAATGATTATGATATAATTGTCGTGCCTCCACTTTATATTGCCAGCGATGAGCTGCTGAAAAGGCTGGTAGATTTTGTCAAAGGAGGAGGACACCTTGTCCTTTCGTTCAAAAGCGGTTTTTGTGACGAATATTCGAGGGTGCGGTGGACGAGGATGCCCGGAGTTTTGCGAGAAGCCTGTGGTTTTTACTATCAGGAGTTTTCCAATTCGAAACAGGAGTTGAAATTGAAGGGAGACCCTTATAAGGCCGGGGACGAGAATAAAGTTTCTGCCTGGGCGGAGTTTATTATTCCAGAGACCGCAACTGCCCTGGCATTTTATGAGCATCCGTTTTTTGGAAAATATCCTGCTATTACCCGCAACAAGTACGGCAAAGGAACGGTAACATACGAGGGGACCGTGCTTTCGGACAGATTGGAGGAGAAGGTGATGCTGGAGGTTTTGAAATTGGCTGGTTTAACAGGGCCGGACCAGGAATTGCCGTCATCCGTCAGGGTCGGGCACGGTGTCAGCGATAGCGGTCGAAACCTGCATTATTATTTGAATTATTCCGGCGAAGAACAGAGTTTTACCTACCCCTATGAAGCAGGGGTGGATATTGTTACGAACAAATCAATTGGAAAGTCCCAGACCGTAACCCTTAAAGGCTGGGACCTTGTTATTGTGGAGGAACATTATGAGAACCGAAGAACAGAAGGGTAAATTGTCACGTTTTTATTTTTCGCGGCGGGATTTTCTGAAGGCCGTAAGCGCCCTGGCTGCGTATTGCGCCGCACCAATTTCGAAACAGGCCCTTCAGAAGAAGAGTTTGCAGCCGCGAGCAGGCAAAGGCAATCTTTTTGTTGAGGACGGCAAGCCCTTGCTTGTGGTCGTGAGCGGGAATGATGCCAGAGCGATGCTGGCGAAGGGGATGCAGGTTATTGGCGGGATGGGGAGAATAGTGAAGTCAGGCGACAGCACGTTCATAAAACCCAATTACGGCTCGCATCGGGCCTTCCCAACCGGTTCCGACCCATATTGTCTGATTGCGATTTCTGACTACCTCAAGGCAGGCGGGGCCGGCAAGGTCACTATCTGCGATTCTTCCGATGCATACGTGCTGAACAAGTATAACGACTATGCGTTTGTTTTCAAGGCGAACGATGTTTTTAGAATTGCTGAAAGGGCGGGCGTTGAGGTGAAATGCACGCATCCTACGGATGAGGAGGAATATGTCACTGTTTATTCGGACAGGTGGGAGAAAAATCCGGAGATTAAGGTCAATAAATATTTGCTGGGCGCGGCGGTCATAATAAATCAGCCTATGCTCAAAAAGCATGATGAGGCCGGTATGACCTGTGCGCTAAAGAACTTTTTCGGTGCGGTTTATCAGCCTCAGCGGATGGCCGCCCATAAGCAGCTCAAGGAGGGCGGCGAGCAGGGGAAGGATTTCTTTGCGAAAACCACAGCGGAATTTGCGGATTCGATGCGTCCTGAGCTGACAATAGTTGATGCCAGAAGAGTTTTGACGGTGAAAGGTCCGAGTTTCAAAGGCGGGTCGGTTGTCAAGGCGGTTGACAAGCTTATCATCAGCGGCGATATGGTTGCAACGGACTCTTACTGTGCACAGATTCTTGAAGCCGAGGACACGACTTTTAAGAAGGAAATGATTGTTCCAACACTTCAATATGCCGAGAAACTGGGACTTGGAACTGCGGATTTGAGCAAAGTCAAAGTTGTCGAAGTAAGCGTTTAGAAATATTAAGACAGGGGAGATTGAAAGATAATTTATGGGTCTGAATATACTTTCAAGCGGAGAGAAAATGGGAAAAAAAGGCGATGTTTATCACGACCAGCAGAGGAAATTTACGGATTCGAAGACGGGCAGAACAATCCGGCAGATGACAGACACGCCGGGCAGGCTCACCAAGGCCCAGTATGCAACGCAAAATCTGGCTACGCCGGACAGCAAATGGCTGGTTTATGGCTCAGACCGCGGCGGAGAAAAGGGGAAACTGAATCTTTTCAAGATGAATCTCCAGACAGGCGAAAGCATACAGCTTACCGAGTCGAATGAAAACGTTGAATCCCGGTGGGCGCATATTTCTCCTGACGGCAGGGAGGTCTATTTTATCGAAGGGACAAATCATTTTAAGGCGGTCAATCTTGAGACGCTGGAGGAACGCAGCCTGATTCGGATAGAAGACTGCTACAGGCCGCACCAGATAAGCGTCAGTCCCGACAATAAGTCCATAATTAACGGGATATTTATGGAAAAAGTGGACGAAGATAAATTTATGGAGGACGAGAATTTTTTGATGCGAAGCGCGGTAGTGGTCATCCGGACGGACAATGGCCAAATGCACAAACTTGTTGACGGCAATGCCCCTCGCACTCATGCACACTATTGCCCGACCAATCCAAACCTGGTTCTCTATAATCACGGCGGCCCCTGCTGGTATGTGCAGCGGCTTTGGCTGATAAACGCAGACGGGACGGGGAGTCATCCGATATTTATCCAGACGAAATTTGAAGGGGTGCAGCACGAATTCTGGGGCGCCGGCGGCAGGACGATTTACGCCTTCTGTAACGGCGGGCGCCAGCCGCAGGGACTCTGGGCGATTGATGTTGAAAACGGTGACGAACGGTGTGTGCTTGCAGGGTCGTGTAATGGGCACGGCGCCGCCAACCCACAGGAGGACATATTTGTAGTCACGGAGATATATCGTGATTTTGCGTCCGGCTTGTGGATGTCACGCAAAGGTTCGCTGACGCCGGAATTGCTGTGCCAGACCGGCTGGAAAAAGGGCGAGGCTTTTACCGGCACCGCTGCACATCCACATTTTCTGCCGGACGGCAAAACCGTTGCTTTCAACAGCATAATGAGCGGGTCGCCTGAAATATATCTGGTTGAGGTGTAAAAAAATGTCAAAAGAAAGCAAAGTGAGTCTGATATTCGTACTGATTTTGCTTGCAGCGGCAAGTGCATACGGAAGCGAGGGGACGCTGAAAGATAATTTTAAGAACCCGCCGCGTGAGTGTTCTCTTCTGCCTTTCTGGGTGTGGAACGATACCCTTGAGAAAGATAAGCTGAAATGGCAGATTGACCAGATGGTGGAGAAAGGGATTTATGGAGGATTCATACACGCCAGGATAGGCCTGAATATGGGCAAAACTCCGTATTTTTCGCAGGGCTGGTGGGATGCGATGGACACAGCCGTCAATTATGGTAAAGAAGTCGGGTTCTACACCTGGCTTTATGATGAAGACCGCTGGCCAAGCGGAAGCGCAGGCGGCAGGACCATTGCGGTCAATCCCGACGAATTCTCACAAAAAGGACTTGTATATTCCGAGATGGGGATAGACGGGCCACAGAATATAAAAATACAACCGGTTGAAAAACCGGTTTGCGTAATAGCGGCGAAAATTGTTTCAAAGGGTGTCATCGAGCAGAAAACTCTTACGGATATCAGCGAATATTCGGGCAAAGACTGGAACGTGCCGGAAGGTAAATGGCTGATTATGACGTTCCGGCAGGTAAGGGAGGGCCAAGGGAGAGCGGGGCCGCCGGAAAGAGGGATTGACTATTTAGACAAGAATGCGGTGGCTGCTTTTATTAAAATTACCCACGAAGAATATTACAAGAGGTTCGGGAAATTCTTCGGCAACGGGATACCCGGCATTTTTTTCGATGAGATTTCGGCAAAACTGCCCGGAGCAAATTTCGCATGGACGGATGATTTTCTGGAAAAGTTCCGGCAATTAAAGGGATATGACCTCAAAAAATATCTGCCGCTGCTGATTTATGACGGTGGGAACATAACGCCGAAGACAAGGTGCGACTATTATGACGTTTTCACGACATTGTATTGCGATGCGTGGTTTAGGCAGATTAACGACTGGTGCGACAACCATAATATTGTCCTGACGGGACACACATACGAGGACATATTCAGCCACGTGAGCCAGGGAGACTATTTCAGGACATTATCGTGCGTGGATATACCGCTTACGGACAACGAAGATTTCCGATACTCGTTTCCGGCGTATATTGAATGGTTTAAGCCTAAACAGTTAAGCTCAATTGTGCATTTGAAGGGAGGGAAACTGGCGGCGGTCGAGGCCCTGGGGGGCAATAGCTGGACGTATAATCTTGAAGAGCTGCGTTACGGTCTTTCGATGCTTAACGTCTATGGATTGAATTTTATGGTTCTGCACGGCTTTTTCTATACCACCGATACACCGTGGAGTTCGGCCGATTTTCCGCCAAGCTGGTTCTACCAGAATGTTTACTGGAAGTATTTCAATCAAGTGGCGAAATTCGCCCAGAGAATTTTGTATATGGGCAGGCAGGGCAGGCACGTCTGCGATGTTGGCATACTATTTCCGATTACAAGCCAGTGGGCGTCCGGCAGATGTGAGGGCGGCGACGGCAAAGAGTACAGCCTCGATGAGCTGAGCGATATACTGTCGCTGCAGTATTACAGCATTCAAAGAGAGCTTCTTAATAATCAGATTGATTATGACATAATCGACCCTCCTTCAATTTTAAAAGCGGACATATCGAAGGGGAAAATAGAAATTGCCGAGGAGAAATATTCGGTGCTGATTGTGCCGCCCCTGTCTGTGATAAACAGGGACGTTCTTGAAAAGATAAAAAATTTTTATGAGAACGGCGGCATAATAATTGCATTAAATACGCTTCCAACAGCGTCGATGGAAGAAGGAAAGATGGACGCGGCCGTTATAAAATCCGTCAGCGATATTTTCGGCTTTAATCCTCTGTTTCTGCGTTCGGGATATTACAAAATCGACAAGACATATTCGAATGAGTTTATAACCAATATAAACGGCAAAAATGGAAAGGCTTACTTTGCAAGAGAAGTAGACAGAGTCCCTTCAATAATTGAAAAATCTGTTGAGAAAGATGTCATCGTCAAGAAAGGCGAGCCGGCAGGTTTTAATTTCCTTCACAGAACGACCGGCAACTATGACATTTATTACATAATGAACGGCCAGAAAGTTCCGCGGCAGTGGACGGTCAGTTTCCGATGCGGCGGCACAGTCGAAAAATGGCATCCGGAAACAGCGCAAACTGAGAAAATATACGGACTTACAAACGGCAGCAGGACGGAATTGAATCTTTCATTTCAGCCCTGGGAAGGTTACTACGTTGTCTTTGACCGCAGCGAAAATGCAAAGTGCAGCGTCAGGTTAAACAATACAAATCTGAAGAATGCCAGAATAACAGATGCAACGGGAAACAAGGCAAAAATCGAAGGATGGATACCACCGGAAGCAGAAGTTTTTTACGTGAACGTGGTAAAAGGTTATTCGGGAGAAAAAATAACAAGAAGAATAACGAAGGAATTGACGGACAAAAATTCTCTGCGCGAGATTGACCTTGGGAACAAATGGAGTTTTATTCCCGTCGGAAGTGCCCTTGATTACAAGTGGCAGGCAGGTGTGCAAAGCTCGCAAATAGAGCTGCCGATAATGGAATTCCTGCCCGAAAGAGTCCCTGATTCTGTCAAGGTAGAAGAATTGCTCCTGCCCAACGATAATATCTGCTGGAAACAGGTAAAAATCAAAGATAAGTATAATAAGGTATCGGGATGCGGACGTTACCTCAGCTCGTGGGACGGCTGGTGGATAACATACAGCGACCTTAAACCGCATTGGGGAACTATCGGCGGCAAAGAAATCAGGTTCAGAAAAAAAATGGTTATCAGCGAACCGGCGAAAAGTGCCTGGCTGTGCATAACCGCCGACAAAAAATATAAGCTGGACATCAACGGGAAACCAGTCGGAGAAGACGGCGACTGGAAAAACCCGGAAACGTATGACATATCATCCTACCTGAAGACAGGCGAAAATATTTTTAACGTAACAGTGGAAAATGCGGGGGCGCTGCTCCTGCAGGGGGAAATAACGCCGGCAAACAGCAGCAAAATCAGGCTGATTTCAAATGGCGACTGGGAGGTTTGTAACGAAAGCGGAATATGGACGAAGGCGTTTGAATATGTAAATCCTCCTTTGGGGCCCTGGGGTAATATAGAGCTGAAAAACCAGCCGCTGTCATTCCCGCTTAATGTGTGGTATCGACAGCAGCTGCCGAGCAGCGCGGCGGGAATAATCGTTCCGACAATCAGGGGAAAATATCAAATATTCGTCAACGGCAAAAAAGTTGAGCAATCATCACAACAAAAGCAAATGTCCTTCAAGGGTTTATTAAATGACGACAAAAATACGTTGCTTGTAAAGGTTGCCGTAAAAGACTATTCAGAAGGCATAATCGAGCCTGTTACGGTCATATATGAGCCGATAACGGTCAAATTGAGTTTGTGGAAAGATTATGGTTTGGACTGGTATTCCGGCAGATGTGTGTATTCAACGAAATTTGATGTGCCTGCCGAATATCTTGCCGCCGATACGAAACTTGTTCTGAACCTCGGCGAGGTAAAACATTTCGTCGAAGTGTGGATAAACGAAAAACTTATAGATACCAGAATATGGCCTCCTTTTGAAACCGAAGTGCAGGATTATATAAAAGCCGGCAAAAATACTATAAACCTCGTTGTCGGTAATTTGAAGGCCAATGAAATGAAATGGAACATTTATGACCAGACACTGGCAGAGCTTCATTCAAGATGGGGACACTATTTGTGTGTGCTGAGAAAACCGGAGGCTCTCGATTCCGGCATTTTAGGGCCCGTTAAGATTATTCCGTATAAAAAGGTTGAATTTGAAGTTATAACGTCGGACCGAGTTTGAGAGGCGAAAAATTTATGAAGATAACTCGTCGTGATTTTATCAAGCAGACCTCGGCGACCGTTGCAGCCGGTACTTTGGGCGGCTGCACCATATTGTCCAGGAGCGGCAGCGTAGGCGGAAAAGGGCAGATTTATCCCGACCAGAGACGAAAATACACTGATTCAAAGACCGGCCATACCGTATGGCAGATGACAGATGCGCCGGGCAGAATCACTCATGCACAATATTTCTCTCAGCCCGGAACGACGCCGGACGGAAAATGGCTTCTTTACGGCTCAGACCGCGGCAGTGAAAAGGGACAGTTGAATCTTTTCAAAATGAATCTCCAGGGCGGCGAAAGTATCCAGCTTACAGAATCGAACCGCAATTTAGTACCTCGCTGGTCGCACCTTTCACCGGACGGCAAAGAGATTTACTTTATTGAGGACAGAAATCATTTTAAGACGGTCAATATTGAAACGCTGGAGGAGCGAAGTTTGTGCCGGGTGGAGAGTTGTTTCAGGCCGCACCAGATAAGCGTCAGTCCGGACAACCGGTTCATCATAGACGGGATGTTCCTGGAGGACAAAACCGAGGAGAATTTTCTAAAAGGCGACGAAGGATTTTTAATCCTCAGCGCACTGGTGGTTATTCGCACCGACAACGGCCGGATGCACAGGCTGCTTGATGGGAACACACCCCGCGGGCACGTGCAATATTGCCCGGCCAATCCCAACCTGGTTCTTTATTGTTATCAGGGGCCGCAGTGGTATGTGCAGAGGATGTGGCTGATAAATGCCGATGGAAGCAACAACAGGCCGATATTCATCCAGAGAGGTTTCGAAGGGGCGGGACAC
>Ga0315284_10016739_pt1 | contig 10395 bp, 8 predicted proteins | sample YL17G09_16_MG_FD_203696 | JGI IMG/M metagenome (GOLD analysis project Ga0315284, IMG submission 203696) | Sediment microbial communities from Yellowstone Lake, YNP, Wyoming, USA - YL17G09_16 | ecosystem: Environmental > Aquatic > Freshwater > Lake > Sediment | place: USA: Wyoming | collected...
TTTTGCCGCCTGATCCATTGACATAACATGATAACCGTCCATATGTGCTTCGAGTGCACGGCGTGGATCGATCTCGGTGACAATGACTTTTGCACCAAGTCCATGAGCTTTTTTTGCAAGCCCCCTGCCACAATACCCGTAACCGGCAACTACAACATACTTACCGGCGATCAGCGTGTTTGTCGTGATCATTATCGAAGCAAGAGCACTCTCCCCGGTTCCATGAACATTATCAAAGAATCGTTTCATAGGTGTATCGTTGACTGCGATGACAGGGAACTGAAGTTTTCCTTCTGCTGCCATCGACCGAAGACGGTGGATGCCCGTCGTCGTTTCCTCACATCCTCCAATGACTTTTTTAAGCAGATCACGGCGTCGGGTATGGATGTAGTGGATTAAATCCATGCCGTCATCAATCGTTATGACAGGTTTTGCATCCAGCACAAGATCAATAGCGGTGTAGTATTCTTCAACGGAACATGCTCGTTTTGCATAGCAGTGGACGTTCTTTAACGAGTTGAGGGTTTCTGCGACATCATCCTGTGTCGAGAGGGGATTGCATCCGGTAATATGCACTTCAGCCCCACCGGCAGCGAGAGTCGATACCAGATTTGCGGTCTTGGCCTCAACATGAAGTGCCATTCCAATCGTCATGCCGGTAAAAGGTTTCTCATGTTCAAACTGTTTTTTTATGGCAGCGAGTACCGGCATATACTGCGCAGCCCATTCAATCTTCAGCATTCCTGTACTCATGATACTCCTCAATGGAAGGTACTCAAATAGACACAAGCCCGCGGACTAATGTACCCAATGAGTAGGCATGCCAAATTACATAAAAACTCCTGAAAAATCCTATTCCGATACTTATCTGCTGACGAAGCAGGGAAATGTAGATAGGTGTTGCAAACCCAGATTTTATATATGGTGCTAACACGACGGATCATCCCCTGCCTTGACCTCAAAGAGGGTCGGGTGGTGAAAGGAACCCATTTTCTGGGTCTCCGCGATGCCGGTGATCCGGTTGCCCTCGCTGAACGATACAATGAGCAGGGAGCCGATGAAGTTGTGTTTCTTGATATAACTGCATCAAAAGAGAAGCGTGGCATCATTATTGAGCTGATAAAAAGGGCAGCTGATGAGCTTTTCCTGCCGCTGACAGTAGGAGGAGGTATCCGTTCGCTTGCCGATATCCAGCAGATCCTCAGAGCTGGTGCTGACAAGGTGAGCATTAATACGAGCGCTGTGCAGGACCCCACGCTGATCACAAAGGGTGCCGAGTCATTCGGGACGCAATGTATAGTTGTTGCAATGGACGTCCGCCGAAATTTTACCCCTAATACGCAAGCTGTTCCAGTGCGACTTGAAGACGGGACTTTCTGCTGGTACGAAGTTGTCATTTACGGGGGAAGCAAGCCAACGGGTATTGATGCAGTCGATTGGGCGCGGGAAGCCGAGGAGCGTGGTGCCGGTGAAGTACTGCTCACGAGCATGGAAACTGATGGAACAAAAAAAGGTTTTGATATTGCGATTACCTCTGCCATTTCCGATGCTGCCGGAATACCAGTGATAGCAAGTGGAGGAGTAGGTACGCTTGAACATTTTTATGATGGTTTTTTTAAGGGGAAAGCAGACGCATGCCTTGCGGCAAGTGTCTTTCACTACGGCGAATTCACCGTCAGGGATGTAAAAGAATATCTTAGAGGGAGGGGTATCCCGGTACGGCTCTGAGGTCAAACTCGAACGCAGCAACGGAATGCTCGAGTTCAAATGCATTCAGGACTGAAGGATGAATCTCGCCAAAGACCCCGATCTTTTTTCCGGCCACAATAATATCTCCCTTTCGGCCTTCAATAAATGCCGGGTCAACTGATTTTTCAATTCTATGATCGATGGAGAGCTCATGGAGAATCGCATCAGCTGAAGCATAGGCTTCCGAGAAATCCGCGTCGGGGTGCGTGCTGACCCCGGCTGCTTGCTGGTACGTGAGGCAGGAATCAACCACGTCACCAACCGTGAAGAGTCGCTGGGGAAGCTCGCGATGCCGGTTCAATGCCAGAAATTCAAGCAGCAGGGGAAGGAGAGCTGTCCTGACTACGGTGTTCTCAATGCTGATAGGATGCATCACGTGGAGTACACCGCTCTTTTCATCACGCTGCATTTTCTTGAAGAGCGTATCCTCGTTCGTGAGCGTGAATGGCATTACTTCGAGGTAACCGAGACCACAGAAGGCTTCCCGGGCAAGGGCCGCAATGACCTGCACTGGATGGGGTTTTCCGACGGTAAATGTAGATGGAGGCGTGGCCAGGATCCTATCATATCCATAGGCGATCGCAACGTCTTCAAAGAGATCCCAATCGTGCATAATGTCAGCCCGGTAACAGGGCACCTGTACCTTCAATTTGTCCGCACCTGCCGGTTCTGCACCGAACCTCATTTTCTGAAGGAGTGACATCATTGTTGCTGATGTGAGGTCGATTCCGAGAAGCCGTGAGCACTCCTTCACGCTCACGATTCTTTCTGATGAGGCAAGAGTCGGTGTCTGCACCCCGCCAATCCCGACACTTTCAATGGTTGCTCCTGCTTCTGCCATCGCGGTGCAGATGATGTTGACTGCGACCCCCACTGCACGTTTATCAGTACCGGTCGTGTCGAGAAGAATGTTCTTTGTATCTATGGTCACCCGAGTCAGTTCACCGTTGATGATCGGGGGGAAAGAGAGTACATTGTCATCTTTGTCAACAATGAGCGGGAAGAGGGGGAAGTCTTTGACGATCTTTGCGTAGTCCCTTCCTTTCGGGTGTTTCTCGAGAATCTCGTCCATTGACATCTCTACTGCATAATCAAGGGGGATAAACTTCCGGCTTCGTGGCGATGCAATGTAACGGAACGGTGGTTTAACTGAGTCTAGGTCGTGAATGCCGATGGCAACCTTGCTCCTGCCCCTGCCAACCGCCCAATGGAGTGATTCCTGCAGGGACATGATGCTCTGGATGGATTCATCGTCAAACTTTACCCCTCTTATGACTGCTGCCCCAAGAACCGGGCGTATTGTAACAAGTGCAGGATCAACGGTGAATGTGATGCCCGATGGTTTTACCATATAAGTTGGAAGGCCGGTCTCGATCCCGAGATACCCCCGCATTGCCCGGGCAACTCCTTCAGGGGAGAATAGATCGGGGCGGTCCGGGAAGAACTCCACGTCTGCATGATCTTCTTCTATCCGCTCGACGTCAGAGCCGATGAGGGGAACCTTGTCGAGGATCGTCTTTTTGTCGGTTCGCGTCAGACGCTCGAGATACTTGAATGGGAGTGTGATGACTGCCATTATGCCCCTCCTTTAGTATAGCGCAGAGCAGGAGTCTCCCGCAGGAACACCACATCACTCTTATGCAGGTAGCGGAGATCTTTGAGTCCAAGCCTGAGCATGGCGATCCGGCTCACACCAAGACCCCAGGCAAGGACAGGGTAGTTGATCCCGAGCGGTGCGGTGACCTCCTCGCGGAAGACACCAGCACCACCCATCTCCATCCAGCCGATGCCCTCGACATATACTTCAGCATCGAGGCTCGGCTCAGTATAGGGATAGTAGGAGGGTTTGAACCGGACACTCTCAAAACCCATCCGGTTATAGAACTCCCGGAGGATTCCGAGCAGGTTTCCGAATGTAACACCCTCGTCCATTACGATCCCCTCAAGCTGCTCAAATTCAGCGAGATGGGTAGGATCGATTGTTTCCCTTCGGTAGACCCTGCCAACACAGAAAGCCTTGACCGGAGGGGTGGGATTATTTGCAAGGTGCTGGATCGAGACGCTTGTTGTGTGGGTTCGAAGCACGCACTGTTCAGCCTTCTCCTTTTTCCAGACCCCGCCCCATCCTGTTGATGATGTTTCCCCGCCGGTTTCGTGCATAGCTTTAACCTTCTCGTACCCTTTCGGGAGCGGGAGGGTCTCTTTGAGATAAAAGGTGTCCTGCATTTCGCGGGCAGGGTGGTCCTGTGGCTGGAAGAGTGCATCGAAGTTCCAATAGGACTGCTGTACTATGCCGCCGTAGAGTTCCGTAAAACCCATCTCGAGAAGTATTTCCCTCATCTCTGAGATGATCCGCTGATAAGGATGGATTTTACCGGGATACGCCTTTTTCGGGAGCTTGGACACATCATACCTCCGAAGGATGGCTGTTTTCCATGTACCGGTAAGGATCTGCTCGCGGGTGAGGGTTCCGCTCTCTTCACGGAGATCGAGACCTTCTTTGGAGAGCGCATGGCCTGCAGGGGTAATTGCAATCACGTAACGGACCGTCTCGGATTCCTGCAAAATTCCACGCTTGATAAGTTCTTTTGTCCGGGGGTCAGATGCGGTCGGGTTCGCGAGGGCAGCTTCATCCTCGTCAGTTGAGGTCCCCGGTATTTTTACTATTGAATTACTATCAACTTTAATAAGCCCCTTCTTTCTTAGCTGACCAAATCCAATCCTGAATGCTTCGTGTTTCTGGAGGTTGGCAAGCGTTGTCCCTGGCAAAATGAAGCGGAAGAGCTGGGTTTCAGGAAGACCATTCTTTAGGTACGCATGCCCCTCTTCTGAGTACACGAACTCCTTTACTACCAGCCGCTCAACCGTTGCAAGCCCTTTGCCTTGTGCAAGGTGCGCCCATTGTACCACTGCTTCGGGAGTTGTATCCAGCAATTTTGCGAGATGGGGGGCATCAGCCTTCTTTTCGTTTTCCAGTATCACCAGCAACCGTTTTTCGTTCAGTGAAAGTTCCGCCATCTTATACCTCGATTTTCTCTGCTGCTGCATCCATTTTTTCCCTGAAGTCTTTGAGGAATGCAACTACACGTTCTGCAGTCTCTTTCTTGCAATGGCCGCACATCATCTCACCGGAAATGCATTTCCTGCGAATTTCTGCAAGCTCTTCGTCATCTGAAACCATATGGAACAGATTGAGCAGGTAGAGAGAGCACTTGTCTGGTTCGCCTCCAAGACGCTTCTGTTCCTCCTGCGTCATTTTTCCACCGGTTATCCCGCTCATCACCTTCTTTCTGATCGTTGCTTCCGGCTCATAGAATGAGATGATACTTTCAGGGCTACTACTGGACATCTTGCCACCGGTAAGTCCCGGCATGAAGATATGGTAGGTGGATGAAGGAGTATAAAATGCAAAACCCCCGTGTGCACGCTCTATAAATCGTACTTTTGAACTGACATCAGAGCATTGCGCACCTTTGATATCGACATGCTCAGCGTACTTCTTTGCATTGGGGAAGGCCGCTTTTACTGCATCAAGTGCCTGCTCCGGAGCGTTTTTTGACCGGACGCTTATGTAGCCATCCCGCTCTTCAACCGTGAACATGCGTAGTTTGTGAGCGATACCCCGTGTGAGCCGGATATGCGGGTCCTGGTCAATACCTACAGGTACAATTGTCGGGGCAGGTTCACGATCGATCTGGGGGTACAGGATGTCGGCCACCTGCGTGATTACACTGTCGGCATGGGCGAGATCAGTCTCAGGAGAGAAACCATAAATCGCAGATAGTTCAGAGAAATTCACTTTGGTCGCTGCCTCGAATGCGAGATCTTTTAACCGTTCATTTTTACTCTGGGAATAGGTCTGTCCCTCAAAACCAAGGGCATAGAGGCAGGCAAGGTACTCCTTTCCGAATTCTTTGCACTTTTCCCATGAGATACCACGAACCGCATGTGCTTCCCGGTCAGCTATTGTTACATAACCATTACCACCCTGTTCAACATGCCAGACCACCTCTTTCATTACCATCAGGTGACCAAGGTGTGGGTGCCCACTCGGCATAAATCCGGTGAGGACATGAAATGGTGTGCGGTTACGTATCGCAGTGGCTATGTGGTGGTAATCCCGATGTCCGACAACGATACCTCGACGCATAAAATACGGGACAACAGGAAGTTCCGGGATTATAGGTGCGATAGGGTCGATGCCAAAATCTGAGAACAGTTTCTCAACATCAACGGTCTGGTTGTTTGACCAGGGATTTATCTGTGGTTCGGGCATGGTAGGCGCTCACAGTTTGATTCGTGCAAATTCCACGAACTGGATTCCGTTAGTATGTACAGCGCCAAACAACATCTTCTTTTTGACACTATGGGCCATACGGACAGATCTTGATATGACGCTCATCTGGAGCGGGGCCTCCTTTTCGACAGCATGAACAAGCATATCAGAATGGATATTCTTCCCGCAGTAAACCCGGAAATGATGACCAAACTTGTATCCCGTCCGGGGAGTGAAATTATGCGCCCTGAGCTCAGTATATACCTTATCTTTCCCGGCAAGTTCTTTGTCGGTTTCACATGCAAGTGAAAAATATTCGTCCTTATTGATTGGGATTTGACCTTTTTTGAGAGCAATAATTCCTTTCCCCATAAGGTAAAGCAGTTCAACCGGAGCCAGCATCAGGCGTTCGTCGTCAAGCCGTTTGCCAAATCCTGCCAGCTCGAGATCTGAATGAGGTGGCGCCATAACCATCGCGGATTTTCCAATCAATATCGCTTCGACAGGTGAAATTTCAGGAGTACCGTCACAAGGTTCTGCTAGTTTCTGGAGTTTGATCTCGTAATAGGTCAGCTCTTCTTCGTCATCGACAACAGCAAGAACATACTGCTTGCGCATATTTCTCGAGGCAACAACCTCTTCAATGAATTTTTCAAACCAGATTGGATCGCGTTCTGACAGGACGCGGACAAGATAGAGCGACTCCCCGGTACCAGGTTTTTCACCCCGCTTGAATATTCGGAAATCGTGCGGTCCGTTCTGAACCACGTAACCACGTTCCCGCAGGTCGCGATACACCAAAAAACTGCGCAGGAAATTGCTCTGGCCTGCAAACTCAGACAATAGGGTGTTGAAGGTATAACCGCTCACTTCAATTTTCTGGCGGTGCAGAAGATAAAGCGCCTCCTGGGGGGATAGTTTTACCCCATCGCGTTCAAGGCGTCCGTATCCACTTTGTTCGTAGAGGATTCGCCCCTCTTTTCCCACACGAACTACAGTTCCGTCAAATGTTGCCTTCACTGCCGGATCTATTGTGTGTAGATGATAATAAGAGCATTCTGAGCATCACGAGTGAAGAGGAGAAATCTCGGGTAAAAAAACTCCAATTATGCTCACACCTCAAGAAGAATCTCCTTATAATGGTTGTATCAGCAGAGGGATCGAGACAGGAAAAAAATCGTCGTTTACCGGGCAAGCTCCCGAACTTTTGCGATATTTCCAGCATCATCCCGTCGCTCATCTACCGGAGTCTCGCAGATAAGAGAGAGATCCCTAAAAACTGGGTGATGGAGAATATGCCGGAATCCGTCCTCTCCGATAAAACCCATTCCGATGTGCTCGTGCCGGTCAAGTCCGCTTCCCCGATCGCCTTTTGTGTCGTTTGTGTGAACAATTTTGATGTTTTTATTTCCGACCTGTTCATCGAATTGAGCGAGTGTTTCTGCGATCCCATTTTCTGTACGCATTTCATACCCTGCAGCAAACGCGTGACAGGTATCAAAACAGACACCTACCCGCTCCTGTTTATCCAAGCCTTCAATAATCCCTTGGATATGCTCAAAACTGCTGCCGACACTATTTTTCTCTCCAGCAGTATTTTCAAGGAGCAGCATGACACTATTGTCCGAAGCAACAAGAGCGGTGTTGATTGCCCTGATGACCCGTGCCCGACCACCCGCAATACCATCTCCGAGATGGTGACCAAGGTGCGTCACGAGAAAAGGGATCCCCAGCACGCCACAGCGGTTGAGCTCTGTTGTGAGTGAATGAACGGATTTTTCATATATTTCATCTTTTGGCGAGGCAAGATTCGGAAGATAAGGCATATGATCGACCGGCAGAATACCGGTGGTCTTCACTTTTGCCCGGAATTTATCACAAACTTCTTCTGTGAGCGGTTGACTTGCCCAGCCCCGTGGATTGCGCGAGAACATCTGAAAGACCTCGCAACCTGCATCTTTTGCCCTGTCTACAGCGAGGTCGAGTGAGCCGGAAATTGAAATATGGACACCGACATTCACCATACACGTACCCTTCCTGACTTCAATGTCATCTGATCAAGATTCATATGCGGGATCTATTAGGATTTTGTGATTTTTTTTACATATCTCGAACAATAAGGCCGAGCACATCCAATCTTCCGCCGCAAGCATGAACCGGATGTCTGGTATCGGTAATAACAACTATCGATAAAAAAACAGGATCTAATATACCTGAACTATTTTGCCCATGGAAAGACAAGTCCATAACAATGCAGGTAATCTTTTTAGGTACCAATGGCTGGTATGATACTACTACCGGCACTACCTGCTCGGTCCTTGTCCAGTCTGAAGAGTTTGATATCATTTTTGACGCGGGGAATGGAATTGCCAAAGCGGACCAGTACATCACCCAGGAAAAGCCCGTATTCCTGTTCATCAGTCACCTTCACATTGACCATATTGCCGGTCTTCATACTCTTGTAAAATTCAGGTTTCAAAAAGGTCTCCACATCTGTACCCAAAAAGGGAATGTGACAGATCTCAATGCATTTGTCCGGGAACCGTATACTATTCCATTTCCTGATTTACCTTATCCGGTGGAGATTATCGAACTACCCGATAGCAGGAATTCCCTGCCGTTTCCAATAGAGTGTTTACCGCTCATCCATCCGGTACCCTGTCTTGGATATCGTCTGGAAATTGACGGAAAAGTGATTACCTATTGTACAGATACCGGTATTTGCGAAAACGCGATTATACTCGCGCGGTATGCAGATCTCCTCATCACCGAGTGCGGGCTGAAACCCGGCGATGAGAGCCCGGGCTGGCCACACCTCAACCCGGAGAACGCAATTCAAATTGCCCGGCAGTCACATGCCAAACGTCTTGCTATCATGCATTTCGGTGCTGAAGTTTACCATACTCTGGGAGAACGGTTCGAACTCAGGCAGCAATTCAAAAAAGAATGGCCAGACCTTATTGTTGCTACCGATGACCTTGTGATTACGATATAAATAAGGATCCTATTCTTCCAGTTTTTTCAATAGCCATGCCATATTGGCACCAAGTGTCTTCATGGTCATTATGCCTTCATCGTCACTGTTCACATCACCGGGTGCACGCCCGATGCCGATGTTCCAGTACGATGACCCCGGGACGATCATCTGGTTGATAAAGAAAAAGTGGTTGAGGGTGTCAAATGCATGGATCGCTCCACCGCGACGCACCGCTATCACTCCGGCCCCTACCTTCCGCCTGAACATGTCCTGATTGGCTTTTGCCACAAATCCTGACCGGTCGATAAGTGCCTTCATCTCCGCGGATACATCGGAGAAATAGGTCGGTGAGGCAAGAATAATTCCGTCAGCTTCAAGCATCTTTTCTATGCAGTCGTTGATGACATCCCCTTTCACCGCGCATCGCTTATCCTGGTTCTCAAAACACTTCATACATGCAATGCATCCTCGTATCTTCTTGCCAGCAAGTTGCACAATCTCTGTTTTGATACCTGCTTTTTTTAATTCTTTAAACACCACATTGACCAGAATTGCTGTATTTCCATCTTTACGTGCACTCCCGTTAAACGCGATAACCTTCATTTCTCACACCGTTATAGTAATCCATTTTCTCCTGAACAGATAAAAAATTTCAGTATCCCGTTTACCAGATGCATTCAGTGAGCCTCATGGCACCATCTTAAGAGCCCCCACGCCAAATAGGGTAGCGATATGAATACTCGTATACAATTTTCCGATTTTCACCTGTCACGTGAAATCGGTAAAGCGATAGAAGATATGGGCTTTGAAGAGCCCACACCCATACAGGCACTCGCTATTCCGCTCATCCAGGCCGGGCATGACGTGACCGCCCAGGCACAAACAGGCACAGGTAAGACAGCAGCATTCGGCATTCCCCTCATTGAGAAGATTGATGCATCACATCGGACAGTCCAGGCAATTGTACTCTGTCCAACCCGCGAACTCGCGATCCAGATAGCAGAGGAATTCTCTGAACTTCTCACCCATCTCCAGCGTATCACGGTCCTTCCGGTATATGGTGGACAGCCAATCGACCGCCAGCTTCGGGCGCTCCATTCCGGAGTCCACATCGTAATTGGCACACCGGGACGGGTAATGGACCATCTGAGGCGACGTACACTCTCTCTCGATGCCGTTTCGACTGTTGTCCTTGACGAAGCGGACCAGATGCTTGATATGGGATTCCGTGACGATATCGAACTGATTCTTAAAAAGATCCCACAAAAACGCCAGACTCTTCTCTTCTCAGCGACACTTCCGCAACCGATTATCGATATATCCAAACGTTTCATGAACAAACCCGAGTTTGTCCGTGTTGAATATGCTGAACTGACGGTCCCACAAACGGAGC
>Ga0315284_10016742_pt1 | contig 10394 bp, 8 predicted proteins | sample YL17G09_16_MG_FD_203696 | JGI IMG/M metagenome (GOLD analysis project Ga0315284, IMG submission 203696) | Sediment microbial communities from Yellowstone Lake, YNP, Wyoming, USA - YL17G09_16 | ecosystem: Environmental > Aquatic > Freshwater > Lake > Sediment | place: USA: Wyoming | collected...
CGGGGCGGAAGCTGCTCGTGCTCGATTTGGACGAGACGCTCGTGCACTCGTCGTTCCGCCCGGCGCCCGGCGCCGACTTTGTCATCCCCGTAGAGATCGACGGCCGCTCCGTGGATGTGCACGTGCTCAAGAGGCCGCACGTGGACGAGTTCCTGGCCCAGGCACGGGCGAGGGAGAGAGCGAGGGGTGGGGTGGGGTCGAAGAGAGGCGCGCGCGCGCGCGCCGCCGCGCGCGCCCCGACCCTCGCCCCCTCGCCCCCTCGCCCCCCCGCGCAGGTCGGCTCCCGGTTCGAGGTCGTCGTCTTCACCGCCTCCCTCGCCAAGTACGCCGACCCCCTGCTCGACCTCCTCGACGCGGCCGGCTGCGTGCGGTGGCGCCTCTTCCGCGAACACTGCGTCCCGTTTGAAGGCAACTACGTCAAAGACTTGCAGTGTCTGGGCCGCCCGCTAGCCGACACGGTCATCGTGGACAACTCACCGCACTCGTACGTGTTCCAGCCCGACAATGCGGTCCCCGTCTCGACCTTCATCGACGACCCCGCAGACACCGAGCTCCTCCAAATCCTGCCTGTGCTCCTGGCCGTGGAGCGGGTGCCGGACGTGCGGCCGCACCTGGCGCACCACCTGGCGCGGCTGGCCGAGGCGCAGGCGTCGAGGGGCGGGGGGGGGTGAAGGGTGGGTGGGCGGGTGGGGGGGGCACGGCGCGCTCCCCTCCCTCTATCATTTTGCTGCCGGGGCGGGGGCGGCGCGAACACACGCTCTTGTTGTCGCGAGGCGCGCATCACACAGGGGCGAGCGTCGACCCTCCCCTCCTCCCTCCCTGCATCACTCCTCCGCGCTCTCCCGCTCCTCGCCCTCGTCCCCCGGCGCGGTCGCCAGGTACTTGAGCGTGTGCACGTTGGCTCCCGCGGCGGCGCCCAGGTCGGCCTGCATCGCAGAGGCCGCCGCGGCGAGCGCGCGCAGCGGCGGCCCCGCCGCGCCCGCGGGCGCCTCGCGCAGCGCGCGCCCGTGCGCGCGCAGCAGGGCGCGCGCCCACAGCAGGCACAGCTCGGCGTGGGGGGTGGCGGAGAGCAGGTCGGCGAGGGCGGCGGCGACGAGGGCCGCCGACGCGGGGGGGACGCCGCGCGCCGCCGCGCGCACGTCGCCCGGCCGCGTCGCCAGGATCGCTTCGCGGAGCAGGTCCCGGTCGTTCAAGCGCAGGGCGAGGCGGGCGGCCTTGACGGTCGCGCCGGCGGCGAGCGCGGCGCGGCACGCGGCGGGCGTGACGTCGAGCCCGAGGTCCGCCGGGTCGAACGCTGCGCCCGCGTCGTCCTCGAACAGGGCCACGCCTTCCGGGGTGCCCACGGCCAGCCGCCTCCCGGTCGGGTCGAGCGCGACGGCCGCGGCGCGGATGGCGGGCGCGACGCCGGCCGCGCCGGTGCCGGGGAGCCGCGCGGTCGACGCCGGCCCGCCCAACAGCCCGCCGCCCGGCGCGCACGGCGGCAGCAGGCCGTCGTCGCCGTCGGAATCCGCGTCCGGCAGGGCGTCGGCGTCGCCGGCGTCGGTCACGCCGCGCCGGCGCGGCCGCGCGTCGAGCGTGCCACCGAGCGAGCGCGAGGCGGACAGATCCAGGCGCGCCAGCAGCACCCGCTCCGCCACGTCGTACACGCACACGTGACGCGAGTCGCCGCCGGCGACGAGGGTGGCGCCGTCAGCGGAAAAGGCGAGGGTGGAGAAGGCGGCGCCGGCGGACGCGAGCGCCGCGGCGACCGCCGGCCCGCGCCCGGTTGCCGGCCCCAGGTCGCGCCGCCCTTCAATGGTGCCCGTAATGACGGCGGCATCCGCGTTCCACAGGGTGATGGCGCCGTCCAGGGTGGACGCGGCGAGGGTGTGGCCGTCGGGCGACCAGGCCAGGGCGAGCACGTCAGACCCGTGGGGCAACGATTCCAACGCCCCGCCCCCCCCAAACACGTCCCACAGGCGGACCGTGCCGTCCCACGAGCCGGACGCGAGGAGCGGGGCGCGCGCAGCGGCGGGAGCGAACGCGAGGCACGAGACGGGGCCCTCGTGCGCGGCCAGCGCGTCGAGCACGCGCCCGCTGCGCACGCTCCACACAATCACGGCGAAAGAATCCGCCGTCCCGGCCGCCGCCAGGTCACCGCCGGGGTCGGCCGCGACGCAGGTCAGCTGCGCGCGCTCGGGCGGGACCAGGGTGCGGAAGCAGCGGTAGCGCGCGAGGTCCCACGCCTTGACGCTGCCGTCCAAGGAGGAGGACAAGAGCGCACCCGTCGCCGGAAGAAATGCCAGCCCCGTCACCGCGGCGGCGTGGCCGGCGAGCGAGGCGTGGCAGAAGCCGGTCGCCGCGGTGAAGAGCCGCACGCGCGCGTCGCCGCCGCCGCTGGCGATGACGCCGCCGTCGGGCGAGAACGCCACTGCCGCAGCCCCGGCGCCGTGTCCGGTCGCGCGCAGGACGTACGCCTCGCCGCGCCACTCCCACGCGAGGAGGGAGCCCGAAGCGGCGGATCCAGCAATCAGCCAGTCCCCGCGCGCGTTGAACGCCAGCGCGGTCACGGGCGCGGTGCCGATCGACAGCGTGTGCAGGGGCTCAAAGGCGGGCAGGGTGCGCAGGTCGAAGACGCCCGTGGTGAGGCCCGCGGCGACGAGCCCCGCGCGCGGGTGGAACGCGGCGGACGCGAGGCGCGCGCCACGCTGCTGAAAGTAGTGCTTGGCGGACAGGCGCCAGCGGCCGCCGGTGAACGCGTCGGAGGTGGGGACGTCGGGGGCGTCGGGGGCGCGGCCGGCGTCCGAGTCGGACGAGGACGGCGCCTCGGCTCCATTCTCCTCGCCTTTCTCGTAGCACCACGCGAACAACGCCCCATCCCGGGACAGCGTGTAGAGCGCGGGCGGGTTGAGGGTCGTCGCGCCGGGGCCGGCGGGGCCGGCAAAGGCGAGCGCGAGCGGCGCCGCGCGGTGCCCCGCGAGCGTCGGCGGCGCGTACCCCCCGCGCGGCGGCGCCAGCGCCCACACGCGCACGGTGAGGTCTTTGGACCCGCCCGCGACCCAGGCGCCGTCCGGGGACCAGGCGAGGCAGGTGGTCGCCGCGGCGCAGTGGCCAAAGGTGCGGACCAGGGTGAGAGGCGCCGGCGTCTTGTAGGGCGGCGGCGACCGCCACACTTGCACCAGGCGGCCGGTGGCGACCGCGAGAAAGGCGCCGTCGGGGGAGAAGGCCGCCGCGGCGACGGCGCCTTTGAACGTGACCCGGCCGAGCAGCGCGCCGCCGCGGCCGCCGCCGGCGCGCGGCGCGAGGAGCAGGGCGCGGCCGGCGCGGTCGACGGCGAGCAGGACGCGGCCGGACGGGGAGACAGCCAGGGTCCGGAGCTAGAGGTGGTGGGGAGGGAGGTCGGCGGCGAGCGGCGGCGGCGCGGCGAGCGGCGGCGGCGCGGCGACGGAGCCCCCCCCTCATTCTCCCTTTCCACCCACCTGCTCCCGGGCTTCAAACGGCAGCGTGGACGACGTGGAGGCCACAAGGTCGATCTGGAGGAGGGGGAGACGGGGTGGGCGGCGCGCATGCGGGCGGCGGCCGCGGCGTGGGCGCGGAACTAGGCCGCGCCAGCAGGCGCGCCGTCGTTCGATGACGTTCTGGGCGTGTCCAGCGCCACCAGGGCCGACCGACGCGCCGCGCACGTCCCGCGCCGCCGCGCCGCCGCGCCGCCTGCCGCCGCCGCGGCCGCGCGCCCCCTGCCACCACCTCGCCCTCTCCACCGCATCCCCTCTCTCGCACCGCGGACACGCGGTTGCCGGCGGCCGAGTAGAGTGTGTCGCCGTCGAGCGCGACCGACCCGCCGCGGTGGGGGGCGCCGAGGAGGTTGGCGAAGCGATAGTTCATTTCAGCGGCGCGCTTTACGGGAGGCGTGGGTGACGGGCGGCGCCGGCCGGCGCGGGGGCCGGGGCGGGGGTTGTGTGCTCCTCCGAGGGCGCGCGCAGGCGACGCGGCCTGCGCGCGCAGCCCACACCCTGCGCCCCGCGCCCCCGCCCCCGCCCGCCCCCGCGGCGCCCCGCCCGCGAGCCCAGCCGTCGACTCAGCGTCCGCCGGCGCATCGCCAGGCGGCGCCGGGCAACCGGGTGAGGCGTCAGGCGACGTCGTGGGCCGCCGAGCGGCCGTGCGGGAGGCCGCGGCCGCCCACCGGGCGCGCCCGGCGCCGCAGCGGCCTCGTAAGCGGCGTCCGCATCGCCGCCGGGGCGCAATGGCGGCGTCCGGGGCCGCCGCGCTGCGCCGCGCTGTCTCGCTGCGCGCCCGGCCCCTCGCGACGCCCCGCCCGGCGCCTTCCCGCCCCCCCCGCGCGTGCGCGCCGATTGACTCGTCCCCCTGGCGCGGGCGAGGCCGCGCGCGGAGCCGTGGGCGGCCGCGGGCCGAGCGCGCGCGCCGCGTTTGAATGCCGACCCCCGCCCGCGCCGCCCGACCGCCCCGGCCGCCGCCGCGCGCCGCCATCGATCGGCCGCTGACGCCACGTTGGGAGCGGGCAGCGCGCGGGCGCCCGGGAGCCCGCGGGCGCGATTCAAACGCGCCGACGCCGCGCGCCGACACGCCATCCCCCCCTCGTCCCCCAGCCAACCATGGCGCCCCACGCCCCCGACGTTCCGGTCTTCCACCCCACCCTCAAAGAGATGGAGGCCGGCCTGGAGGCGTACGTGTCGCGCATCGAGCGCCGCGCGGGGGGAGCGGGCCTCGCCAAAATCGTGCCGCCCAAGGGCTGGACCCCCCGCAAAGCCGGCTACGGCGGCGGGTGGGACGTGCCGATTCAGCGCCCCATCCGGCAGCACGCGACGGGGACGCGGGGGCTGTATCGCACGCTCCTCATCGAGACGCGGCCGCTGACCGGCAACGGCACGTTCAAAGCCGCGGCGCTGGCGGAGGAGGCGGTCCTGCCGCCCGCGGAACGGTTGCCGACGGCGGCCGAGGCGCGCGCCGACCCCGCGGCGCTCGGCGCCGCGCTCGCCGCGCGCGAGCGCCGCTTTTGGCGCTCGGTCACCCTCACCCCCCCGGTCTACGGCGCCGACGTCCCGGGCTCCTTGTGGGACCCCCCCCGCGCCGGCCGCGCCAACGGCGCGGTCGACGGGTGGAACCCGGCGCGGCTCGACTCGCTGCTGTCGCGCGCGCTCGCGGGCGCGGGGGCCGCGATTCCGGGCGTCTCCACCGCCTACCTCTACTTTGGCATGTGGCGCTCCATGTTCGGGTGGCACACCGAGGACATGGACCTGGTGCGGAGGCGGGGCGAGGGGGGACGTGGTGGGGTGGGGTCGGCACGCGCGCGCAGCGCCCGCCCCACGCGTGCCCACCCCGCCCTCCATCTTCCATCTTCTTTCTCCTCAGGCTTCCGTGAACTACCTGCACTACGGTGCGCCCAAGCGCTGGTACGCCATCCCGCCCTACGCGCGCGGCCGCTTCGAGACGCTCATGCGCGGCCTCCTCCCTGACCTCTTTCGGCGCTGCCCCGAGTTCATGCGCCACAAAGAGCTCGTCGTGTCTCCCGCGCTGCTGGAAGCGCACGCCATCCCCGTCGTGCGCGCGACGCAGCACGCGGGCGAGTTCATGATCAACCTGCCAGGTGAGAGACGCAGAGGCAGACAAGACGTGTTTGTTTTCCCTTTTTGCCGTCGTGATCCTCACCCCCCCCCTTCCCCCCCCTCCCCCCCTCAGGCGCCTACCACGCCGGCTTCAACTTCGGGTACAACTGCGCCGAGTCGACAAACTTTGCGACCCGGGCCTGGATCCCTGCCGGCGCGGCCGCGCGTGCGTGCACCTGCTCGCCCGACTCGGTCACCATCCGCATGGACATGTTTCTTCCGTACGCGGGCCCGGCGGCGCGCAAGGCCATCCTTGACTCGATGCCGTCCGACTCGGAATCCGACGACGACGGCTCCCCGTCCCTCTCTGCCCTCTCCTCCCGCTCCGCCGGCACCGCCGACTCGGAAGGCGGCGACTCGGCCGCGTCGGGGAGGCCGGTGGGCAAGGGGGCCAAGCGGCGGCGCGCGGCCGCGACTGCACCCGTGGCGGCCAAGCGCGCCGCGCCGCGCGCCGCGCCGCCGGTCGCGCTCGGCAAGTCGCGCACGCGCGGCGGCCGGGTGCGCACGCGCACGGGGAGGCCGGTGTCGGCGCCGCGCAAGCTGAGCCTGTGAGGAGGGAGAGGGGCGGCGCAGGCGCCCCCCCCGCGGCTCGCTGACCCCCGCGCCTCCACCCGAGGCCCCCGCCGCACTGTCCGCCCCCATTCCCTGCGCCCGCCCCCCTTGGCGGGCGCGCGCAGCGCGTGTGACGCTCGAGGGCCCGAACAACAAGGGTCAGGGTTCGGGTGGGGGTGGGAGGGCCCGAACAACACGCGCGCGCGCGGGCGCCCCCCTCCTCTCGCGCCCTCTCCCTCACGCGTGCTCCATGTGTCGCTTCCAGCCGGCGACGATGGCGGCGTCGGTGTAAGCGTGCGCCTGCCACGAGGGGCGGGCGCGCCACGCGTCGAGGTAGGCCCCGACCGCGGCGCACTCCGCGGGCGCCTCCCACCCCTTGAAGTGGCGCAGCGCGACTTGCATGTGGTGCAGCTTGGGCGCCAGGGCGCAGTCGGCCTGGCCCAAGGCCGCGCCGCCGAGCCAGGGGCCGCGCGTCGAGAGGTGCGCGCACAGCGAGCGCAGGGCCGCGACTAGGGCCGCCTCCTTGCCCTCGGGGTCGCCGGGCGGGGCTTTGAGGAAGGCGGCAAACGCGGGGAAGACGTCGGAGCCGCTGCAGGGAGAGAAGGGAGGTGGTGGTCGGCGGGAGCGGGGTGGCACGCGCGCGCGCGCCCGCCCTCTCCACCGACCACGCACGCCGCCGGCGAATCCGCCGTCTTGCCCAGCGCGGGCTGCGGCCACTTCTCTTCGAGCCAGTCGGCGATGACGGCCGAGTCGACGATCCAGGCCCCGGTCGAGAGGTCTTTCGCGACAGGGACGGAACCCGCGGGGTTGACCTGCGGGAGCCACTCCGGCTTGGCCGCGAAATCGATGTAGCCCAGGGTGTGGGGGACCGCTTTCTCGCCGGCGACGAGCAGGACGCGGTGACAGAAAGGGCCTGGAAGGGAGGGGGAGGGGCGGCGTCGGCCAAACACGCTTCCCACCCTCGCGCTCCCCCACCCTCCCTCCGCTTGTCTCTCACAGTCGAGCAGGGTCTCGGTCGCGGGGTCGCCCTTGACCCAGAGCTCGACCGCGGGCGCGGGCGACGCCATGGTGGCGATCCGGGGCCGGGGCGAGGCGCGGCGGACGGCCGGGGCGGGCGTGCGCGTCGTGCGGAGAGCGACGCGCGCGACAGGGCCGAAGGAGGCCGCGCGCATGGCAGAAGTGGGTGGCTGGCCTGCTCCGCGACCCCACTCCCCGCGCCCGCCCCAGCGCGCGCCCCGCCCGGCCGCCGCCCCCGGTCGGCGCGCCAGCAACCCCGTCGCTCAGCGGGCGGGACACCGCGCGCCCCGCGCGGCCCCGCGCGCCGCCTCGCGCCTCTGCTCCCCACCATGGCCACCGCGCCCCCTCCTGACGCGCCCGGGCCCTCGGCCGAGCCCGCTGCCCCCCTGCAAGCCGGCCCCGTGGTGCACGCGTCGGGCATCGTGCCCACGCTGCAAAACGTCGTCGCCACGGTCAACCTGGACACCCGCCTCGACCTCAAGGCCATCGCGCTGCACGCGCGCAACGCGGAGTACAACCCCAAGGTGAGAGAGGGAGGGGTGGGTGGGGCAATGGCCCTGCGCGGGCGCGCCGGCGCGCCGACGCCGCCCTCCTCCCCTCCTCCAGCGCTTCGCCGCCGTGATCATGCGCATCCGAGACCCCAAGACGACCGCCCTCATCTTCGCGTCGGGCAAGATGGTGAGCGAGAGGGGGGAGGGAGGTGGAATGGGGGCGGCGGCGCGCCGTCGCGACGTGCCGACCCCGCCCCACCACCAGGTCTGCACCGGCGCCAAGTCCGAGGAGGCGGCCCGCCTCGCGGCGCGCAAGGTGAGGGAGACGGGGAGAGGGGGACGCGGTGGGAGGGGCGACCACCGCGCGCCGTCCCCCTCGCCCACGCGGCCCTCGTTGCCCCTTCGCGCCTCCCCCTCAGTACGCCAAAATCGTGCAGAAGCTCGGCTTCCCCGCCGCCTTTAAAGATTTCAAAGTGCAAAACATCGTCGCGTCGGCCGACGTCCGGTTCCCGGTGCGGCTCGAGGGTCTCGCGTACTCGCACGGCTTCTTCTGCTCGTACGAGCCGGAGCTCTTTCCCGGCCTGATCTACCGCATGAAGAGCCCCAAGGTGGTGCTGCTTGTGTTTGTGTCCGGGAAGGTGGTGCTCACTGGTGAGAGACGGGCGGGGGCGCGCGCGAGGGCGGCGGCGCCGGCGCGCCGGGAGGCGCGCCCGCCCCGTTCCACCACCCACCACCCCCATCCACCGCAGGCGCCAAACATCGGGACGACATCTACAACGCGTTTGAGGCCATCTACCCCGTGCTGCAAGAATTTCGCAAGGGCGACGCGGCGCCGCACCCCGGGGGGGCGCCGCTGCCGCTGCCGGTTTCGGGCGGCGGGGGGGGCGCGCTGGGGGTGGCGCCGGCCGCGCTGCCGCCGGGCGCGGGCGGGCGCTGAGTGAGGGGGCGGCGCACGGCGCGCGCGCTTTTGGGGGGGTCCCTGTATTCCGCGGGAGGGGGAGCGCACTCACTGCCCGGCCCACCGCGCGCGCGTGGCAGCGCCCACAACAGGCATGCGGCCCAGCGGCGCGCGGCAACGGGCGGAGGTCCGCCACCAAGGAATCCCGCGCCTCCCTCACCTTCTCCCGCCCCTCTCGTTCTCTTTCCCGCACCCCGTCACCGCCCCTGCGGCTCGGGCCACAGCCGAAAATACTCGCCCAGCAGCCCCGGCCGGCACCGCTGCCCGCCGGCCAGCGAGAGCTTGAGCAGGGCGCCGGGGTGCGGGAGGGGCAACCCGGCCCCAGGCCGCAGCGCGGCCGCAAGCGCGGCCGCGCCGTCGACCAGGGCGGGTCCCGGCCGCGTGAGCAGCGCCGGGTCGACCACAAACACGGCGCCCGCGCGCACGGCGGGCAGCGCCCACCAGCCCGCGCGCACTGCCAGTTCGGCGACCGAGTGCGGCGCGCCGCCCCGCCCGCCCGCGCGGCGAGGGGCGACGATGATGAGCACGTCGGGCGCTGCTTTTCTCAGGTCGCCCCAGTCGAGCGGCGCCGCGGCGTCTCCGGGGCCGACGAGCGGTGGCACGGGGTCGCCGCCCGCCGCCCTAACCAGCTCGGGCACCCAACCGCCGCACGCCACCGGCGTCGCCGGGCGCGCGATGACGGCGACGGTGGGGCGGGGTGGGGGGAGGGACGCGGTGGCGGCGGTGATGAGGCGGAGGCGAGAACGCAGGCGGCCGACGACCGCCGCCGCCGCCGAGGGGTCGCACCCCGCCGCCGCCGCCAGCCTCAGCATGCCGTCGAAGACGTCGGCGACGCACGCGGGGGCGAGGGAGAGGACGCAAGCGCCGTGGGCCGACAGGCCGGCGGCGGCGAGCGCGGCGGCGGCGTCGGCGGCGGCCGCGCCGCGGCCCGCCGCGTCGGCGCAGGGGCCGCCGGCCAGCGGCCCTCCCCCGTCGGCGACGACCAACGCTGGCCTCTCGGCCGCCAACCACGCCCGGTCTATGGGCGCGTGGGCGCCGGGCTCGGGCGGCGCGAGCGTCGCGCGCGGCGCGTCGGCCGGTGGCGCGCCGCCGCCCGCGCCGCGCGGCGGCGCGCACACGCCGCACAGGCGCGGGCCGAGGCCGAGAGCGAGCGCGCAGTCCACAGACCCTGGGGTGAGCGCCGCCACGCCGTCGCCGGCGGCGGCCCAGGCGGCGACGGCGGCGGCCGAGCCGGGCGGCGGCGGCGGCGCGCGGCGCTCGTCGCCGCCGCCTGCCCCCGACCCCGCGCCCGACCGCGAGCCGTCGCCGTCCGACTCCAGGCGGGCGTGCAGCCGTCGAGGCCCGCGCCCGCCCCGGGGCGACCCCGGCGGCGACGCCCAGGCGTCGCCGCCGCCCGCGTCGGCCGACCCGCGCGGCGGCGGCGACGCGCCGCTGAGCGCGCCGCGCCGCGCGGCCGCCACCAGCCACGCGCCGGCCGGCTGGCCGCCGCCTCCACCTCTCTCGGAACCGCCGTCGGACGAGGGGGGGGCGGCGGCCGACCCCGCGGCGCCGGGCGGGAGCCAGGCCGAGAGGTCCGGGACCGACGCGCTCGGGCCGAGCCCCCACGGCGCTCGCCGGCCGGCGCGGTCGCCGCCGCGGGCGGCGGCGTGGGCGTCGACAGACGACCGGGCGCCGCTGCCCGCCACGCCGTCGCCCTGCGCGACGCCGCGCCCCGCGCGGCGCGGCGGCGACGCGTTGACCGACGCCGACCGCGGCAAGCCGCGCGCCGCCCCC
>Ga0315284_10016743_pt1 | contig 10394 bp, 7 predicted proteins | sample YL17G09_16_MG_FD_203696 | JGI IMG/M metagenome (GOLD analysis project Ga0315284, IMG submission 203696) | Sediment microbial communities from Yellowstone Lake, YNP, Wyoming, USA - YL17G09_16 | ecosystem: Environmental > Aquatic > Freshwater > Lake > Sediment | place: USA: Wyoming | collected...
GACGAGTCCGCCCCGTCCGACTGCTCCCCCCCTACTTGCTCACCCTCACCCGCCGCACCGGTTCGGCGCCCATGCTTTGGGAGTTGAGCTCGTACTGGTTGACGAGCTGGTGCTGGAGGCGGCGCAGGTAGGAGGGCTGGGGGGCGAGCTCGATCGGCTCGGAGGTCTGGAGGACGTGCTCGATGGCGCGCTGGGCCTCCTGGAGCGCGCGCTCCTCGGCCGACATCCGGCTCAGGTTGTAGACCTCGCGGAGCGCGCCTAACAACTGCTGATAGGTGTTCGAGCGGACGACGTGAACGGGGATGCCGGCCGCCACCGCCTCCTGGAACTTGCCGGTGTCGCGCCGATAGTGGGCCTTGAGCGTGAGGATCACATCTGCCTGGTCGGCGTACTTGACGATCTGGGCGCGAACGTTCAGATCGTGCAGGGCGCGCTCGAGCTTGTTGCGGCTGACGCCAAAGGGGAAGAGGCGAAGCTCCCGGCCATACGGCGCTCCGGCCTCGGCCACATGATCGGGGCCCATTCGAGGAAGGGCAAGGTGCTCGTAGGCGCCCATCTCCTGGCCGGCGATGATCTCGACCTCGCCGTCGGGCTTGAGCTGTCGGATCTCCGGCGTTGTCACCATCCCCCGCAGGTAGGCGTCCACGACCGAAGCGACGTCGTGGTGAATGGCGAGCTTGTTGATCTCCATAATCTCGGTGACGACGTCGAAGGTCGGCGGGGCCTTGCGCTCGAGCACGGTCTTCTGGGTGCCGCGGCGTTTGGCTTCCTCATCGCTCAGGGTGACCGCGTGAATGCCGCCGATGAGGTCGGAGAGCGTTGGGTTGACGATTAGGTTGTCGAGGGTGTTGCCGTGGGCGGTGCCGATCAGCTGCACGCCTCGCTCGGCGATGGTGCGAGAGGCGAGCGCCTCGGCCTCGGTACCGATCTCGTCAATCACGATGACCTCGGGCATGTGGTTCTCGACCGCTTCGATCATCACCGCGTGCTGAAGCTGCGGCCGCTGGACCTGCATGCGGCGGGCGCGGCCTATGCCGGGGTGCGGGATGTCGCCATCGCCCGCGATCTCGTTGCTGGTGTCCACGATGACCACGCGCTTGTTCGCCTCATCGGCGAGGATGCGGGCCACCTCTCGCAGCCTTGTCGTCTTCCCTATGCCCGGCCGGCCCAGCAAGAGAATGCTCTTGCCCGAGTTCACCACATCGCGGATGATGTCCACGGTGCCGTAGACACACCGCCCAATGCGGCAGGTCAGGCCCACGATCCGGCTCTGGCGGTTGCGCATGGCGGAGATGCGATGCAGGGTCCGCTCGATGCCCGCCCGGTTGTCCTCAGTGAACGCGCCGACGCGGGCGACCACGTAGTCAATGTCCTCACGGGTGACCGGCTCGGGCGACAGGCTGATCGCCTCGCCTGGGAAGCGCGCCTCTGGCTGGCGGCCGAGGTCGAGCACCACCTCCAGCAGCTCCTCGCGGCGGTTCACGTCTCGCAGGCGCGAGACCACCCGCGGCGGCAGCGCGCTGAACAGCAGATCCAGATCATCGGTTATCTTCAGTTCGGGCATGGCTGACCGCCAAGGGGCAAGTTGCCTCTATTATCCACGATTCGGGGGTGGGAATCCAGCGCCCTGGGGCGATAAGAGGCCTCTTGCATCGCGTCCGACACGTCCGGCCTGTCTGAACCGTCCGAATCGTCCGAACCGTCCGACAGCAGACTTGCGCTACACCACGTCCCCGAAGGCACTGAGCGCGTATTCGATCTGCTCCGCGCTCGCGTCGTAATGCGTGACCAGCCGGATGCGCGAGGGGCCGGTGGCCTGGCAGAGGACGCCCTTCTCGGAGAGAGCGCGGGAGAGCTCCGCGCCGGTCATCTTCAGAGGCCCCGCCTCAACGATGACCATGTTGGTCTGCACGAGGGAGAGGTCCACGCATTCCGGGCGGAGCGCGTAGATGCCCTCGGCGAGCCGGCGAGCGTTGGCATGATCCTCTGCCAGGCGCGGGATCATGGTTTGAAGCGCAACGATGCCGGCGGCGGCCATGTGCCCGATCTGGCGCACGCCGCCGCCCAGGCGCTGGCGGAATGGCCGGGCGCGGGCGATGAGATCGGCGCTGCTGCACAGCAGCGAACCGTAGGGCGCGCCCAGGCCCTTGCTCAGGTCCACCATGACCGAGTCGCAGGCCGAGGTCAGGCTGGCGACGGAAACCCCGAGCGCGACGGAGGCGTTCCAGATGCGCGCGCCGTCGAGATGAACGGGGATATCGCGGGAATGGGCGATCTCCAGCAGGCGGTTCATGTAGGCGCAGTCGAGGCAAGTGCCGCCCGCCATGTTATGGGTGTTCTCGGCCACGATTAGTGCGGTGCCGGGAGTGTGAGTCGTGCCCGTCCGGATCTCCCTGGCGAGTTGGTCGAGGTCCATGCGGCCGGCCGTCCCGGGCAGCGGGCGCGGGATGGCCCCGACGATGGCGGAGATGCCGCCTGACTCGTAATGCAGGAAGTGGCTGGACCGCTCGGCGATCACCTCCTGGCCCGGCCGCAGGTGGCAGAGAAAGGAGATCAGGTTCCCCATGGTGCCAGAGGTGAGAAAGAGCGCTTCCTGCTGGCCCGTCATCTCTGCCGCCATGGCTTCCAGCCGGTCGGCGGTCGGGTCCCCCTCGCGGATCTCGTCCCCGACTTCGGCCTCGGCCATGGCGCGGCGCATCTCGGGCGTGGCCTTGGTGACGGTGTCGCTGCGCAGATCAACAGCCATGCGGTCAGGCACGTGACGGCCTCCTGGGTGAACTTTTTCGGGTCGGGACGCGTCTATCATTCGGCGCGCCAGCGCCGGTTCACCTTCCGGGTGGTCTCCCAGGCGGAGGGATAAGCAGAACAGTGGTATAATGCTGCGGTCGAACGACTGGCTAAGGAGCGGACTGTGATCATCATCCAGAAGGGGTACGGCGACGTCAAGGTGACAGATGGGGAGGTTCTGCAGGGGGAGATCACGCTCTATGCTGAAGGGTGGGTGGCAGTGACCGCAGTACCGCCTGCCGACCAGGGAGAGCCCCGGTGGTTCCCGCAGGAACGCGTCTTGGAGGTGATCTGGCGGAAGAGCGTGGCCGTCAGACGGCCGAGCTGACTGGGAAGTAGAGGTCATTTCGAATGCTGCGTGTTCGCATCGTGACGTGTGCTAAGCTGGCAAGGAACTCGAAGGTCGGTCGAGACCGAAGCGAGGTTATACTGCCCGACGGGGGGCGGGTGCGGGACCTGCTCCACGAGGTCGGTCTGTCCGACGAAGACGTACGTCGGGTAATCATCAACGGCAAACGGGCGCGGCTGGACAGCTCGCTGAAGCGCAACGATGTTGTGCATATAGAGGGGTGACGGATTCGGCATTGGAGCTGCCGCTACCCCGGCGACGAAGACATTCTCAGCGGACGGAGAGGACCGCTCGGCGCTGGTGCGCTGGGCGGTTCGTTCTACGGCGCGCGCGGACGATCATCTGATTTCGAAGATCCGCACCTGTCCGGGGTCGAGGGCGATACCGGAAATGTTTGCGCCGTCGAAGTCAGCCCAGGGCTCTGACGTGCCATCGAGCCGCCAACTTGTGCAGGCGGCGCCCGGGTCGGATAGCGTGGCCTGGACGGTGACGGCGTTTTCCTTGTCGTACACGAAGAGGATCTGAGCCCCGTCGGCGCGCTGCAACAGATGGTGATGCTCGGCCCCGAGGCTGCCTCTGGTGGCATTGATTGTGACGCGGCCGTCGGCGGCGCGCACGCTTCTGCCATCGAGCAGTGAGACGAGCAGCCGGTAGGTGCGGAAGGCAAGCTTCTTGCTGCCATCGGAGCGGCAGAGGCCGAAGTGGTAGTTCTGCTCGTCACCGATCATCTGGCTGCCCTCGGCTAGGTCCCTCAACTCGTAGTAGGTGAAAAGCCCGAACCGGTTGCGGGCGAGGGGATCGGAGAGGAAGTAGGAGACGGCGCGGGCGATGTAGTTCGCCTGGTCCTCCTCGCTCCTGTCCATGGTCGAGTAGCCGCACTCGCTCATCCATAGCGGCTTGCCCCCCGCCTCGCCATCGAGCACTGAGAAGAAGCTCTCGCTGTACCTGGGCGACAGGTACTCCTCAAGAGCCTCAGGCGCCCAGGTCTCGTTGTAGCAGTGGAGCGGGACGACGTCGAAGTACTGGTCTGAGGACCCCTCAGCGCAGGCGCGCAGGTAGTCATCGTCCGGACAGGTGAAGCCACCGAGGGCGATCAGGCAATCGGGGTCCGCGCTGCGTAGGGCCGAAGCGGCGCTCTCCAGCAGTTCGCGGTACTGGTCGGCGGTGCCGCGCCACCACATCCGGGAGTTCTCCTCCAGCCAGATCTCATAGGAGAGAACGTTGGGGTGGCGCTTCATCTCCTCGCCGAGCTTGGCGCAGAAGTCGCGCCACTGCTGATAGTCGCTGGGCGGTGAGTTCCACCCGCCGTCGCCCTCCCACCAGGGCTTGTAGCAGATGTAGGGCCGGAGCTTGATGCCATGCCGAGCGGCAAGCTCGACGAACTGGTGGAGCCACTCGAAGTCGAAGCGATCCTTCTCCGGCTCGTAGTCGTCCCATCCGATGTTCACGAAGAGCACGTTGACGCCAAGCTCGTTGATCAGGGCGAAGTCGCGGCCGACCTCGGCCAGGTCATGTCCCTTATCCCAATCATCGCGAATCGCCAGCGTGACCTGCTTGGGCGCGGCTGCGGACGGCGGCGAGCCATGCGCTTCATCGCTCCGCGCCGGCAGCTCCTCCCGGCAGCCGGCCAGCAGAACGATGACGGCGCTCGCGGCGACGAGTCCGGCTCTTCGCAGGCAGCGCTGTTGGCGCATGGGACCTCCTACTGGTCTGGCGAAGGCCCGAGGCAGGAGGGATGCTCCCACCGACCCTCACTTCCATGCTGGTCATCCCGAAAGCAGCCATTAGCAGAGTAGCGAGAGCAGAGCGCGAATTCAACCCTGCTGGTGGAGGCCGAGACGCTGAGGTCGCTTGCGGGCAGGACGGGGACTCTGTCGCGCCCACGAGCCGGGGTCGGTCGCATAGACTTTGGTGCATCTTCGCACTAACTTCACAGTCCCGCCCGATGATCAACATGCGGCGGCAGTGGGGCCCCGGCAGAGCAAATGGTTGGCCTGTGAACAAGCAGGCGCAGGCGAGGAGGTAGGTTCGACCGTCGTTCCAGGGAACCTGGATGTGCGCAGAGCCCCGCGAACGGCCTGTCGGCGGAGAACGGCGGCGCTCGCCGCGCGAAGGAAGGAGGGGCACACTGGTGACGACTAGACAGGCGCTTGCCGCTCTTGCCCTTGTGTTGGGCATGGGCTCGCTTGCCACTGCTGCGAGCTGCGACGAGCCGAATCCTGTTCCGCCCCCTGCCGTCGCGCCGACCATGGAGGCGGCTATCGCGGAGGCCCTTGACAGAAGCGAGGAGCTGGCCGCTATCCGCGCGCGCATAGAGGCGGCCGAGGCGAGGATCAGGCCGGCGGGCGCGCTGCCCGACCCGATGGTGTCCGTCGGCCTCCAGAACATCCCGGTGGGGCAAGGCGTTGCCATTGACAAGGACATGATGAGCAGCTTCGCACTGATGGCCTCGCAGGAGGTGCCTCCCGCCTCGATGAGGCGCGCCATGCGCGCAGTGATGAGCGATGATGTGGCGATGCTCAGCGCATCATTGGGTGATGCGCGCAACGATACCGTGAGGAAGGTGAAGCAGGCGTACCTCGAGGTCCAGTACCGGGACGAGGCGCTCGCAATAGCGGAGCGCAACCGCGACGTCGCCCAGGACATGCTGGCGATGGCGGAGGCGCGATATTCCACCGGCAAGGTAATGCAGCAGGATGTCTTCCAAGCACAGGTCCGGCTCTCCCAGATGGTGGACATGGTGGTGATGCAGCAGCGGGAGCGGGCGATGGCGGCCAGCCGACTGAACCGGCTGCTGTACCGGCCGCAGACCGAGCCAGTACCGAGGCTGCCACCGCTCGCCTCGACGCATGCCGCGCTGGACATAGAGGCGTTGCGAACGATTGTGGTGCAGCGGAACCCGAAGCTTCAGGAGATGCGGGTTCGCATGTCACAGGCGGAGAAGTCGGAGCAGGTGGCGGCGCTGGGCATCCGGCCGATGTGGACGTTCACGCTCGGCTACATGATCAAGCAACCGATGGAGATGCAACCGGACTCGGGGCGTGACATGTGGTCGGCGACGGCTGGCATCACCCTGCCCTGGGTCTACCGGCGGGACAAGGTGGACGAGGAGGTACGGGGCGCCAAGGCGGAACGCGAAGCGGCCGCTCGCGATGTGGATGCCATGCTGAACGATCTGTCGGCTATGGTCGAGGAAACGGTGATAGATGTCGGACGCGCCGATGAGCAGCTTGCTCTCCTCGAAACGGGCCTGCTGCCTCAGGCGGAATCGGCCTACGCCGCCTCGCGGGCGACCTACGCAACCGGCACGGGCGAGGTGCTCGACCTGCTCATGAACCAGATGAACCTCTATAACCTGGAGCTCCAGCGCGCGATGCTCCTCAGACAGCGCGAACAGGCGATGGCCGATCTCGAGTACACGGTCGGCGGGTCGTTTGCGCCCGCGGGTCAATCGGAGGTGAGCGATGGCGGAGCGTAGAGGCGGTTCCGGCCGGCGCATCTGGCTGGCCGTCCTCATCGTTGTCATCGTCGCCGCAGTTGCGATAGCGGTGGGGTATCGCGTGCAGCAGCGCCGCGCGAAATCGCGCGAGGTGAAGGTGGCCCAGCTGTGGACCTGCCCGATGCACCCCTCCGTCATCCGGCCGGAGCCGGGCCAGTGCCCGATCTGCGGGATGGACCTCGTGCCCCTTGAGCAGACGAAGCCGAGCCAGCAGAACGAAGTCGAGGGGCACGGCGTGGTCGAGATCGCGCCGGACAAGCAGCAGCTCATCGGGGTCGTGACGACCAAAGCCGAGGTGCGGGATCTCAAGAACCTCATCCGGGCGGTTGGCCAGGTCGTGGTTGACGAGGAGCGGTTATCGGACATCCACACGAAGATCGAGGGGTGGATCGAGCAGCTCTATGTGAACAAGACCGGGCAGGTCGTCCGCCAGGGACAACCGCTCTTGACCATCTACAGCCCGGACCTCGTCAGTACGCAGGAGGAATACCTGGTGGCGCTGCGGTCGCGGGAGCGATCCAAGGGCAGCCCCTTCCCCGAGGTGCGCCGCAGCGGCGACTCCCTGGTGGCGGCCGCGCGCAAGCGGTTGGAGCTATGGGACATCTCAGCGGCGGAGATCGCACGACTCGAGCGCACCGGTGAGGTGAAGAAGGCGCTGACGCTCTACGCGCCTGCCACCGGTTACGTGATGGAGAAGATGGCGGTGGCGGGGATGCGGGTCATGCCCGAGATGACGCTCTACCGTCTCGCCGACCTATCCAGAGTCTGGGTTGATGTGAGCGTCTACGAGTACGAGGCGCCCCTGCTGCGCGTGGGAGAAAGCGCGACGCTGACACTGGCCGCCCATCCGGGCCAGGAACTCAGCGGGCAAGTCAGCTACGTGTACCCGACGGTTGAGACCATGACCCGCACGCTGCGGGCGCGGGTCGAGTTCCCGAATCCGGGCCTGATGCTGAAGCCTGGCATGTACGGCGATGTCGTGATCGATGCCGCTGCGGGGCAGGCGCTTGCCATTCCCGAGGAGGCCGTGCTGGACTCCGGCACCCGGAAGATCGTCTTCGTCAAGCAGGGCGAAGGCACATTCGTGCCGCGGGAGGTGACGGTGGGGGCGCGCGCGGCGGGCTACTACCCCGTGCTGACCGGGCTATCGGAGGGCGAGGAGGTGGTGAGCAGCCCGAACTTTCTCATTGACTCCGAAAGCCGTCTGCAGGCGGTGATTCAGCAAAGGGCCCCGAAGACGGCAGCGGGCAAGACGCCGCCCAGCAAGCCAGATGCCGAGCATGTGGGCCACTAGTCCGGGGGAGAGCTGCGCGTGATCGAACGCATCATTGACTACTCGGCGCGGAACGCTTTCATCGTCCTGTTGCTCGTCGCCGCGCTGATCGCCTGGGGGGTGTACTCGATCATCCACGTGCCCCTCGATGCCATCCCCGACCTCACCGATGTCCAGGTGATCGTCTTCACCGAATGGATGGGCCGGAGCCCGGACCTTGTCGAGGACCAGATCACCTATCCCATCGTCACCAGCCTGCTCGGCGCCCCGCGGGTGACGACCGTGCGCGGCATCTCCATGTTCGGCATGTCCTTCGTCTACGTGGTGTTCGAGGACGGCACCGATCTCTACTGGGCGCGCAGCCGCGTGCTGGAGTACATGGGCCAGGTCCAGACCAAGCTGCCGGAGGGCGCCAACCTGCGGCTCGGGCCCGATGCGACGGGCGTGGGGTGGGTCTACCAGTACGCGCTCGCCGAGAAGCCGATCTGCCCGGTTGACGGCAAGGTGACGACGCGGCTGTCGCCGTTCGAGACCGAACGAGACGGGAAGGTCATCTACTTCGACAGCAAGCGCTGCCTGGAGGAGTTCGAGTCCCACCCCGAGCGGTACGCCGGCAAGCCCACCCGGGTGGACTCGAAGCTCAACCTCGGCGAGATTCGCGCCTTCCAGGATTGGCACCTCAAGTACTGGCTCGAGGGCGTGCCGGGCGTGTCCGAGGTGGCGAGCATCGGCGGATTCCAGAAGCAGTACCAGGTGACGGTGAACCCGAATGCACTCTCCGCCTACGGCATCCCGTTGGACCGCGTGATCGAGGCGATCCGGGCGGGCAACACCGATGTCGGGGGCAGGAGCATCGAGTTCTCCGGCCGGGAGTATGTTGTCCGTGGCCTCGGCTATGTGCAGTCCCGCGCGGATCTGGAGGCCCTGCCGTTGGGGACGAATCGCATGGGCACGCCGATACTGCTGCGGGATGTGGGCAGCGTCTCCGAGGGGCCGGATCAGCGGCGGGGCATTGCCGACCTCGACGGCGAGGGCGAGGTGGTTGGCGGCATTGTGGTCATGCGCTATGGCGAGAACGCGCTGAATGTCATCCGGCGGCTAAAGGCCAAGCTCGCCGAGGTGCAGCCGGCGCTGCCGGAGGGGCTGGAGATCATCCCCACCTATGATCGCTCGACGCTGATCGAGCGCTCCATCGCCACCCTCCGACGCACGCTCATCGAGGAAAGCATCGTCGTCAGCCTCGTCATCATCATCTTCCTGCTGCACGTGCCGAGCGCGCTGCGCGCCATCATCACGCTGCCCATCGCTGTACTGGCGTCGTTCATCCCCATGTATCACATGGGCCTGACGTCGAACATCATGTCGCTGGGCGGGATCGCTATCGCCATCGGGGTGATGGTGGACGAGTCGGTGGTGATGATCGAGAACGTCCACAAGCGGCTGGAGCACGCCCCCCCTGACGCGAACCGCACGGAGGTGATCATCGCCGCCTGCAAGGAGATCGGCCGGCCGATGTTCTTCTCCCTGCTGGTGATCGTGGTATCGTTCATGCCGATCTTCACCCTGGAGGCCCAGGAGGGCCGGCTGTTCCGGCCGCTCGCCTACACGAAGACCTTCTCGGTGCTGTTCGCCTCCTTCCTCTCCATCACCCTCGCGCCGGTGCTCATGGTGGCGTTCATGCGCGGCCGCATCCGACCGGAGACCGAGCACCCGGTCAGCGTCTGGATGCAGCGCTGGTACCGCCCGTGGGTGAGCGCGCTGGTGCGCCGCCGCGCTATCAGCATCGCCATCGCGGTGCTCGCGGTCGGATCGTGTCTGTTGATCGTGCATCGCATCGGCTCCGAGTTCATGCCCGAGCTCAACGAGGGCGATGTCCTCTACATGCCGACCACCGTCCCCGGCATCTCGACCACCGAAGCGCAGAAGCTCCTGCAGGTTCAGGACCGCATCATCCGGCGCTTCCCCGAGGTCGAGCGCGTCTTCGGCAAGATCGGCAAGTCCGACACCGCCACCGATCCCGCGCCACTGGATATGGTCGAGACCGCGATCATGATCAAGCAGGACCCGACGCAGTGGCGCAAGGGCATGACCTGGGACAAGCTCCTCAAGGAGATGAACCACGAGCTGATGCTCCCGGGAGTCAGCAGAGGCGGCCTCCAGTGGCCCATCAAGACCCGCATTGACATGCTCACGACCGGCATCCGGTCCCCGGTCGGGATCAAGATCATGGGGCCGGACCTCGCGGTGATCGGGAGCATTGGCGAGCACCTCGAGAGCGTGCTGCGCAGTGTTCCGGGCACGGCCGACGTCTACGCCGAGCGGGTGACTGGCGGATCATTCGTTGACATCATCCCGAACCGGGAGGCGGCGGCGCGGTATGGCCTCCAGGTCCGTGATGTGCTGATGCTGGTGGAAACGGCTATCGGAGGCGGCAACGTCGAGACGACCATCGAGGGGCGGGAACGGTTTCCCATCAACGTCCGTTA
>Ga0315284_10016744_pt1 | contig 10393 bp, 11 predicted proteins | sample YL17G09_16_MG_FD_203696 | JGI IMG/M metagenome (GOLD analysis project Ga0315284, IMG submission 203696) | Sediment microbial communities from Yellowstone Lake, YNP, Wyoming, USA - YL17G09_16 | ecosystem: Environmental > Aquatic > Freshwater > Lake > Sediment | place: USA: Wyoming | collected...
GCCGAGACTTAAGTTCTTCCACAGTGATTCGAGGCATGGTCGATCCTCCGTGATCGAAGTTCCCTTGGATTTCGTTCGCCATATCCCTTATCGGCCATCCTTGGCCGACAACGACGGTTATGCACCCATGGCAACAGCTCACGTCGGTTGCCCTTGTCCCTTCATCAAAAGCCGCTATCGTATGCGCCCTCCATTGCAGGCCGTCTGTTCTGGACCACAGGAGTGCATCACATGGCATCGTTGATCGCGCCCCACGGAGGTAAACTCGTTAACCGCGTCCTCAGCGGGCCAGCCGCCCACGAAGCCAGGAGCCAGGCAGCGCCGCTTCCCGCCATCACCCTCTCGCCTCGCGAGCAGTGCGACCTCGAGATGATCGCCATCGGCGCTTTCTCGCCCCTCACGGGCTTCATGGGCTCGGCCGACTTCGCCACCGTCTGCACCGATATGCGCCTCTCCAAGGCCAACGGCGCCCCGCCCGCGGGAACAGTGTGGCCCATCCCCGTCGTCCTTGCGCCACCCGACGACGTCGCCGCCAACATCACGCCAACCCAACGCGTTGCGCTCAAGGACGAACACGGGCGACTCCTTGCTCTGATGACCATCGAAGAGAAGTACCCTCACGATAAGGCCCTGGAGATACCCAATGTGTATCTCACCGAGGATGACAAGCACCCCGGCGTGGCCATCGTCCGCAACCAGGGATCATGGTGCCTCTCTGGCCCCGTCGACGTCGTCGATCCCAATCCCCAGCCGGAGTTTCCGGAATATCGTTTGCCGCCGGCCAAGACCCGCCAGGCGTTTGCCGAGCGAGGGTGGCAGACCATCGCCGCGTTTCAGACCCGCAACCCCATCCACCGGGCGCATGAGTATCTCACCAAGTGCGCGCTGGAGATCACCGACGGCCTGCTCATCCACCCCCTGGTCGGCGAGACCAAATCCGACGACATTCCCGCGGACACGCGCATGGCTTGCTACCGCGTGTTGCTAGACAATTACTACAATCCGCAGCGCACGATGCTCACCGTCATGCCGCTGGCCATGCGATACGCCGGGCCACGCGAGGCCATCCTCCACGCCATCATCCGCAAAAACTATGGCGTGACCCACTTCATCGTCGGCCGTGACCATGCCGGCGTCGGCACCTACTACGGCACCTACGATGCGCAGAAAATCTTCGATCAGTTCAAGCCCGACGAGATCGGCGTCACGCCGCTCAAGTTCGAACATTCGAGCTGGTGCAAAACGTGCGAGGGCATGGTGTCGGCCAAGACCTGCCCCCACGGCCCGGAGACCAAGGTCTTCCTGTCGGGCACAAAAGTCCGCGATCTGCTCAAAGCGGGCCACAGGCCGCCCATGGAGTTCTCCCGCCCTGAAGTCGCCGACATCCTGATCAAATGGGCGCAAAACGCAAAGTGATGACCAGCCGCAGCATGGCGCGCCGTCTGGCCTCTGCTGAATTGCCGGCTCAGCGCTGACCCGCTTGCCGCAGCACCGCCCTCGCCTGGCCGGCACGGGCAGCCCCCACTTCCCCAGCCAGTTCCCGGAGGCACTCCACCGCCGCCGGAGTGCCGATCCGCCCCAGAACCCAGACCGCCCGCCCTTCGCGCCGGAGTTCGGGGCTCGGCAATTCGTCCGGTGGCTTGTCGGCCGACAGGTCCACGATTCGCCGTAACGTGACCTCAATGCGCGTGCGAGCTTCCGCCGACAGAGTGTCCTTCAGGAGCTGCCGCAACGCCGGCTCGACCGAAAAACCCATACGCACCAGTTCGTCGCTCGCCTCCTCACGCACACGAAAATCGTCGTGGTCGAACTTGGCGACCAGCGGCCGGATCCGCTCCGGGTCACGCGCCTCGACGGGCGCGAACTTCGTTCGCAGAAACCTCACGCTCTGATCGCCGCCCGCAGCCAGTTGCCACATGGCGCGGTCCGCGACAAGCCGGTCCTGCGCCTTGAGTGTCTCCCAGAGCGCGTCCACTTCATCGGCGGCCAGGGCTTTTGCTGCGGCGGCCGGCTGCGGTTCCACAACACCCGAGTACGTCACCTTGCCGGTCCTCGAGTCGACCAGAATGCAGCGGACGGACTCAGCCATATCCGGCCTCGAAAGATCCGACTGCGGAGGCGTCAGCAGCGACAGTTGTCGCCCCACCGAAACCAGTTGGTACCCGGACCCGGCCTCAGACCGACTGATCGTGACCGGCTCCGACAGCGGCACCTCCCTGACGACCTGACCCTTGGTGTCGTACTGGTAGATCACCATCCGACGGTCCGCTCCCAGGGACATGCCCAGACCGTAGTAGCAGTCGTCCTCGGCCGCATAGCTGAGTGCCAGCAGATCCACCTCACGGAGACTGCCCAGCACCGTCCACTTGTCCTCCTCCGGCGAGTATGCGTACAGAAAACCCTCGCCACCCAGGCTACTCAGCACGAGCCGACCCCGCTTGGTGTCGAACGCCAGACCGCATGGCCAACTCAGCTCCGCAAGGTCGAAGTCCTTGATAGGCAGTTCGACGGTCTGTCCCGTCTTGATGTCAATCCGATGGACGGTGCCCCCGAAAATGCCGTAGTACGTGGGACCTCTTGGGTCAAGGGCCACATGCCCGACGCCGTCAGGAAGGCGATGAAGCGTTTCCGCAATCGGGCCGAGGGGGGTGAACCTTCCGAATTCGCCGCCCGTCGCGCGAAATGGCCCGTTCCCCCGGGTCCGGTGGATCGCGCTGAACCGTAGCGGTCCCACCGCCTCGCGCTGCCGGGCGCGCTCGTAAACGATCGCATCGCGGTAGAGTGGATCGATGTCGGTGAGAATCCGCTGGGCCATCCATTCCCCGTTCGCGGAACCCACCACAAATGGCTTGCCCGGATACCTGTAGGCGCCCTGGAAGGTGGAGACCTCCAGGCCCGTCAGCTTCTTCAACGTTCCCACGGCCTGCGGGTACGTTTCCTCCTCCCTCTGGTAGGCATAGAAGTGCTGAGCGCTGCCGCCGTCGTGGGTGTACAGCTCGACGGGAACGCCCTTGGGCGCGCTCTCCAGCCGCTGGTCGTGGTACCCCGCGAGGATCACCTTCTGGACTCTGGCGCCTTGGGCCAGACTCAGATCCCATCTCACTTTCCCATACGCGCAGAGCACAAGCACCATCGGCCGGTCGCCTGGACGTCGACCGCCGCCGTGCCGGCAACAAGGCGCTCGCCCTTCGGCGACTCCCCCTCATACACGCCGACGAGGTGTAGTTCAGGGCCCTCGATTTCGCTGTTCGCCTTGCCATCCAAACGGTCCCGGAAGTGCTGCAGCCTGCTGTTGAGTTGGGCGGCCTTCGGCTCCTGCCCCGTTTCACGCAGGCGCGCCACTTCCCGCTCGATAGCGGCAAACTTGCCCTGCAACTCACCGCGCGCGTTCTCCGGCTCGCCGGCCCACGCGCGGCCGCCTACCACCAGCGCGGGCAGCAGCAAAGGAATCGCCCTGAGCAGGACGATCACCGCAATGACGATCGCAAGTCCCGAGACAACCCCTTGACGCGGCCGAGACGCCCAAGAATGGTCGCTCATATCGTCACCTCCCAGATACCGCCGTTCCTGCCGGAAACCCAGGGCTACGACCCCGGCATCGCCGTACAGGTCGCACGCGGGGCTGCAGAACCTCGAACGGCCCGTGAGCCGATCGGTCCAGAAGCCGGCTCTACACCACTATATCGTTTATCTGTCAGTCCGCCAGCGGTAAACGCAACGTCAATGACGTAACGCATTCCGCCACCGGCTCAAACCTTGCAGACGTAAGCAGCTACGTCGGCGCCTACGATGAGCTCATTGGGGGGCTCGTGACCGATCTCCTCATCGTTTCCTCTTCTCAGGCGGCGCCTTAAGCCGCCGGTTCAGCTCCGCCTCGGATTCCCTGAGATCGAAGGTGAAGCCGGCGAGCATCAGGCTGTTGCCGTCGCTCTTGAGCACGTCGTTCAGCACGCGATGGACACTGATCGCGCCGACGCATTTGCCTTCCCTGCTCAACGTCAACCGGACCATCGGCCCGGCCCCTGCGCGCGAAGCGCCAGCTATTTCTTGTCGGCGCCTTCGCCCAAATCCTTCACCTTCATATTGCGAAACTCCACCTTCATTTTCAGGCCGCCGTGGATCTGCACCCCGATCGGGCCCGCGTTCGGGAACGCCGGGTCTTCGCATTCCATCACCTTCTCGCCATTCAGCCAGAGGGTGTACTTCGGCCCGATGGCCTGCACACGCATCGTGTTCCAGTCGTTGGCCTTCAGCAGTTTCTCCGTGTTCTTCGCCTGGGCGTAGTCTGGGTACTTCCCGTGGATATACAGCGAGCAGGTCATGTCCTTCTTCAGGCTGCGAGAGATGCCGATCTGCACCTGCACTTCCCCTCTCGCGGGGGCTTTCGCTTTACGCAGGTAGATGCCGCTGTCGATCTCGCCCGACCATCGCACCTCCGTTTCGAATATGACGTCGGTATACGATTTCTCTGTGTACAGTACGTTGCCCTTAAGCTTCTCATCGTTCTCGCCGACGAGCACCCCCTCGACCACTTTCCACCAGGGATTCTCCGCCGGCACTTTCCACCCCGTAAGATCCTTGCCGTTGAAGATCGCCTGCAGCTCATCCTTGGCGGCGCCCGCGCCGATCGCCACGCACATGAGTCCCAGTCCCAACACGCTTGCGAAAGTTGTTTTCATATCGCTTCCCTTGTTGTGTGTTCAGTAGACTATCGCTAACCCACGCACCGCAATCCGCGGCCGCTGCTCCCACAGCCATCACTTGCTCTCGACAACGACCTTCACCTTCGCGTATCCCGCATAAACCTCCGCCACCTTCGCCTCAATCGGATCGCCACCATGGAAATACAAACGGTACTTGAGGGTAATCGACTCCCCCTTCTTCATCGTGTGCTCCCCCTGAACGAAGAACGCATTGGCGGCAAACAGGCCGTAATTCCTGACGTGCCAATTGGTTGGATATCGCCAGCTCGTCGGGTTGTTCATGATCGCCACCCCGACTGTCTTCCCATCCACCTTGCCCCAGCAGTCCGCCCACGGTGCCGCAGCCGCCCGGATCGCCGCCTCCCCCTTATTGCCCAATGCATCCATCATCTGTCCCTGCCCTCGCCCCGTCTGCGCAGTCCTCCCCGGTTCCGGAGCCGTAAGTTCCGTAGCCACCCGAACCGCCATCCCACCCTCCTTGGTCTTGCCGAGAACGACGGGGCCCTTCTCTGCTTTGAGGGTAACCCCAAATTCCATGAGCACGCCTTGGCCAACGTCATAGATGCCGATGTCCTGGACCTCCGTCAGATCGTCGCCCCAGGCATTCTCGACCACGAACCCAGTCAACACCGGCCCGCTAACCTTCTCACGGACACGCGTATGGGCGATGGGCAGCTTGGCCCAGTAGTCCTTGCCGTTCACCTCGCCATGGGTGAACCAAACGCCCGTGTGATGCGGGTGGTCCTTGTCCTCACCCTCCTTGTTTTCCATCGGCCAAGCGCGCGTGATCGAGACGCCTTGGACATTGATGGGATAGAAGAACGGTTTCTTGAACTTGGCGAACTGAGGGCCGAAGCAGTAGCGGGTAATTTCGCGCCCGCCGCCCTGAAAGGAGAAAAACCCGCCAGGGTCTTCCTTGAGGGTAATCGCGGGAGAGGTGTCTTGGGGTTGGCCCTGAGTGAGGATGAACGTGCGCGACTTGCCCGCCTCGAGGAAAGGTATCATCCACCCGACATAGCTGCCCTGCGCAACCTTGTAAGTTTGACACGGAACGGCCTTCTCGCTCTCGGCCTCGCGGAGCAAAAACGGCGGGGTCAGCTTGTCCGTCGGAACCAGATACCAAGGCGTGATATAACGCCGGTTCTGGTCGTGAGCGGTAATCGTCAGCCTGACCGGTGCCTGTTGTGCCCAGGTCTGCGCGCACGCTGAGGCAAGGCACAATGCCGAGAGTACGTGAATGATCCAGGTGCTCGTGAATGGCCTCGTGCATCGCGGATGATTCATGACGTGTTCCTCTGATGTTCAGAGCTGCTCTGCCCTGCTTTGACTACCCGGCCCCGGGTGCGTTGTTGCATCGGGTGTGCTTCGCTGGAACACCGGGGCCGCTCATTGTATCTTGAGCCCATCATGCCCCAATCCGATCTCTCGAACAAGTCGTTGAAGTGGTATCAGGGCCTCGACCGCTATTGCTGGGTGGTGCTGATCATTGCCGCCCTGGGCTGGCTCTTCGATACGATGGATCAGAACCTCTATAACCTCATCCGCGTCCCCTCCTTGAAGGATATCCTCTCGAAAACCATCAGCGACCCTGTGGTTCTGGAGGCGTCCGTCAAAGCCAAGGGCGGGCTGATCACGGCCATTTTCCTTCTCGGCTGGTCAGTCGGCGGGTTCATCTTCGGCGTCCTCGCCGACCGCATCGGGCGCGCTAAAACCATGATCGTGACGATCCTCATTTACGCCCTCTGCACCGGCCTGAACGGCCTGGCGCAAACCTGGGAGCAGTACGCCCTCGCCCGCTTCTTCACAGCCCTCGGCGTCGGCGGTGAGTGGGCCGCTGGCGCTTCCCTCGTCGCCGAGGTCTTCCCCCAGCGATCTCGAGCCATGGCCCTGGGCTTCCTCCAGGCCCTCTCCGCCGTCGGCAACATGATGGCCGCCACCATCACCCTCGGCCTGGGCAACCTGGATACCCACTGGCGATGGGCCTATTTCGTCGGCGCCGCCCCTGCTCTGTTGATCTTCTGGATTCTGAAATCCGTCAAGGAGCCCCAGAAGTGGCAGGACGCTAAGGCCAAAGCCACCGTGGGCAAGGAACTCGGCAACATGGGCGAGCTGTTCTCCAATCGCAAGCTTCGCAGGAACACGATCGCCGCGGTGCTCCTCGGGACCGCCGGCGTGGGTGGCCTCTGGGGCGTCGGATTCTTCTCCACCGATATGCTCCGAAGCGAGCTTGTCAAGTCCGGGTGGTCGCCCACCGCCATGGGCCGCGCCGTCAGCTCCATGTTCTTCCTCCAGCAGGCCGGGGCTTTCATCGGCATCTACCTTTTCGCCGCCTTCTCAGAAAAGATCACACGCCGCGCCGCCTTCACACTTTGGTTCGCCTTGGCCTGGGCATCCATTCTCGCCTTCTTCTGGGGACTCCAGGGCGCCGGGACAGACGCCTACCTGCGGGCCCTGGCGCTGGCCCCGATCCTGGGCTTCTGCACGCTCGGACCGTTCTCAGGCTACACGCTCTACTTCCCCGAGCTGTTCCCCACTCGCCTTCGGACCACTGGCTGCGGGTTTGGCTACAACGCCGCACGCATCCTCGCTGCCGCCGCACCGTTCGTCCTCGGCAGCCTCGCTGCCAAATTCGCCCTCTTCGGTGCCGATGGCCACCTCATTCGCGGCGGTTACGCCCAGGCTGCCACCTGCGTCTCCTTCGTCTATCTTCTCGGATTCATCGGTGTCCTGATCGGGCCCGAAACCAAGGGCAAGCCCCTCCCCGAAGATAAGGATTTTGAGGTTGGGTCGCGCCACTTTGAGCCGGCGATGGCGGAAGCGGGAACCCAATGAAATTCGGCATCTGCAATGAACTCTTCGAGAACTGGCCCTGGGAGAAGGTGTGCAGTTTCGCCCGCGAGATCGGATACCACGGCATCGAGATTGCCCCCTTCACCCTGGCCGACCGCGCCGAGGCCATCGATCCGCCCCGCCGGCGAGAAATCCGCCACGCCGCCGAGTCCCAGGGACTCGCGATCATTGGCCTGCACTGGCTGCTGGCCAAACCGCCAGGTCTCTACATCACCCATCCCGACCCCGCCATTCGCAACCAGACCTCCGATTACTTCCTCCAGCTTGTCGCCCTCTGTGCTGACCTCGGCGGCACGGTCCTGGTCATCGGCTCCCCAAAACAGCGCAACCGCCTCCCCGGCGTCAAGCTCGCCCAGGCCTTTGACTATGCCGTCGAAGTCTTCAAGCCCGCCGCCGACGCGGCTGCCAAACGCGCCGTCACGCTCGCCATCGAGCCCCTCAGCGGCCGAGAGACCGACTTCCTCATGTGCGCCGCCGACGGCATCGAACTCGTCGAACGCATCAACCATCCGAATTTCCGCCTCCACCTCGACGTCAAAGCCATGAGCTACGAGTGCAAACCGATCCCGGAGATTATTCACGCCTCCGCAAAATACCTCGCCCACTTCCATGTCAACGACCCCAACCTCCTTGGACCTGGCATGGGCGACGTCAAATATGAGCCGATCATCGCCGCCCTGCGCGAGGTCGACTATGACGGATGGCTCTCCGTCGAGGCCTTCGATTTCAAGCTCGGCCCGGAACGCATTGCCCGCGAAAGCGCACAATACCTCCGGCACGTCACCGGATCTTCCATCTAGTCGTGCTACGACGAGGACTCGATATGGGAAAGGCCAGCGTTGACCCGGCGGAACTGAGGCGATTCTCCCAGGACCTGAACCGGTTCAACAACGAGCTTCAGACGCTCTTGGCCGGCCTGCACGGGAAGATGGTGGCCCTCGAAGCCACCTGGCGCGACCAGGAGCAACGCAAGTTCACCGAGGCTTTCCAGCAGACCACCAAGATCCTCGGAAATTTCCTCGAATCCTCCCAGCAGCACGCGTCGTTTCTCGCCAAGAAGGCCAGCCTCATCGAGGAGTACCTCAAGCAACGCTGAGGAATGCCATGGGCAAAGCCGCCAGAGTCGAGTCCATCGATACCCTCAAGACGTTCCGCACCGCGCTGTGCAAATTCGCGGAAGCCGCCAACATCGCGCTCGCCGACGCCGAGGGGGAGATGCAGCGAACGCACACCTGGCTCGAAACCGAGGGGCAAACCTACTGGCAGGGGCAGATTCGCAGACGCGCCGACATCGTCGCCCGCGCCAAGGAAGCCGTACGCATGAAAAAACTCTTCAAGAACGCCGCCGGATCACGCGACTCGGCCGTCGATGAGGAGAGGGCCCTCGCCGTCGCCACCAGGCAGTTCGAGGAGGCCGAGCAGAAGCTGGTCAACGTACGAAAGTACGCGAGACTCGTCCAGCGCGAGGTCTCCCTCTACCAAGGCTCCGTCCAGCGATTCGCAACCTCCGTCCAGTGCGACATCCCCGTCGCTGTCAGCAAGCTCGACAACATGGTGGCGGTCCTCGAGTCGTATCTCGCGCTCAGCGCGCCCAGCGAAGCAGTCCGCGCGGGGGCTGGTTTGGCCGACGAGGGACCCACCATGTCCCGCGGGGAGGGCATGGCCATCGAACAACCCCCGGCCCAAACGTCCACCCCGGATCAGACCGACAAGCCCACAACCTGAGGTACAACCATGGGCGTCCATGAAGGCCGAGCACAGCTCAATAAAGCCATGAAGGAACTGCTCGCCCGGTGGAACGAAACCCGATCTTCTTGGGACGACCCACGCAGCAGGGAGTTCGAAGAAAAGTACGTCAACCTGCTGGCCACCGACCTGAAGACCACGTTAACGGCAATGGATCACCTCGCCATCCTCATGCAGCAGGTCCAACGCGACTGTGAATAGCCGCGGGGATCAGCGCGGCTCGCTGATGTAACGCACCTGCAAGGTATGATGCCCCCCGCTGGGCAGCGCCAACGCATTATCCAGAACGTTCCCCGATTCCACGCACAGCATACGAGGCCATTCGTCGTCCCCGAAATCGGCCATCGCTTTGGCCTTCTCGATCCACGGATTCCAGAGAATGCTGCTGTCAGAGCCTGATTTCTCAATGGTGATCCGCCGGGCCAGCACAGGGTCCTCGACTATGCACCTCGCGCGCGTGTTCAGGTAACGCCGGTCGGTCTCACCGACGATTGTGATGGGGGCTTCGCCCTCGGTCTTACGCGCCATCGCCAGCGTCTTGTCGATGTAGGTCGTGTTGGCCAGCCCCGCGATGGAAACCTGCCGGACGTCCGCCACGGCCAGGTACGTGTGAAACGCTTCTTCCACAACCAGCGCGCCCTCGGAGGTGTTACGGATCTCCAACGCCAGATCCAGCGATGGCCCCACCGTGATCCGGTGCCACAGCGCAAACTCATGGGGCCAGAGACGCCGCGTCTCCTCCGATGGCTCCAAACGAAGCGTGAGCGTCAGGGATTTGTCCGGGCCTTGGTCGGCTGACTCGAATACCCATGGCGCCAGCCGGGCGAACCCGTGCATCGGACAGCCCGCGTCGCCGGCCCGGGGCCCGAACCACGGGAAGCAGACCGGCACTCCCCCACGGATCGCCTGCCCTGCGGCAAAACTGCTCTTGACGCTGGTAAACAAAAGGGGCTTTTGGCCCGTAGGCCGATAGTGGGTAACGTGCGCGCCTTGCAGGTACACTGTCGCCTCCGCATGAGGCGTGAAAATGGCGGCCCGAAGCAGCCCGTTCGGCCCCTCCTCGAATGTGAGGACGTTCGGGATGGACAGCCCCT